>Ga0180438_10003663_pt1 | contig 22979 bp, 18 predicted proteins | sample SS_ome_12_FD_132455 | JGI IMG/M metagenome (GOLD analysis project Ga0180438, IMG submission 132455) | Hypersaline lake sediment archaeal communities from the Salton Sea, California, USA - SS_3_D_2 metaG | ecosystem: Environmental > Aquatic > Non-marine Saline and Alkaline > Hypersaline >...
ATTTTTCTCTATGACGAGGGTTCTGATTCCCTGCGCGAGAAGCTCCCTGTCCTCGCTCTGGATCGGCATCAGCAGACCCTCTTCCCGCTGGTACTGCTCATCTTCCTCAGATGATACAGCAGATTGGTAAGATCCGAAGGTTTGACACCCGCAATCCTTGACGCCTGTCCAAGAGACACAGGGCGTATCCTGTTCAGCTTCTCCCTCGCCTCTGTGGTAATGCCCTGAATAGAGGAGTAATCCAGGTCTTCAGGTATTCGCATGCCCTCCATTTTTTTGAACTGAAGGATCTTTTCGTTCTGCTGATCGATGTAACCGCTGTACTTGACCGCAATCTCCACTGATTTTCGAACAGTGGGTTCGAAGGTTTCAAGCCCCCTGTCGGTTGCTGCGAACTCTTCGATCGATGAACCCCTCTGCCTGAGCAGCATGAAGTAGCTCCTGTTCTCCTTTTTTCTCTCGCGTACAATCGACATCAGCTCTTCGAACTGCAGCCTCCTCTCCTTGGCCCTTTCATAATCCCTCCCGCTGAGAAGGCCAACACGGTGACCGTATTCTGCCAGGCGCAGGTCTGCATTGTCATGCCTGAGATTGAGCCGGTACTCCGCACTCGAGGTGAAGAGCCGGTACGGCTCCATGGTGCCCTTGGTGATAAGATCGTCGATGAGCACTCCGATGTAGGCTTCCGACCTGTCGAGAATCAAAGGTGGTTCATTCCGCAGCTCGCATACCGCATTGATGCCCGCCATGATTCCCTGCGCCGCTGCCTCCTCGTAGCCGCTTGTTCCGTTGATCTGGCCGGCGAAATAAAGACCGCATACCCTCTTTGTCTCAAGTGTGGGCTTGAGCTCCGTGGGGGGCACAAAGTCATACTCCACCGCATATCCTGGCTTCATTATCTCCACCTCTTCGAGCCCGGTGATCGTGCGGAGGAACCGCCTCTGGATCTCTTCGGGCATACTCGAAGAAATTCCGTTCAGGTACATCTCCTCAGTGTTCAATCCCTCAGGCTCGATGAAGATCTGGTGACGATCCCTGTCGCTGAAGCGCATCACCTTGTCCTCAATAGAAGGGCAGTACCGCGGCCCGACTCCCTTGATCTGCCCGGAAAAGAGGGGTGCATAAGAGATGTTATCACGAATTATCTCGTGGGTTTTCTCATTTGTGTAGGTAATAAAGCAGGGAACGCTGCGCTGGACGATTCTCTCTGTGGAAAAAGAGAAGGGAACCGGATGTTCGTCTCCCTCCTGTACAGTGAGCGCATCGAAATGAATGCTCTTCCTGTTCACCCGCGCGGGAGTTCCAGTTTTTAGCCTTCCTACAGGGAACCCAAGCTCCATAAGGCTCAGGCTAAGATCTTCTGCGGAGAGCTCTCCGATGCGGCCGGCCTTCTCCGTGTACTTTCCTATGTGGATCAGTCCCCTCAGAAAGGTTCCGGTCGTCAAGATGAGCTTTTCACAGGAGTACACATTCCCCCTTACTGTCTGGACGCCGGTGACCTTTCCTCCCTCTGTGAGGATCCTTGAGGCGACGTCCTGTTTGAGCTCCAGATTCGCCTCCGCTTCTACCATATTCTTCATTTCAAACTGGTAACCCTTTTTGTCCGCCTGTGCCCGCAGCGCCTGCACCGCTGGCCCCTTGTTGGTGTTGAGCATTCGAAACTGTATCCCGTGCTTGTCGATTACCTTTGCCATCTGACCACCAAGGGCATCGATCTCACGCACGAGCTGACCTTTCGCGAGCCCGCCGATGGCAGGGTTACAGGACATCTGCGCTACTGTATCCAGGTTTATGCTGAGAAGAAGTGTTTTGACACCCATTCTTGCGCCTGCAAGGGCTGCCTCACATCCCGCATGCCCCGCACCCACCACTACCAATCCGTAGCAATCTACTCCCATATTGGAACATCTCCACCGAAACCCTTAATCACAGATAAAATACACCGCGGTGAGGGAAAAACGAAGCAAAAAGCAGGAATGTGCTTCTTCCGGTTGCACTTCAGGCAATCATCACTTATGGTAAAGTGTAGAAATTCTATGATTATCAGAACGGATTAATGAAACAGAAGGCAGTAAGGAAAGCACAGATAATCTCATTCATCACAGTGGTGTTACTTCTCCTCCTTTTCGCCGTTTCAGGAGAAATACCCCAAAATGCAAGCGAAGGCGTCAGGCTCGTCGTGTTTCATCTTCCAGCCACGCGAAGCGCCTTGAGCGCCTTCGAGGGACCACTCATGGGACTGGAACTCGCCCCCATCCCCCACGGCGACTTCTTCTGATTTGCATGGGCCGCATTCAAACCCGAGACGATCGTGTATAGAGAGTAAGCTACTTTTTGCGCCTTTTCAGATAGACCCTGACCTTTTTGGTGCTGCCGTTTCCTTCGCTCTTCGTGTTAACGTCAGGATCGTTTTGCAGCGTCATGTGGATGATCCTTCTCTCAAAAGGGTTCATGGGCTCCAACAGTTGAGATTTCCCTGTCTTTTTCACCTTTTCAGCGACCTTCAGTGCAAGCTCCTTCAGAGTCGACTCTCTCTTGTCCCGATAGTTTTCGATATCCAGGACCACCTTTTTCCATTCTTCCCTGTTCTTGTTCAATATGATATTTGTGAGCAGCTGAAGGGATTCAAGGGTCTTTCCCCGCTTTCCGATGATAAGCCCTGCGCTCTCCGAAACAATCTCCACATAGAGTTTGTTGACTTCCTCATAGGTCTCGATTGTGACATCCACTCCGATCGTCTTAAACAGGCCGACCAGGAAATCCTCGATTTTTTTTGAATCAACCTGCTCCAGGTCATCCAGATACACACGAATCTTTACCGGATTCCCGAAACTGAAAAATTTCGCCTTTTCTGTGATCACCTCGATCTTCAATTGGTCGCTTTGAACACCGAGATCCTCTGAAGCTTTTTTAATGGCGTCACGTTCGGTCCTTCCTTCATACTCTCTTATTACCATGCATACACCTCCAAAATACATACACTATTTCCGCTTTTTCTTCACCGGTCTTTTCACCTGTGTGACTGCCACTGCCGCTTTCTTCTTTTTCAAGCGCACATCGATTAAATACTGCTGACCAATGGTGAAGATGTTCTGCAGTGTCCAGTAGAGCACGAGGCCAGACGGCATGTTCCAAAAAATAAAGAAAAACATGATCGGGAACAGATAGGTCATCATTTTTCCCTGTTGGCCAGACTGGTCACCCGAAGTCAATTTTGATTGAAGGAGTGTAGTCGCAGTCATGACAAAGGGCAACACATTGATATCCGTGAATCCCTGGTTCCCTATCTTGTATCCCAGAAGAGGAATTGACACTCTCAAAGTTGCTACCGTATCCGGAAGAGAAAGATCCTTTATCCAGAGGAATGATTCATTTCTGAGCTCCACCATACCAGACAGCAGGGTATAGAGCGCGTAGAATATCGGAAGCTGAAGCAGAAGCGGAAGACATCCTCCCATTGGATTTATTTTCTCTTTTCGGTACAGCGCCTGCACCTCTTTGTTCATCTGCTGCGGGTTGCTCTTATACTTTTCCCTGATTTCGTTCACTTTCGGCTGCAGCGTGCTCATCCTTCTCATCGATTCAAAGCTCTTGAAGGTGAGCGGGTGAAGGATGATTTTAATCATTATGGTCATGAGAATGATCGCAATTCCATAATTGTGCGTGAAACTGTAGAAAAATTTGATCACGATTTCGAGAAACACGACGATCGGCTTCAGAATCCTTCCGCTGATTACCGAATCGAAGCCTCGCCCGTATTGCTTCAGCAATTTTCTTTCTTTCGGTCCGGCGTAAATCTCAAAGGTATCTTCAAAATCTGTGCCTTTGAAATAATACCTGGAAATACCAAAAGAGAATTTACCCTGGGTTCTCTGATCAAAGGCGAAGAGGGAACTTTTCATGTCAGGAACCACCCCGATGAAAAAATATCTGTTTGTGACTCCAATCCAGCTGACTATTTTCGAAAGCTCCTCATACCGTGATTCAGCTCGCCGCAGCGAACACCCGCCTGCCCCTCGCATGACTTTGTGATGTTTGCCATTCTCGTAGTACCCCTGTGTGGTAATATTGTACCGGTTCCGTATCACACTCGTCGGTCCAAGCGCCGGACCCCACACAAGGGTGTAGGATATGTTATCGTTGTTGATGAAAAGCTCGCTCCCGTCTACCGAGCTCACCTTGATCTTCAGATCGAACATATACTCGCTCTTCTGGAATACATACAGCTTCGACAGTCTGAACGGCTTCCCGTTGTCGTCGAGAAAATCCCTGTAAAACAGATAGGATCCTTCAGAAATTTTTTCTGCAAAATAGAGTGTTCGATCTCCTACAGGTATGTTTCTCAACCTGTCAAACTGAACTTCAAAGGGCAGTATGTCATCCTCGCTGTACTCGACGAGGTCGACCGGCTGACCGTTCTGGTCAAGGTAGTTTTTCAGTTTCAGGCTGGTTATGGATGCACCTGCCGTGGTGACGCGCACTGAGTAGACATCTGTCTCTATACTGATCAGCTCTTCCTGGAGCTCTTCCTCTGGTATGGGAGGCTGTTCGAGCGGTTCCTTTTGTATTGTCGTTTCTGTCTGTGGTATTTCCTCTTCCTCTATCGTACTTTCCTGTACCTCTGATGCACTCTCTGCCATCCTTTCCTGAAGGCGGGGCCGAAGATAGAGGAACTGAAATGCCAGAACGATGCCGAGTATGATAAAAATCGCTATCACTGTGTTCTTATCCATAGTATTTTCCAATCTGTTGAATTACGCTAGATCTGACGAGCATCACTGCCGTTCTACGGAACCGGATCGAAGCCCCCCTTGTGGAAGGGGGTGCATCGAAGGATCCTTCGCAGTGAATAGTACCCTCCCCTGAAAACACCGTATTTTTTTACCGCTTGCAGTGTGTACTGGGAGCAGGAAGGAAAATAGATACATGAAGGAGGGAAAAGAGGTGATATGGTTTTTTGATAAAACCGGACAAGAAAGACAAACAGTCTTACAGACAGGTTTTTTCCCTGGAACATCACCAATTACTGGCCGGCAAGGGAGAGAGAGGTTACCCAAAACATTGATGGAACAATTTTTTCAATGTAGAATAGCTACTTTGAAAATCTTCTGTCTGTTTTTTAATAATGATAAGAATATCATTTTCCTTCTTACACCAGTGTTTTTCTCTTCGAAAAATCTCTCTGCACACCCTTTTCTCGTAATTTCTACACACCGCATTACCGACCCTTTTTCCTATCGACAGACCAATACGCACATGATCAAAATGGCTGGGTGCAACAATCACTGTATACTGTCTAGAATAATACCTCTTACCACTTTTCAGTAACCTTTCAAAATCCTCTCTCTTGCGTATCCTCTCCTTTCTCTGTATATTCTCCTTCCTATTCAACGGCAGCACAGTCACCACCGGAGCGATCATTGCTCCCCGCAAGTGATAGGAACCGTCCACGCAACAGGATCATCAAACCATGATATCGTTGGATCAAAGATCTACTCAATTTCCGGAGTTTCACGATCATAAACTGGATATGCGGGGACGAATAATAACTCAGGATAACTTTACGTTCATTCTAACTTACGTTCTCCGGAACCGTACATTCTCATGTACATTTATATCAAGTATCCAACAGAGCCCCAACACAAGTCAGTTCCCATGAACATGAGCACGGAGCATGCTCATGTTGCACGCACAGCATCCTCTTCCGTAACCACAGGACCTATCCCTGCCTCATGTTTCATCTGCGACTGATAATCTCTTCCTCCCTCTCTGCCGTCTTCTCTTTAAAATAAGTCTTCCACTTTTCGTGCTCATTCTCTTTCGAAACCCGAACCTCCTGTTCCTCCGGAGATTACTCGGTTGATATGTTCTCTTCATTTTAAAAATCCTTTTAATAATCCTTCTGACAAATACTTCAAGTTTCCATACAAGTTTCCATATATGAAAAGATACAATGTAATCGAATCGATAAAATTATAACTTTTTATAAGTAAACAACCTTTCGTATTTGAGTCAAGCAAAATCCTATTGAAATTTTTTCGTTGATTATAATACGAGAATTGGTTACAATATTCGAGGTCTTCTTCATTAACCTCTTAAAGAGGCAAAGAATTTCTCTGTGGATTAATTGTGAATAAATGTTCCCTGAAATACAATTGTTTGTATAATTTATTATTTATCTTATAGTTAAACAGGCATTTGCGGTAAACGTGAAAATCTGCGAGTCATAATACTCTTAAATGTTGTTATTTATATAATTAAAATATCAATTATACAAAATTATAATTCAATACGGTAAATTCCTTCAGAAAGAACAAAATGGGCAGGTTACATAAAAATATACTCTGTGAAAAAGCTGTGAATAACTTATTAAATATTTGATGTGTCTTGAGTTGAAAAATACGGGCTTTGCGGATATCTCCCGATGGTAATGAACTTATGGAATGAATTACTCACCGGTATCTCACCTGAAGTCTCATATCAAGAATACACAACATGGATCAGTCAGATACATTTCATTTCAGCCGATGACAATGATCTACATCTGGGAGTTCCCTCGAAGCTTGTAAAAGACATCGTCACAGAACGGTATTACAAGCTGATCTCTGAAAAAGTACGAGAGTTGCTTGGGAAAACGATCAACATAAGTATTTCTGTGCGTCCAAACCTTACAGATTCAGAACATGAAGCACCGAAAAAGGCGAATGGAAAAACATCAAAAGATGACCCAAGGAAATCTCTGTTCAACCCGAAATACACCTTCGATAAATTCGTTGTCGGTGACAGTAACGATCTCGCCGCTGCTGCGGCCAAGAAGATTGCAGAAAATCCCGGAAAATATTGGAATCCGTTTTTTGTCTATGGTGGCGTTGGGCTTGGAAAAACGCACCTTCTGCACGCCATCGGTCAAACCATCATTGACCGTTTCGTAGAGCTGAAGATCCTCTACATCACCGGGGAATCCTTCATGAATGATTATATTACCTCCATTCAGAAAGGAACGATGAACAGTTTCAGGATGAAATACAGAAAATCGGACCTTGTTCTGGTCGATGATGTGCATTCGATACAGGGCAAAGAAGGAACCATGGAAGAACTCTTTCATACCTTCAATACTCTGTATGCTGCAAAGAAGCAGATGGTGTTTACAAGCGATCGCCCTCCGAAGGAATTGAGAAAACTCGAGGACAGACTGAGGAGCAGATTCGAATGGGGGCTCACTGCAGACATTCAACCCCCGAACTTTGAAATGCGGGAGTCAATTCTCAGACAGAAAATCCATGAAGAACACTACGAAGTCCCGGAAGAGGTCATCCATTTCATAGCAGAAAATTTTACCTGGAACATACGAGAGCTTGAATCTGCCCTCTATAAGCTCTTTGCGTATCATGATCTCGTGCATGAGCAAATCACTCTCGATCTGGCGAAACGTGCACTGAAGGATATGATTTCCACCAAAACGTTAGATGACATCTCTATAGACCTCATACAGAAGAAAGTTGCAAATGCCTTCAACATAAGTTTCTCGGACATGAGAAGCAAGAAAAGAGTGAAAAACATTGCACTCCCGCGACAGATTGCAATGTATCTGTCTCGACAGATGACAGAGTATTCAACTACTGAAATTGGAAATGAATTTGGTGGAAAGGACCATTCCACTGTAATACATGCTGTCACAAAAATTAGCCAGAAATGCGATGACGACGAAACATTCAGGATTAGAATAGATAACCTGATCCAGTCAATCAAAGAGGGATAATATCAATTCCTGTAAAAGTAAAAAATTAGGAGTGTACATCATTCAGGAAAATATGTGAATAGTAGGTGTGTTTGTTGTGCACGAGAGAGAAAAACTTGGTTGCTTCATGTGAATAAGTCAGTTGTTTACACACAGAAGTAAATTGCCATTGTTGATATTCCTATACTTGTCAACAATAGAAAAAATGGTCCAATATACTGAAGGACTTGATATTAATCGCATGATACACACAATTCACAGTACTACTACTACTACTATTTTATTTATATTATAAGGAATAGTAATATGAATATCACAATCCCCAAACAGAAACTCTCCAGGTATCTTACCTATACCGATGTGATTGCGAGCTCCAAAACAACGGTTCCTGTGCTCTCGAATGTGCTCTTGAATGTGGACGAAGGAGAATTTTCCATACAGTCTTCAAATCTTGAAACTGGAATAAAAATTACAGACAGAGGAGAGATTTCAGAAACGGGAGCACTTGCAGTAAACGGAAAAAAACTCCTGAGCATCATACGTGAACTCCCAGATGAAGGGGTAAATCTCACAAGTGATGAGCACAACAGACTCACAATTACCAGCACGAGCCCGTCAATAAAAGCGAAATTTGTAATCGCAGGTATTCTGAAAGAGGATTTTCCGCAGATAAATACAGAGCCAGAAGGGGAATACATACAGTTCAGGGCACAAGAGTTCAAACAAATGGTGCGGAAAGTCATTTTCTCCATTTCAACGGATGAGAACAAATATTCTCTGACAGGTGTGTTTCTGGAAAGAAGCAACGGAAATGTAAACATGGTTGCAACAGACGGGAAACGGCTTTCGCTCGTGACAACCAGTTTACATGATCTTGAAATTCCGGAAGATGTATTTCAGATTCCTCATGACGGTATCATCATTCCAAAAATTGCTCTAACCGAAATCGGAAAATACCACTTCGAAAATGATAAGATCAGTATGGGATTCAGCAAAAATCAAATCTTTTTTTCCTACGACAATATACAACTTACTTCGAATCTAATAGAGGGCAAATTTCCGGATTATAAGAAAATCATTCCTGAGACAAGGGAAAGATATTTTATTGCAGATAAAGCACTTCTTTACAATGCAATACGTCGTGTTGCAGTACTCGTAGACGAAAGCTACAATCAAGTAAAATTAAGCATACTCAAGGACAGGCTTCTCGTTTCATCAAAAAACCCTGCAATGGGCGGTGCAGTTGAAGAAATCCCCATAGATTACAATGGAGATGACATCGATATTGCTCTCAATTACATCTATCTCATAGACTGCCTCAAAGAGATAGCAACAGACACGGTAAAAATTGATTTCGAAAATTCCGAAAGGGTTTTGAGCGTCAGAGGAGAGGAAGAACAGAATTATATCAATCTGATAATGCCGATGAAGATAAATATTTGAGATCTTACAGGCGTACTCTTTTTCCTGCCTTGCTATATATATTCATGAAGAAATACCAACGCACGGATGTGTAGTATTGTATCTGGAATCCCTCTCCCTGAAGCATTTTAGAAGCTATGATATACTGCAGACGAGCTTTTCTCCGAAGAGCAATCTTATCCTGGGGAAAAATGGTGCGGGAAAATCAAACATCCTCGAAGCAGTCTATCTTCTGTCAACTTCCAAGTCTTTTCGAAACACAATAGACCAGAGAATGGTGAAGTGGGGAGAAGACGGCTTTCATGTCACAGGGAAATTTTCAACTGAGAATGGCAGAAGGGATATCAGCATAGTATATTCTGGTGGAAGCAAATCCCTTGAGATGGACGGATTAAAGGAGAGTCGCATATCAAATATAATTGGAGTGGTGTATTGCGTTCTCTTTTCCTTTGAAGATATACATATTGTCACCGGGCCCCCGGTTGTGCGGAGGAGCTATCTCGACCTCATACTTTCATCTACTGATCCTCTGTATTTTCGCAATCTCAAGACGTATGTGAGTGTGATCAGACAGAAAAATCGGTATCTCAAGGAAAACAGAAAGATCGATGAGGATATACTGTATGCGTGGAACGAGCAGCTTGTCCTCGCAGGTTCTTACCTCATTTCAAAAAGAGACGCACTTATCGGTTACATGAACAGTTGCATCAGCTGTTCGATTGAATCTCTGGGAGAAAATCTCATTTTTCCCTTTCAACTTTCCTACAGGACGAATGTTGCGCGTGGAGAAAGTGTGAGGGAACCGGAGCAGTCATACCGGAGCACACTTGAGGAGAGAATAGATAAAGAGATACAGTTTCAGTCATCTCTCTACGGTCCTCACAGAGATGATTTTAGCTTCATTGAAAAAATGCATGAGATTCGTTATTTCGGTTCTGTGGGAGAAGCCCGTTTGGCAACAATCCTTCTCAAGCTCGCACAGGGGGAGTTCTACAGGAAGGAAAAGGGAATTATGCCGATTCTCCTCATGGATGATATCCTGCTGGAGCTCGATACGAAAAACGCAGAAAGAATTCTGACACTTTTTCCTTCCACCGGACAAAAAATCATCACGACAACAGAAAGACAGAAGCTTCCTGAAATTTTTTCCTGTGACCGTCTGTTCAATATAAATAAGAAATGCAATGATTCCGTGCTGCATTTCAGTGATAATTGACTTTTTTCGTGAAAAATTGCATATTAGTTAAACAAGAGGCGCGTCGCATTGGAAACAAGGGGAAAATACACCTTCTCTATACGGGAAGCCCTTGACAGCTATTTTATGAGGAACAGGCGACTCGCCTACAAGATCAAATCCCTCGAAGTAGTAAAACTCTGGGAAAAAGTCGTAGATGAGTATGTACAGAAACATACACAAGCGACGGTCGTAAAAGACAGGGTTCTCTTCGTTCACACTGATTCGACAGCACTGGCAAATGAACTTTCACTTCGTGAGAAAGAGCTTGTCAATTCAATCAATGGCAAACTGCATCTTCCCATCATCGAAAAAATCGTTTTCAAGTCGGGTTTTATTAGAATTCAAAAACCAATTATAGATAAAAAAATTAAAATAGATAAAAAATTGCCTTTACGGATTATTCAGGAGATAGATTGCGCGGTTAAGGGAATAAAAGAAGAGGAACTGCGGTCAATCCTGAAGAGTTTCCTTGTCGCATCTGCGAAGAGAAATACAGAGAAGTAAAAACTTCTCTCCCTCAAATTCGTTGGATCAGGAAACGGTGTCAAGGGGCGGAGAATAAATAAAAGCAAATGAATTCTTTTTGAGAAAGAGAAAAATAGTATTATATTAAAATATTGAAATATAATGATTTAATGTAAAATTCACGGAGAATGATTATATGGAACAGTACAGTGCCGAGAGCATACAGGTACTTGATGGGATCGAGCATGTGCGAAAGCGTCCGAGCATGTACATCGGGTCAACAGGATCGGAGGGCCTCCATCATCTCGTATACGAGGTCATAGATAATTCAGTTGATGAAGCGTTGGCAGGATACTGCAAGGACATCCAGGTGATTCTCAACAGGGGAAATGTAGTTGATGTGGTAGATGACGGAAGAGGTATCCCGGTTGAGGTACATACAGGCGAGAGAGTATCTGCACTGCAGGTTGTAATGACCAAGCTGTACGCTGGAGGTAAGTTTGATAACAAGTCCTACAAGATTTCTGGCGGACTTCATGGAGTGGGGGTTTCAGTGGTAAATGCGCTCGCCGAGTGGCTCGAAGTTGTGGTGTGCAGGAATGGAAAGGTATACACGCAGAGGTATCAGCGGGGAATTCCGGAGAGCGCGGTGAAGGTGATAGGAGATTGCGCTTTCAACGGTACAAAGGTCACCTTCAAGCCGGATAAAAAAATATTCAAGGACATCAACTTCAATTTCGATACTCTGTCGAAAAGGCTCAGAGAACTGGCTTTTCTCAACAAAGGGGTCAATATACAGATAAAAGACCTGCGCGGTAAGGAAGGGGTAAAGCAGCATACCTTCAAATTCGATGGGGGAATAGTATCCTTTGTCCAGTATATAAACCAGGCAAAGACCACCCTACACAAGGAACCGATTTATTTTGAAGAGAAGCTGGAAGATCTAGAAGCAGAAATTGCCATCGAGTACAATGATGGCTACAACGAAATAATATTTGCTTTCGTAAACAACATCAACACCGTTGAAGGTGGAACTCATCTGATCGGTTTCAAGTCCGGTTTGACGAGATCTATCAACGATTTTATTAAGAGAAGCAACCTCATTAAGAACAAGATCTCTCTTACTGGAGACGACGTGAGGGAAGGGCTTACTGCAGTCATCAGCGTGAAGCTGAAAAATCCACAGTTTGAAGGACAGACAAAAGCGAAGCTCGGAAACAGCGAGGTAAAAGGGATCATCGAATCGATGATATACGAGCGCATCTCCGACTATTTCGATAGAAATCCAACCATCGCAAAAAAGATCATTGAAAAGTGCATTCAATCAGCAAAGGCGCGTGAGGCTGCGAGACAAGCCAGGGAGCTTACTAGGAGGAAAAATGCGTTGGAAAATGACTCTCTTCCGGGAAAGCTTGCCGATTGTTCAATAAAGAATCCGGATAAATGCGAGCTCTACATAGTCGAAGGAGACAGCGCGGGAGGGAGTGCAAAGCAGGGAAGAGACCGGGCATTCCAGGCAATACTTCCCCTCTGGGGAAAGATGCTCAATGTGGAGAAGACACGTCTTGACAAAGTCCTGAGCAACGATAAGCTTCAGCCGATCATCACTTCTCTGGGAACTGGAATTGGTGATACCTTTGATATTTCAAAACTAAGGTATGGAAAGATCATCATCATGGCTGATGCCGACGTGGACGGCTCCCATATCAGAACGCTCCTTCTCACCTTTTTCTTCAGATACATGAGAGATCTCATCGAAGATGGACATGTCTATATTGCATGTTCACCGCTATACAAGATCACTAAAAAAAATGAGCTGTATTACTCATACTCCGAAGAAGAGAAGAACAGACTCCTGAAAAAAATCGGTGGACAGGGAGTCACCGTGCAGAGATATAAGGGGCTTGGGGAAATGAACCCCGATCAGCTCTGGGAAACCACCATGAACCCGGAGAAACGGACCCTTGTGCAGATCACCTCAGAAGACGCAGTTGAAGCAGATGAAACGTTCACTATTTTGATGGGCGACACAGTGGCGCCAAGAAGGAAGTTCATCGAAGATCACGCACAATATGTGAAAAATCTGGATGTGTGACAGGCGTGAAACATTGATGATTCATGAAAGGGTAACCGGCGGTTCGGCTTCATGGGCGCCGGTGTGTCAAAATCCTTTGCATTCCAGCCTTTGGAATTCCTGAAAGAGAGGTAACTGAATTGTCACCCCGCGAAAAGGTTATACAAACATTCATTGAAGATGAAATGAAGACATCCTATCTCACCTATGCGATGAGTGTCATCGTGAGCAGGGCGCTTCCGGACGTCAGAGACGGACTGAAGCCGGTGCACAGAAGAATTCTCTATGATATGAACGAGCTCGGGCTGAACAGCGACCGGCCTTTTAAAAAGAGTGCGCGCATAGTGGGGGATGTGCTTGGAAAATATCACCCCCACGGAGATCAGGCAGTATACGATGCGCTCGTCAGAATGGCTCAGGATTTTTCGCTCAGATATCCACTGGTGGATGGACAGGGGAACTTCGGGTCGGTTGATGGGGACTCTCCTGCAGCGATGCGGTATACAGAGGTTCGTATGTTTTCGCTCGCAGAGGCGCTCCTCGCTGACATTGAGAAGGAAACCATTGATTTCATACCGAATTTCGATGACACTTTGAGTGAACCCTCGGTGCTCCCTGCAGCATTTCCAAATCTGCTGGTAAATGGATCCAGCGGAATCGCTGTGGGTATGGCAACGAACATTCCTCCCCACAATCTTGTGGAGACCATCAACGCAATCGTTACAGTCATCGAAAAACCCGACATTAAAATGAAAGAAATCATGAAAATTATTCAGGGTCCGGACTTTCCGACCGGTGGCCTGATTATAGGGAAATCTGGAATAACGCAGGCATACAAGACGGGAAAAGGACAGATCAAGCTGCGTGCCAGGGTGAGTATAGAAACGATTAAGAGCGGGAAAGATGCACTTGTGATCAGCGAGATACCGTATCAGGTGAACAAATCGAAACTCATTCAGGATATCGCCTCTCATGTAAAGAGCAGGAGGCTCGATGGCATTCACGACCTGCGGGACGAATCAGATAAAGACGGGCTTCGGGTAGTAATAGAGCTGAAAAAAGGGATTGCTCCCCGCGTGATCATGAACCAGCTCTTCAAGCTCACTTCCCTCGAGAGCACCTATGGAATAATGCTACTCGCACTCGATAATTTCAAGCCTGTGGTGATGAATCTCAAGCAGATGATCCAGTGCTACATCTCACACAGAGAAGAGATTGTAAAAAGAAGAACCAAATACGACCTGCAAAAGGCCGAAAACCGGGCACACATTCTGGAGGGGTTCATAAGAGCTCTTGACATCATAGATGAAATTATTGCGCTCATACGGGCATCAAAAACTCCAAAAGAAGCCGCTGACCGAATGATCGGGGAGTATGGATTCACAAAGATCCAGGCTGAGGCAATACTGGATATGAGGCTTGCCCGCCTGACCGGGCTTGAAAGGGAGAAGATTCAGAAGGAATACGAAGAGCTTTTAAAGCTCATCGCAAGGCTGAAAGAGATTTTAAAAAGTAGGAAAAATATTCTTGCGCAAATCGTGAAAGAGCTAAAAGAGATACAAAAGAAATATGGTGATGAGAGACGAACGGACATCATCGAAGAGGAAAAAGAAATAGACCTCAAGGACCTCATAATCGAGGAGGACGTCGTCGTCACCATTTCGCACAATGGCTTCATCAAGAGAACACCGATTACCGCCTTCCGTCACCAGTCTCGGGGTGGGGTGGGGGTAACGGCGTCGGCTCTTTCGGAAGATGATTTCATCGAACAGATGTTCGTTGCTTCTACCCATGATATATTCCTCTTTATCTCAAACAAGGGGAAGGCATACTCAGTCAAGGTACACGAGATCGTCAACGTTGGTCGGAGCTCAAAGGGACAGAGCATAAAGCTTCTATTGAGTATGGGTTATGAGGAGACACTCGCCGCAGCAGTCAATCTCAAGGGAAGCAACAAAGAAGAGTATCTTCTCTTTCTCACGCACATGGGATTTATCAAAAAGGTGGAGATCTCGGAATTTCAAAACGTGCGAAAATCAGGAATCATTGCGATTAGTTTGAATAAGGAAGATAGCGTAATAGATGCGGTGGTGACGGATGGAAAACAGGAGATAATCGTGGCGACAGCAAGAGGGTATGCATTGAGGCTAAGGGAAAGCAGTATACGTCCCATGGGGAGAACCGCACGGGGTGTTACCGCGATAAAATTACTAAAAGACGACTTTGTGTGCGGAATGACAAAGGTGATCAGAGATGCAGACTTACTCGTGGTGACGGAAAAAGGTTACGGAAAAAGAGTGGGATTTGATAATTTCAATCCTCATGGCAGGGGCACAAGAGGCCAGACGTATATGAAGGAAAATACGAGGACGGGAAAGGTCGCGGGAATACTGGCGGTGGAAAAGAACGATACCTGCGTAGTGATTACCAACAGAGGAATGATTATAAAGCTGAAGGTGAAGACGGTATCCAGAATGGGGAGAGCAGCAGGCGGGGTCTTGCTCGTCAATCTGAAACCGCCAGATTCTGTCGCAGCTGTGTCGAGGGTGGTGCAGGATTGATCACTGTGTGCGAAGTGAGTCTTTAAAATGGTGTAGGTGGATCGGTTCATGAGTGCTTTCACTTCTCCTGTCGTGTCCAGTGTAAAACTGTTTCTTCGATTGCGGTCTCAAACAGCACGGACAACTCTTATTGGACGACTATTATTGGATTGACAGAAGAGTATTATTCAATTAAACTGATCAGTAGGCGTAGAGGAGAGATGGCTGAGCGGTCGAAAGCGGCGGTCTTGAAAACCGTTGTCCCTTTCTGGGACCGGGGGTTCGAATCCCTCTCTCTCCGATTTTTCTAAACGGGGAAGAGAGGGTATCTGCTCTATGCCTTCAGAGAGCAATTTTTTCAACTGAAAAGGGGGTCTCATTCCCCACAAAGAGAATGGAGAGGTGCGAGAGTGGCCGAATCGGGCTCCCTGCTAAGGAGTTGTGCCTTTACGGGCACCGTGGGTTCGAATCCCACCCTCTCCGATTCACGTGCCCATAGCTCAGTGGATAGAGCATTGGATTGCGGATCCAAGGGTCGGAGGTTCAAATCCTCTTGGGCACGAATAGTAATCCCCATACGGTTGTACACACGTTGTGCATACTCCAGATTCATATGAAGTACGTGAAAGAAGTCTGTGGGGGGTCGACATTCCGGAAAAGGTGATTATCTCCTGTGCGTTTATATGGACCGTCTGTTGTTATCAACCCTCAAAGGAACGTGTGACTGCAGTTGTGTAATACTGACAGAGCGTAACGGATGATAGATGAATATTCATTTGGAGTCATGACGGTCGGGGGAGAAAAATACACATCTGATGTCATTCTCTATCCAGATGGGAGCGTGAATTCTTCATGGTGGAGAAAGAGCGGGCATCTCCTGCGGGTTGAAGATCTGGATAGAACAGGGAAGGTGCATCCCGAAATTGCAATCATCGGGACCGGTGCCTGGGGGAGGATGCGGGTTGACAGAAAAGTAATGGAGTACTTACATTCTCTCTGCAAACGGGTAATTGTTGAAAAGACGGGGAGTGCGGTAAAAGAATACAACACTCTCGTACCTTCACATTCCGTGGTCGGGTTGTTTCACCTTACCTGCTGATGGCACAGTGCGTCCATTCCATTTCAAATTAGGAAAATGGGTTTCTTAAAAGATCGATAGAACATCATTCAGACGTGCTTGTTACATGCTTTGAGGTGTTAGCCGTGGGAGAGAGCACAATCATAAATGCCCATTTTCGTTTCCTTTGATTGCTGACTTAGGCAGCAGGGACGACTTATGTGAATGGGTTTGCTGGAGAGGTGCGAGAGTGGTCGAATCGGGCGGTCTCGAAAACCGTTGTCCCCATTGGGGACCGTGGGTTCGAATCCCACCCTCTCCGAATCATGATCACACGGATTTTTTTACAGGTTCACATCCAGATGGTGCTCTGAGAGAAGGACTGCGCAATCAATGGGAAAAACGATTGTTGTAGCCAATCAGAAAGGTGGGGTCGGTAAGACGACTACTGTGGTAAATCTCTCTGCCTACATTGCAGAGGCGGGAAGAAAAACCCTGGTGATCGATCTGGATTCCCAGGGGAACAGCTGCTCAGGTCTCGGTGTCAGCAAGGAGGATAAGGAAAAGGGCCTGTATGAGGCACTCATAGGCTCCGCAAATGTCCAGAGTATCATTGTGCCGACCCAGGTGAGAAACCTCTTTGTTGTGCCTTCCAATATTAATCTATCCGGTGCACAGGTTGAAATGGTCGACCTTCCGAAACGAGAGTTCAAGCTCAGGGACGTGGTTAACGAAATTCGAAACAAGTATGACTACATTCTCATTGATTCGCCTCCATCCCTTGGTATACTCACCATTAATGGGCTTGTCGCTGCAGATGCGGTGATCATTCCCATACAGTGTGAATATTACGCGCTTGAAGGGCTGAGCCAGCTTCTGAAAACAATAAATCTCGTCAAACAGAGATTGAACCACGATCTGAAGATAGAGGGTGTTCTTTTGACCATGTTTGACACGCGTACAAACCTCTCCAGGCAGGTTGTGGAGGAGATCATATCTTATTTTAAAAGCAAAGTATACAAAACAATAATTCCGAGGAATATCAGGCTCGCAGAGGCACCCAGCTATGGCAAACCAATCAACCTCTACGATCCGAAGAGTCTCGGTGCGATAAGTTACCACAGTCTATCCAAGGAAATAATGAAAAATGGCGAAGAAGGCATTAGGTAAAGGGCTGGATGCACTCATATCCGGTGAATTCGAATCGGAAGTGATTCAGGAGAGCATCCGAGCTCTCAAGCTGGATGAAATCGTTCCAAACAGGTATCAGCCGAGAAAGAGCTTCGACAGCGAAAAAATTGATGAGCTCGCTCAATCAATCAAAGAAAACGGTGTGATTCAACCGATCATTGTGAGAAGCGCTGGTGAAAAGTTCGAGCTGATTGTGGGAGAGAGGAGGCTGCTTGCAGCCAAAAAAGCGAAGCTCCAGGAGATACCAGCGGTGGTGAAGGATTACTCTGAGGGTAAGCTGCTCGAGCTGGCCCTCATAGAAAACCTGCAGAGAGAAGATCTAAATCCAGTAGAAGAAGCACTCGCATATAGGACGATTCTTGAAAGGGAAAGGATAACCCAAGAAGAACTATCAGGGAGAATCGGGAAATCCCGCAGCTACATAGCGAATATGATGCGTATACTTGAGCTCCCTGAATGGATACGGGACAATGTTTCACGTGGAACAATTTCTGTCGGACAGGCGAAGGCGCTGCTTGCAATACCGGATAAGGAGGAGGTCGAACGGCTTGCGAAGCGTCTTTTAGAAGAAAAAGTCACGGTGAGAGAGCTGGAAAAGATTCGTCGGAAAAAAAATGTTCCACGTGGAACACCGAAGGAACCGTATGTCGAGGAGATAGAGGACAGATTGAGAGAAAAATTCGGAACCAAGGTGGTCCTTGAATATAGAAATGGGAAAGGAAGTATTAGAATCGAGTTTTACTCGAGCGCAGAGCTTGAGAGAATCCTCGAGGAAATGCTGTAACTGCTCTCGATGCTGCGCACATTGTTATTCCCCGCATGGAAATGGAACATATTCAATTGCATCGATGAGAGAAATCTCCGAGCATGTATGGGTTCCATTGCATCCGCATTTGTCTGTCCTCCAGATGTTCATTGAGAAAAGACTTTTCTCTTCCCTATATTCGCTGAATTCATCCGGGAGCGGCACCGGGTGGATGAGCGCGTGCATATGAGTGGACGTTTGAACTCTATTTCTCTATCCTTATTATGCACCTGTTGCACAGGGAGGAAGTCTGCCATGACTGGAAAACTATTTCAGCTTGTACCGGCCCCGCTTTCTACATTTTGGGGGATCTTCGCTGCCATAGTACTCTGTCTCGTTCTTTCCGCATTTCTGACCTACCTTGTATTCACAGCCAGGCACAGTGCCGTTGAGATCAATGCGCAAGGATTGTGGATCAGAGGCGGTGTTTACTCAAGGAAAATTGAAAAGGGCTCTGTGCTTCAGGATAATATAAGAGTTGTGGATCTTCTGAGTTCTCCTGAGTACCTGCCGAAAAAACGGCTCAACGGTCTTGGTCTGCCGAAATATAAAATGGGATGGTTCCGCCTGCAAAACGGTGAAAAAGCACTCGTATTTCTTTCTGACACCGGTGGTGCGGTGTATATCCCGACCAGCAATGGATACTCGCTTTTGATAAACCCGCGCAACGCTGATGAGTTCATCCGAACCATTGATGAACTGTGGTGAATGAACGAGGGAGCACAATCACAGCATGCGATCAAGAGTTTTCCGTACCCTTCTTTTTTATACCCTCACCGCTTCGTTTCTGGGAGTGGTGTGTGCCTCAGGATGGGCAGGAGGATATCCCGGAGGGCTCAGGTTCGCCCCTCTGTTTTCCTACACACCGGATGGTGGATTCGGGGGAGGTGCAGCAGTCAGCTATCTGTATCCCAGAGGAAGGCATAGCGTCAAATCCGGTGTTGTGCTCGGTGCATTTGTCCTGTATACCAGGGATGATCAATACTCCGGCGAGCTGAAATGGGACCATTTCTGGTGGAGGATAGGTCTCGGATCCACCCTGAATCTACCGGTTGGAAAATATCTGGACCGGTATTACGGTATTGGGAATGACACGCGGAGCGCTGATGCAGACGAGTACATACATGAGACAGCCACATTGAGACTGGCACTTCGAAAAATGGTCTCTCCTGGTCTTGCGATGGGAATAGGATACGAGTTTGGCGGAGAGGACATCAGCGATGTGCGGGATGGAGGACTCCTTGACGATCCAGGGCTTACGGGAGCAGATGGTGGTGTGATTACCGGGTTCGGGACGTTTCTGGTGCACGATACGAGGGACAGCAGGTTTTATCCATCCGCCGGTGGGATCTTGATGGGGTCGATCTGGATTTTCACCCATGCAGTGGGAAGTGATTTTGATTTCGGCAGATATGTGCTCGATGTACGCAGATATGTCTCTCCTGTCTCCAACCACGTGGTTGCATTTCAGGCGTTGTTGAGGTTGATGTCTGGAGAACCGCCATTCACCATGCTTTCCAGGCTTGGAGGGCAGGGGCTTCTCCAGGCATATGGACGCGGGAGGTATAGAGACATGAGCTTGTTCGCACTTCAGTCAGAGTATAGAATGCCTTTGATTTGGCGGTTTGGCGTGACATTGTCTGCGGGTGTAGGAGACGTGTTTGACCGCGCAGGAGATATCAGCCCGGCTGAGTTCAAATATTCCCTCGGCGCAGGGTTGCGGTTACTTCTCAACAGCAGGGAAAAAATTCATCTCAGAATCGACTATGCGACTGGAGTGGATTCTTCAGGATTCTATCTCGGGTTGTATGAAGCCTTTTAGACCTCGTCTGAGTTTCCAGGGGAAGAATTGAGCTCATCGAAAGCACGAGGGACTTTTCTGCGGAAACTGATTTTTCGGGGAAGAATTAGTATTTTTAATTTATTTATCTTTTTTATTGTTATTTCAATGGGAGAGAGTATTGCAATGCGATGATGTGATCGTGGTGGGTGCAGGTCCAGCTGGTGCAACCGCAGCACGGCACTGCGCATTGAATAATCTCAGAACTCTTCTGCTCGAAAAAGAAAAGATCCCTCGATACAAGCAGTGTGCCGGGGGCCTCACCAGGGCTTCTGTCAAAGAGCTTGGTTTTCCACTGCCAGAATCTCTCCTCGAGCGGACGTGCAATGGAATGAGGTACTCATATGACAAGTTCAGGAATCAGATAAAAAGCGTGCACACGCTTGTATATATGGTGAAGCGGAGCAGCTTTGACTCCTTCCTCGTGGAAAAGGCTGCAAAGGATGGAGAAGACGTGCATGACTCTCAGGCATGTATATCACTTGTCACAGAGGGGAGTGGAGTGACGGTAAAGGCGGAAAAGGGGGAGTATCGGGCAAACATTGTCGTGGGAGCGGGTTTCACAGCAGAGTACTGCGTGCTCTTCGGAGAGGATTCGATGGAGACGAAATTCGTTTCTGTGTGAGCTTGGACATTCCGATCAACGAGACCAGACGAACAGAGATGTTCGGTGACACGCTTGAAATCAATTTCATGAAGATATGAAACTACAGGGGTGATTTCTCAAGCAAAGCCTTCAAGGAATATCAGGACAGCTGTACCCTGGTGTTTGGGAGAGATCTGTTGCGCGCGGTGCGTCTGACCGATTTGATATACAGGTATCCAGGTCTTTTTTTCGGTACGGCAATTGTATACGGCAATTGTAAATGAGGAAATCGTGCGTAATTATTTGATGACTGTGACGGGTGAGAAAAGCTTCTGCGGGTTCATCGAATGGGTGAAATTTCGTTTTCCAATGTTTGCAGTTAAAAGGTTTTTTTCAAGAAAGAAATCCGCATGAATTTTATACGCTGGGGGAGAAGAGGTGAAGACGCATCGTTACATTCCAGGAATGTTTCACAATGTGTTCGGAAAGCGCGAAACAGTGCTCAGGCTTTCATCAGGGGATACGATTATCACCAGTACGGCAGATGCCCATGGGTTCGATTCTCAGATGAGAGAGGTGGCACAGCGTCCAAACCCCCTCACCGGACCATTTTTTGTAGATGGGGCTCAGCCAGGGGATACGCTTGCCGTTGACCTCGAAAAAATCACCCCGAACAGAAGAGAAGGGTGGTCGTCGAACAGCATCGATCCTTCTATTGTCGACCCGTCCTTCGCCGGAGCCCTTCCCGAGAAGGAATACGTGCAGTGGCAGGTCGATGCAAAGGGCAGGCGGCTGATCCTTCGGGATCAGGGGTGGAAGCATGCAAGGCTCCAACTGCCTATGGAACCGATGCTGGGGTGCATTGGAGTCGCGCCAAAGGAGGGTCAGCTTCTCTCCTCCATGACCTCTGCGGAACATGGCGGTAACATGGACTGGCGGGGGTGCAGGGAAGGCACTCGTGTATACCTCCCGGTTTTCGAAGAAGGTGCGCTGTTGTATATCGGTGACGGGCATGCGGTCCAGAGCGATGGTGAAATCGGCGGAACGGGTGTTGAGATATCCATGACAGTGCGGCTGAGTGTACACCTTCTGAAGCAAAAGAAAATTACCTGGCCCCGTGCAGAGGACAGTATCTGCATCTATACCATTGGAAATGCACGCCCTTTATTCCAAGCGCTGCAGCACGCAACCACAGAAATGATCAGATGGCTCGCTGATGAATTTCAGCTTGATACAATATCCGCGAGCATACTCATGTCGCAGTGTGTACGGTATGAGTTAGCCAATGTCTTCGACCCTGCCTATTCGGCTGTGTGCAAACTGGAAAAAACTTATTTGAGCAACTCAGGTGTCCTAGACTGAGGTCACAGATGCCATCGCACAGAAGATACCGGGACAGGAGTCATTCTTCATCAAGAGGAATATGTTCCGATTCGGACGGTGTTTCGCTCGAACGAGAGAACTCTCCGCACATATTGATGTTTATCAACGGGACTCGTATGATGATATTCTCCTCGGTCTTCAGCGTCGCTTCCATTTTCAGGATATTTATTTCAGAGAGAGTGACTTTTTTCCCTTCATACTCTATGGTGCTTCCTTCTGAAGGGTACTGTTTTTTCACCTGGCAGTAGGCCTCATGCTCGTAGGCCAGGCAGCAGAGGAGCCGACCGCAGGCACCTGATATTTTCGACGAGTTAAGAGTGAGGTTCTGATCCTTGGCCATTTTGATGGTCACGGGCTGCAGCTCATTCTTGATTGCATTGCAGCAAAAATCCCGGCCGCAGATGCCGGTTCCCTTGACGATTTTCGCTTCGTCCCGTGCACCGATCTGTCTGAGCTCGATCCGTTTTTTGAACACCGAGGCGAGATCCTTCACAAGCTCACGAAAGTCTACCCGCTCATCGGCGGTAAAATTGAATATTATTTTATTGTCATCGAAAAAGTAGTGAACGCTCACGAGCTTCATGTCCAGGTTGTGCAATTTGATTTTTTCAAGGGTAATCGTGAATGCTTCCTTTTCCCTC
>Ga0180438_10003664_pt1 | contig 22978 bp, 26 predicted proteins | sample SS_ome_12_FD_132455 | JGI IMG/M metagenome (GOLD analysis project Ga0180438, IMG submission 132455) | Hypersaline lake sediment archaeal communities from the Salton Sea, California, USA - SS_3_D_2 metaG | ecosystem: Environmental > Aquatic > Non-marine Saline and Alkaline > Hypersaline >...
GTGCCCTTATGAACGAACGGAAAAATAGGGGGCATGTCTTCATTAGGAAAAGCGCTGCCAGAGGCCAAAAGAGCCCATGACGTGGGATGCCAAAAAGGAGGAGTTGCAGGGGATCTATGAACGCTTTGAAGGGGATGCGGCGGAGTTTAAGAGACACGCCATCTGCAAGATCGGCTGCACCTATTGCTGCACAGAGGTGGGCAATATCGACACCAATACCCTTGAGGGACTGATCATCCGAAAAAGGATCATGAGCTTTCCGCCGGACCTCAAGGGTCACATCAAGAAAAAACTTGCCCAAAACAGAAGGGAGAAGGAAAAGCAACCTATCGCCCGGTGCCCCTTCTTGCAGAGAGACGAGACCTGTCTGATCTATGACATCCGTCCCTTCAGTTGCAGGCAGCTTTACTCCATACGTGAATGCCGCGGCCGTGGCCCCACAGTCCATCGACAAGCAGTGGCATTGGCCAAAGAGGCCGTCAGAGACCTGCAGCAACTAGATGACACCGGGTATTCTGGACACCTGAGCTACATCCTTCATCTCTTTGACCATCCACGGTTTAAAGAGGTCTACCTTTCCGGTGGCTTTGATCCAGGCAAGATTGTGAAGTTCGGCAAGACCCATGGCATCATCATCAACCGTTTTGTGAGATAGAAGTCTGGTGGACGAATGTATGGGCAACATTGGACGAAAGGGTATCGGAGAACTTCAACTGAATGCCGCAGGCCCAAGGCTTGGGGCGCAGGTTGTAGGGCCCGTTTCTTTACGCTGACGGCTTTTCTCAAGAGGTGAAACGCTGAGATTCCCTACCGCTTTTCTTTACACCGAAAAATACTTTGCCTATAACTACGGGGCACATCATCCTCTTCGGATCGACCGCCTTCGCCTAACCTATGATCTTTGTAAGGCCTACGGGCTTTTTGAGCTTCCTCATGCGGATCTGACGGAGACGGAAAGGGCCTCTGAATCGGATATCCTTCGCTTTCACACACCGAACTATTTAGAGGCCCTAAAACAGGCTGGCGCAGGAGAGCTCCGCAGCGCCCATCCGTACGGTATAGGACCGGGCGATAATCCAGCTTTCTCCGGCCTTTGGGAATGGTCCCGGCTTCATGCGGGGGCCTCTCTTCAATGTGCCCAAATGGTCTCTGAGGGAAAGGCAAGGGTTGCTTTCAATATCGCCGGCGGACTTCATCATGCCCACGCCAGCCGAGCCTCAGGCTTCTGTTACGTGAATGATCCGGTCCTGGCCATTTTGAGATTTGTGGATCAAGGAAAGCGCGTCATGTATGTGGACGTTGACGCCCACCACGGCGACGGAGTGCAATGGGCCTTCTATGAAGATCCCAGGGTCCTTACCGTGTCTTTTCATCAGGATGGACGCTCCCTTTTTCCTGGCACAGGGGGGCTTAAGGAAATAGGCCGTGGCGAGGGGCGGGGGTACGCTGTAAACGTGCCCATGCTCCCTGGTTCGGATGATCATGTGTTTTGGGAGGGTTTCAGGCGCCTGGTTCCCAGGCTGATGGAAGGGTTCAGGCCGGATGTAGTTGTCTCTCAGTTGGGGGTGGATACCTTCCAAGACGATCCCCTGGCTGCCCTTGAACTGACCACAAATGGCTTCTGCAGGGTGATTTCCTACTTGGCAGAGCAGGCACCAGCGTGGGTAGCCTTAGGGGGAGGGGGGTACAGCGTACCGAATGTGGCTCGGGCTTGGACTTTGGCCTGGGCCATGATGAATGGGGTGGACTTGCCTGATGATCTTCCGGAGGCCATGGTAAGGCCCCTGTCTGCCAGGACCCCTCAAAAAATCAGACTCCGAGACGCTGATCACAAGAGCTCGTGGCGCGATCAATGCCTCCGGCGGATGGAAGAATGCATAGGCTACCTGGAGGCACATGTCCTTTCCCGTGTCCTGTGACGACAAAAGGCCCCCCATGGCCGGAAGCTAAGAGCAGTGCCCAGTCCCTTCAGGATAGGTTTGATGAAATCGTTAGAAGTGCTTTTTGCTCGCTCCGTGAGCCTTTGCGCCTGTGGGCTTGAAAAGAGATGGGGGCACTTGTAATGTTTGGCTAAAATGGCAAAACTCGGGCTAACATCCTCCAAAAGTTAGCATTTCTTAACACCGAACATGCCAACTGCTCTTCTCCCAAAATGCTCAATGTCGTTCGCAAGAGACTTTTTACGACACTGTCAGGTTTGACAGACCCCGCAAATGCTTCCCCATATGAAGTCTCAGGATCGTAGACGGCTTATCACTTTCCTAAAGAACCGATGGCGCCGAAGTATGGCGCCGGGTACCACACCTGCCAGGTGAAAAGGCAAGAACTGCCCTGCCGTCACATTCCAGCCTGCCCCGAAGCGCAAGGCTGCGTAAAGGACCCACACGCCCACCCCTAACACCAAAAGGATGTTTCCCACGACCCTCCATAAGTCCCGTTCTCTGTCATTCATGATGTTCCCTTTGTGATTGCAGGACAGGTTCCCCCCTGGCCGTTCCAGGGCGGACGAGTCTGCGACGATTGACTATTTTAACATGATTTTGCTTGAAAGTTCATTTTAACCTTACTATAGGGAGTCTTTACTTCTGCGGGCTTGAGGAGACAGATCCTCTCAAATTCTGTGCAGATAGTCGTTTTTTTTTAAAAGGAGGTCATTATGTCAGTAAAGAAAATAGCGGTTTGTGTGGCCTTGGTGTTCCTTCTTCCTGCCGTCATAGGGGCCGAAGACCGCGGCCTTGAAGACATCAATTTTCTTTTTGATTCCAGCATTCTGGTGGATGATCTAAAACAGCTTTCAAGAATTGCCAAGATACTTGAAGGCGATCCCGATCTGTTTGTAGAGATAGGGGGGCATTCAGACACCATGGGCCCAGAAGAATACAACCGCGGGCTTTCCTCTGAAAGGGCCTTGGCTGTGAAAAAGGGGTTGGTAGAACAAGGTGTTGCCTCGGAGAGAATCAGTATTGAGGCTTACGGAGAGGACCTGCCAAAGGCGGGTAACGAAACCAATGAGGGCCGTTTCCAGAACAGGCGGGCCGTGTTCAGCATCTACAAAATGGACCATGGAGAGAAAGACTACTTCTACAAAGACAATGCACTGGTAAAACCCCTTGTAGTTGATCAGCCTTCAATCGAAAAGGGTGCAGCGGGACCGAGGGGCCTAGGGCTCGGTAACAACAGGGCAGGCATTGCTGTAGGTATCGGCTCTGATGACGGAGATCTTACAGGCACCCTGGACGGAAGGCTTTTCTTTCCCTTTTACGAAAGATTAGCCTTTCAAGGGGGGTTGAGGGGCAACATAAATGATACGTTGAAAGAATATCAGGTGGATGCAGGCATAGTAGGCAAACGCGAGCGGTTTCAAGTTGGCCTGTTCGGATCACTGAAATTTGCAGACCTTGAGGACCATGATGACATAGCAAGTCTGAGCCAGTTGGGCCTTGTGGGGGCCTATCTTTTTGACAGGGGGAGTGTCGGGGCCTTTATAACAGAGGCCATAGACCCTGACGATGACATATCCTCTAAGGAACGCTACGTAGCCTCAGATCTCATCATTACCGAAACCTACCTGAAGGTTCGGGACAAGTATGGACTCAATTTTGACTTTGCCTTTGACAACGGCATATTAATTAACGGGGACCTGGGAATAGTCCGTGCAGACGATGACGAGGCCACGGGCCACCTTAAAGTAGCATACCCCTTCGTAGCGGGCACGAACGCATTTGTTCGTGGCAGCTACAACAACGGTTACATGGAAGACGACAGCAATTATGCCGTAGTCGTAGGGATCGAGCTGGGCAATTGGAACGGAAAGATGGGCGGTATGGAGGACATAAGACCCATGCAGGTTCCCGAAGTCTCCTATGAATTGAAAACACGAACCTACATCTCTGAAGAAGCCTCAAACAAACCGCCCCGCCAGGTCGCGATCTTTGCCTCTCCGGTAAGTGGGAGCCCCTTTGCCGTATCGTTTGCAGGGAGCGCCACAGATCCAGATGGATATATAGCCCACTATGGCTGGGATTTTGGCGACGGCACCACTGGTTCAGGGGAAACGGTCACGCACACCTACAAGGTTCCGGGGATTTTTGTTGTAAGACTCACTGCGGCTGACAATAACGGCGCCACTGTGAGCTTGACCCAAGAGGTAACAGTGCCTACGTGGTAGAAGAAAACTGGGGAATTCGCGGTCTTGTATGGTGGTTCACAGATAATTTTTTTAAATGACGGTACAATTCGGGGACGAAGAAAAACCCTGTTAGGGGAGGGGACTCCTAACAGGGTTCAGGGGGGGAGCAAGAAACCGAGGAGGCCTTGCTACCACTTGCTTGTCTTTATAAGCAACTAGCGTGCCATTCTCAGATTTAAGAAGAAAGCGGCAGCCTTATTCTTGGCGGTGCGCCCCCTGTTTGGAGATTTTGAAGAGAGAAATCCCAATAACCCCAAATGATTACGTCGTCTAAGCCACTGCATACCTTGTTGCCCTTTTCGTTGACACACAAGCCCCTTTCCCATATGCCCGCAACGGCAAGCCGACTTCCATCACTCTTGTCAATCATAATGAGGGAGGGGGCCGTCTATTCTCTCAAAACATGACCACAATCACCTGGCAGGATGATGTGAAAGCACTGTTTGAGTTGACACCACTATTCGAACAAATAGTTGGTGCCCATCCACGAATGGCCAAGAAGGAAGTGGGCACTGGCAGGAACAAGAAGATCCTCGATGCTTACAAGGACTTCTTCCCTTTTCTTTACCCGAAAGTCGCCGGCTCCAATAGAGGCACAAGGCCTATGGCTGGTCCAAAATTTCCCTTATGGTCTTAGTCAATTCTTCTCTGCTATAGGGCTTCTCAATAAAGCCGTCACAACCACGTTCCAATAGTTCTCTCACACGGCTGTCTATGCTGTAACCGCTGGCAAGGAGAACCCTTACGCCTGGGTCCATCTCCTTGATTCGGTCATAGACCTCACTGCCGCCCATGTCAGGCATTTTCATGTCCAGAATCACCAGATCAATCTTATCCTTGTGTTCTTTGTAGACCTGCAGGGCCTCTTTGCCCCCGGCCGCCCTGAGGACATGGTAACCCAACCGGTTCAGCACTCTACCCCCTATATCCAGAATCGTCTTTTCGTCATCTACCAATAGGATCGTCTCGCCCTTGACCGTGGTTTGTCTGGAGGCCCCGATAGCGGTTTCCATCCTTTTTCTTGTTGCAGGAACATATATACTAAAAGTGGTTCCCCTGCCCTCCTCTGAGGCCACCTCAATGTGTCCGCCATGGCCCTTCACGACACCATAAGCTGAAGCAAGCCCAAGCCCGGTGCCTTGACCCAGCTCCTTTGTGGTAAAAAATGGATCAAATACGCGCTCTTGAGTTCTTCGATCCATGCCGACACCCGTATCGGTGACTGTCAACAAGACATAGTCGCCATGTTGCGGATCGTGAAGCTTGGCCTTAACATCTTCATGGGACAGGTTCATGGTTTTCAAGAAGAGGCTCCCGCCTCCCGACATGGCCTCTGCGGCGTTTGCGTATAGATTCAACAGCACCTGCTCGATCTGGCCATGGTCTCCGTCGATTTGATACAAGCCCGCTGCCAGTTCTTGGTGAAGTGCAATGTCGTTCCTTGTTTTCCAAAAGGCATGGGCAGTCTCTTTGACCAAGGCATTTAGGTTGATACACTGGAGTTCAAACTGTCCCTGCCTGGCATATCCGAGAAGATACTTGGTGAGTGCGGCTCCGCTTCTGACATGTTTTTCAATGTTCTTTAGCCGTTCATAATGGGGATGATCAGGGCCCACGTCGTGGAGTATCAAAGAAGCATTTCCCAACACTGCCATGAGCAGGTTATTAAAATCATGGGCAATACCGCCCGCCAGGGTTGCCATGGCCTCGATCTTCTGAGCTTGTTGGAACTGCGCTTGGAGCCTCTTCTGGGCGGTGATGTCTATCGATGTGATGATGGCACCCCCCGAGAAGGGGGACATTTTGATGTGCACGAACCTGTCACCGCACCTTTGCTCCGGGAACTCCTCAGGCGTACCTGTCCTAATGCACTTTTTCAATCTACCCAGCATGTCAGGTCCGTGCTTGCTGGTAGCGTCCTTGTACATCACATCTCCGACCTTGGGCAGCCTGTCGCTTGACTGTCTGTTTGCCAGATTGAAGTCTGTCACCCTTGCCTCATGGTCCACGATGACCGTGTCGATGGGACTATTTTCGAATAATGCCCGATAACGTTCCTCCCTTTTCTGAAACGCCTCCTCTGCCCGCTTTCGGTTGCTAATGTCTCTGGCAACACCGTAGCTACCCAAGTATCTCTTTTGGCCGCTTTGACGGCGAAGTGTTTCGTAGACACCCGTGGCTTTGAGTTCTATGGGACGAAAGCTGTTCTCACGTTGTCCAGCCCCATTGCCGTTATGACCGACCCTCAGTCTGAGTTCCACACCACCTGCCGCACGGTCTCCCGTTCGTCTTTCATCGAAAACGTGCTTGGCCCTATCCAGATCTTCCTCATAGACAACGGTCGTATAGGGTGAACCTATCAACTCCTGTCGGGTGAAACCGAGCAAGTCCTGAACAGCATCATTTACAAAGGTGAACCGCCCTTCTCGGTCTAGTGTATAGATGATGTCAGGAGAAGCCTGGACCAGAAATCGATATCGCCTCTCTGCCCGCTCTAACGCTTGACTGATACCCCCCTTCTTCTCTTTACCGGCCTCTGCAAGGGCACTTCGAACCCGTCCCAGCAGCTCGTCATAGCCAAAGGGCTTCTTCAGATAATCACAAGCGCCTTTTTTTAGTACTGCCACTGCAGACTCCACTGAGGCATTGCCGGTCATGGCAATGACCCTCGTGTCTACCCCTCGGCCAGCCATGCCGTCCAGGACTGCCCATCCGTCCGTCTCAGGCATGACCATGTCCAAGATGACAAGATCAATGTCGTTTTGGTCCATGCAAGCCAAGGCCTCTTTGCCACTGTAGCTTGTGAGTATCTCGTAGCCGCCATGGCCCAACATGATTTTGAGGCTGTCACACATGCGGGGCTCATCATCAACGACCAAAATTTTTGGAACCTGAGACACAGATACCTCCACCAGCCATTTTTTGCCCGAGAAAACTCCGGGCCAGGAGCAACGCGCCAACTTCTCGGAAAAAGACCCAACGGCGCTAAAACTCAGACAGCTTTGTCAAAAAGCCCCACGAGAAACCTTGTGTGACCTGGGTCCTTCTCCAGCCGTGAGGCGCAACCTTGTGTAACACGCAAGGCAGGCATCCGAACCTTACAAGCCCCCTGACTTGAAGATACCTTCTACATCATATGGGCCATACCGATGCCTGAACCATGTCGATCTCAGTGATACGGTATTTAATGTACACTCGACTTGGGGGCAACGCCCCCTGGGTCACGGGAAAAGCCAACGTCCCTACCTCACGACCAAAATGGTGCCATGTCTTTGATTGACAAGGACTCGCCTTCTGGTGAGGGAAGTACAGGGGAAACAACTGAAGAGGATTCGCTTTTGACGATAAAAGACTATAGGAAGGAATGGGTTGTGTGTCAAGAAAAAGGGCCTCACAACATGTGCCTTGGCTTCTTCGTGGAGAACTTGACAAAGCACAAAGGGGGGGCCCTCCCAAAACAATCAACATCCCTGGGGCATTGACAAGCATGAGCGCACTGCCACCGATAACAATGGCCACAGCCTATTGTAGTCGGTCAAATGCAAGCCATGGAGGTCACGAGCGGTGTGTTGCCGGGTTGTCAGGAATATGGCTGGAAGTCGAGGAAAGGAGCGGCAGCTCCGGAGCCGGGGTCGGTGTCTCATCCTCTAAGTCCAATTATGGTTGCGGTGAGACTCTATGTTGCCACCGGCCCCAGAATTCTCCCGCTAATAGTGTGGTATGATGCACTTACCGTGCCAAAAGAATACATCTTTTTATCATCTTGAAATTTCGTTGAATTATGAATTAAATCGGTTTTGGCCAAGGCCATTCTGTGGCACCGATGGTATGGCATCACCGCCCCAATTATGGCATTCATGCCACAATTTTCCATTGTCACCTCTGCCTGGGGATGATCAGCCGTCGAGGAGAGAGAGGATGGCGTGCACGGTCATTCGAACTTCATCTTGTAGACCTTCTCACGCGGCAAATCCGTTGCTTCACCCCACCTGGCCAGTCTGTCTTCATAGAAGTAAAGAAAATACGCTTGGTAGGCGTCCACATGGTTGTTGTACATTTCATAATGCCATAGTTCAATCACCTGACCGTATTGGTTGGTCATGGGCTCGCGGGCAATGCCCGGTTTCCCCATAAGTGAAACCACTTCCGTTGTGGTCATCCCCGTACTCAGGTCGTTCAGTTTCCGTGTCGTGGAACAGGCAACCAATGATAAGCACAAAGCGATGGCTGCAATAGACGTGAAGAAAGCAGGCTTCATACGGCAAGTCCCCTTTTCGAAACGGTTCATTAATAGGTCTTCCCTCTTCGACCGGTTTTTGCCCACGCAGCAATGCCCGTGACCCAGCCTCGAAAGGTCTTTCTTGCCATAAGTTGGACAGGTAGGGGGCCAGATGCTGCGTCTTGACCCCCATGGGCTATATGTGAAGGCGTCTAAATATCAGGAAGTCCTTGCTTTGTCAAGAATGTTGGAAGGTTACCTTTTTCACTCACCAATGATCTTGACCAACACCCTCTTTCTTCTTCGACCGTCGAACTCACCATAGAAGATCTGCTCCCAAGTGCCGAAATCAAGCCTTCCTCCTGTTATAGCCACAACCACCTCGCGGCCCATGATCTGTCGCTTCATGTGGGCATCTGCATTGTCCTCTCCCACGTTGTGACGGTACTGGGAGACCGGTGCATGGGGCGCCAGTCTTTCCAACCACACCTCATAGTCGTGGTGAAGTCCTGATTCGTCATCGTTGATGAAGACAGAAGCCGTGATGTGCATGGCATTTACCAGCACCAGCCCTTCTTGGACCCCGCTTTCTCGAAGACACGCTTCCACCTGGGGCGTGATGTTGATGAAGGCACGCCGGGTGGGCACCTCAAACCCCAGCTCCTTTCGATAGCTTTTCATAACCGTGAGACTCCTTTTTTGTGCGTAGCCACAGCTTTGACAAACTCGTGCAAAGCCCTTTTTGAACGATATTGAGCGTTCTTGGGAAAAGATGCCTGACGAGGGGCCCGTGACAAATCATAAGCTGTTTGAGGGTCTTGGCCCGAGTGAGGCCTCACAGCCAAACTCTCTCTCTGGCTCGGCTGCGCTCGTCGCAGGCCGTCTAGGGAGAGGGAGGTCTTAGAGTCCCCTTCCAGCTACAGCCCCAATTCGTCACTTATTCCTTGCATGGCCGTGATGGCAATACCGAAGAACGCTTCCAACGAGAGCCCCACCTTCTCTATCTCTGCAATGAAGGCCCTATTGCAGTTTCTGGCAAAGGCCTTGCTCTTGTACTTTTTCTTGATAGATTTCACCTTCACATGGGCAAGTCTCTTCTCAGGGTTCATAAGGGCCGCTGCATGGATGAGGCCGGTGATGGTTTCTGCCGCTACCAGGACATGCTCAATGGCCCTCGCCCTCTCTTTTTCCTGGACCTTTCCTCCTCCACATTCCGTTCCCCAAGCATGGGAGCACATGATCTCTATGGCCTCGCGGGAAACGCCGGCATCGTCCCATATTTTTGTGGCAAGGACACAGTGATTCACCGGATCATCCTTTGTCTTATCAAAATCAATGTCGTGTAGCAGTCCCAGTATCCCCCATTGTTCGTCGTCTTGGCCAAAGTGCCTGGCCAGACCCCGCATGATGCACTCAGACTCCCTGCAATGGATCCGGATCCCAGGATCTTTAACATGTTCGTCAAATACCAATAGGGCTTGATCATAAGACAAATGGGTGTCCACAGGTTCAAAAAGGGGGGTCATACTCTTTTTCCTCTCTCTTTTTCTCCGTTCCTTTTGGCAGACTGACCGGTAGCGAGCCTACCTTGCCCCTCTATAACAAGAATAATCGCCCTATGGCAACAGTATCCAGAGCCTTGAGGCCGGCCGTGCCTGTCAAAAACCATGTGCCCTTATCTCGCCACGGAGTAGAATCATATTGAAGACTTGCGAGATTCGGGGTAAAGGACATGAGAGGCAGAAGAAAAGCTAAGAACAACCGAAAATGCGAGTCCATGATGGGTTGTTTCCTCCAAAAAAGAAAGTGCCTCGCAGCCGTTCTTGCGGTGCTTGTATGCTCCGTTGCTTCTTGTTGCGGCATCCCTTCGACTACCTACCGGCTGGGCAAAGGGACGGCAAAGGCGACGTATGCCGTGACAAAGGGGGCCGCCAAGGCCACCGTGGGGACCGGGAAGATCGTTTATAAAGTGGGCAAATGCAGCTTCCATGTGGCCATGGCGCCTCTTGCCTGGCCCCTGACCCATGGGGAAATCGAATCCATCGATGGTCTTTCCCCAAAGGAAGCCATTAAACAGGGCAGGGTCAAGAATGCTCCTTATGTGGTCTACGGCAGGCGTTATGTTCCCATGTCCGTGACAGAAGCCAAGACATACCGCGAAAAAGGGACGGCCTCCTGGTATGGGTATGAGACCCTTAAGCGAAAGGGCGGCCACATGACTGCAAATGGTGAGCGGTTTGATCCAAAAGGTCTCAGTGCCGCCCACAAGTATCTCCCTTTGCCCACATACGTGCGGGTGACCAATCTTGCCAATGGCCGCTCCATCATTGTGCGGGTAAACGATCGTGGGCCCTTTGTCAAGGGCCGCATCATCGACCTGAGCGCTGGCGCTGCGCGTAAACTCGGTTTCTACGACAAAGGGACCGCACGGGTGGATGTGCAGGCCATTGATGTCGAAGCTTAGAAGAAAGGAGCCGGTGATGAAGGTAAGAAGGAATTGTGTCTTGTTGGCAATCGTGAGCCTTGTCTTGGTCCTAGGTAGGGGTCTGCAACCACAATGGGCCCAAGCTGGAACAGGCAAAGAGAACACATCCGCCTGGCTCGGGGTCACGGTGGAAGAACTTGGTGCCATGGATCGGGAGAGATTTAACATCCCCCCCGGCGAAGGGGTATTGGTCACCGACGTGACGGATGATTCCCCTGCCGATATGGCAGACCTGGAAACAGGAGACGTCATTCTCTCCCTTGGAGAAACAAGTGTAAGGAGTCCAGGGCATTTCCGTAGAATGATGAGAAGAATGACTTCAGGCGATACGGTTTGGCTGGAAGCAATTCACGATGGTAAAGGAAAAAGGCTAAGGGTCTCATTGGGGGCACAGGAAAGAGATCAAGAAAGCCCCGAGTCCTTGATGCAATGGCCTCAACTGTTTTGGCTAACCGGGTATGATCGGCCGCACCTGGGAATTCGTCCCCAGGATCTGAATCAGGACCTGGCGAGCTACTTCGGTGTAGCTCCTTGTGGGGGCGTTCTCATTGCCGATGTGCGACAGGGCGGGCCGGCAGACGAAGCAGGGCTGAAGCCGGGGGATATCCTGACGAGAATGGAAGATGAAGAAGTGGGGTCCTCGAAAGAGGCCCGGAACATATTGCGGGATTACGAACCGGGAGATGAAATTGAAGTAACCATTATCCGCTCCGGGAAGACTGCGAAAATGAAAGTGAAGCTCAAGGAATCTCCTCTTCAGGAGAAGCTGGACGGTCTCAAGGAGTTTTGGAAAGAACTGGAAAAACAAAGCCACACCTTTGAAAAGGAGCTGCGTCGCCTGGGAGAATGGGGGGCCGTTGAAAGCTTCATCTGACACCGGAGAGGTCAATCCATCGGCACGTGAGATCCTTTGGGGATAAATGTCTACTATAGAAGTCTCTAACTTTAAAAAAGCGCACAGGAGGGGAATAAATCATGGGCGCTCCCGTTCTATATTGTGACAGTCTGCAGGTCTCTTTGGATATTGGGCCTGATATGGCCGATGTCACCGGCAAGCTGGCGTCAATGGTAAAAAGGGCTGGCATCAAAGACGGCAGCCTCCATGCCTCCATTGTAGGCTCTACAGGATCCATTACCACCATAGAGTACGAGCCGGGAGTGGTGGAGGACTTGAAAAGGGCCATTTCGCGAATCGCACCTCCGGACATAGAGTACGAACACGAAAAGGCATGGCACGACGGAAACGGCCACAGTCATGTCCAAGCTGCCCTGTTGGGGCCTTCCATTGCCATTGCCGTGCGGGACGGCGCCTTAGCCCTAGGGACCTGGCAGCAGGTGGTGGTCATCAACCACGACAACCGTGGCCGCCAAAGGCGGGTGGAAGTAACGCTGGTGGGTATGCCCTGAAGTCTACCGAACTGATAGCCATAGTGGTAGTGCTCTATTCGACCTGGCACCGTCTTGTTATTCAAGAGAAGACAGTCATGCTCGAAGATTTTGAAAATGAATATCAGGCTGATGCCAGCAGAAGAAAACCGTTTCCCCGCGCATGTGGCACCGGAAAAGCCATGGGGTGGCGTAGAACAACAACGTGTTCACAGAGGAGTGCCACAATAACGGGGGGCATGAAGAGGGAGAGACAAAAGCAATGGCCAAGGGACGGAGAAAACTCTGCGATGTTGGAATAGATTGCCAGGAAATCTTGGACAACCTTAACGATGGTGTTTACCTGTTGGACTCTGAAGGGTACTTCAGATACGTGAACAAGGTCATTGAAAAGAGATCGGGAATATCGGCAGATAAGTTCTGCAAGCTTCACTTCCTGGATGTCGTCATCCCCAAGGACCATGATCGGGTCAAGCGAAATTTTGAAAGGGTGATGGGAGGGGAAGAAATCCCTCCCTATGAATTGGTATATAGAAATGCCGAGGGTGATCGTTTGACCGTGGAAGTCAACACTAAGGCCCTTTATCGAGGTTCACAGGTCGTGGGGCTGCAAGGTGTTTCGCGGGATATTACGGGCCGCAGGCGGGCGCAGGAGGCCCTCCTACAAGCCCATAAGGACTTGGAGAAACGGGTTGCGGCACGAACCGCTGCGCTAGCGGAAGTAAATGCCCAATTTCAAGAGGAAATAACTGACCACAGATCCACAGAAAAGGCGTTGCGCGAAAGTGAAGGCATGCTGTCAGGGATCGTGGCCGGTGTTACCGACCGTATGACTACGATGGACAAAGAATACAATATCCTATGGGCTAATGACAAGGCCAGAGAGGCCTTTGGTGATGCTCTCGTGGGACAGAAATGTTTCCACGCCCTTCATGGGTATGGCAAACCGTGCCACCCGTGCGTCGTAAAAAAGTGTTTTGAAGACGGCGAACCACATGAATGTGAGGCGAAGGTCACGGGAAATGATGGCGTCAAAAGAATATTTTGGTGCACGGCTAGCGCAGGGGAGAAAGATGGAGACGGCCTTCCCACAACGGTGGTCAAGATTTTTCGGGACATTACGGAACGCAAGGCCTCTGACGAACAGCTTGCCACTTACAATGAGAGACTGCGGGCCATGGCCTCACAAGTGTCGCTGGCGGAAGAACGAGAACGTCGACGCTTGGCGGGTCAGGTCCACGATTTTGTTGGCCAAAATCTGGCCTTGATGAAAATAAAGATGGGCGCATTAAGGAAGAATATGGCCCCTGGTATCAGCATGCTGGCGGGTGAGATGACAACTCTCTTGGATCAGACTATCGATACCATTCGATCCATCACTTTTGAGCTAGGGTCCCCCGAGCTCTATGAACTGGGGCTGGTGCCAGCCATCAAGACCCTCGCACAAGGCAGTCAAAGGATGTACGGGATTGAAACGAGATTCGAAGGTGACGGACAGCCGGTGGAAGGGCTTAGCGAAGATTTGCAGGTCTCCTTGTTTCTTGCAGTGCGAGAACTCCTGTTAAACATCTCAAAACATGCAAAAGCCAAAAGGGCCTGGGTAAAAGTAACCAGGGAGGCTGACTGGATCAGAGTGGAGGTGGTCGACGATGGGTCTGGATTCAACGTATCTGATGCCCACTGCGCCTTCTACGCTTCTTCAGGATATGGTTTGTTCAGTGTTGAACAACGCCTAGAAGCCCTGGGTGGCGCGGTGTCAGTCGTCTCTGAGTTGGGACGAGGGACCTGCGTCACCCTATCGGCACCCTTGGGACCTGATTCGCCCGATGACCTTTGACAACTGAGAGGGGTTATCCCTTTATGATAGCAACAGGAGGGTCGGTAGCCGGATTATTCATGCCATGAGTAAGACAGGCCTCCAAAAAGAAGCAATCTTCCGACATGAGTTCACCGTGTCTTCTGACGTGGTGGACCAAAACGGTCACGTAAACAACGTGGTGTACGTTCAGTGGATGCAGGACGTGGCCGTTCTTCATTCAGATCTGGTGGGAGGCACCCGGGCCATGGAGGCAGCCGGGGCAACCTGGGTGGTCCGCTCTCACAAGGTTGAATACCTCCGCCCTGCTTTTGCCGGTGATCACGTGGAAGCCCTCACCTGGGTAGTCGACTTCCGCCGCGTGAGGTCCCTACGGAGATACAAATTCGTGAGAGCCATGGACAACACCGTCCTTGCCAAAGGGGAAACGGAATGGGTCTTTGTGGATGCTGGTACAGGCCGCCCCCGCGCCATTCCGGACGATGTGGCGGGGGCCTTCCCTGTGATCTCGAAAGGTCAAGCCCCCTAAGCGTTGGAACAAAGGGTTCGACACTAGAGGTGTCCCATGAGCTGGTCTCTGCTGTTGGTTTCATAGAAGAACCATAAAGGTCGTTACAGGAGTCAGGCATGTACAAGAAACACAGCGAAAGTGGCTATCACCCTGCCCTTGAAGGAATAGGGCAAAAGACTCTGGTGTACGGGGCAAAGACCCTCATGACAGAATTCTTGTTGAAAAAGGGGAGCACGTTGCCCAAACACGCCCATCCCCATGAGCAGACCGGCTACCTTGTGAAAGGCCGGATTCGTCTTTCAGTTGGGGACGAGGCCTACGAGGCACAGCCGGGTGACAGCTGGTCTATCCCCGGTGGCGTTGAACACGGCGCCCATATCATAGAAGACTCGGTCGCCATTGAAGTGTTCTCGCCTGTAAGAGAGGAGTACTTGCCAAAAGAAGAGAAATAACCGGCCCGACCTGTAGAGGGGAAGGATGGGCAAAGACCAGGGCCGTCCGTTGCGCCGGAAAATACCCGATGGCATCACGTGTGAAAGAGCCGACGCTTATATTGATATTCATGGTCTTGAGCTCCTTGGTCAGTGCCTCAGAAGCAGACCAAATGGTGCTGGCTGACTTTTCCTCAGGTCAGTTAAACGGATGGGAGCCGAAAGTATTCATGGGGGAAACCCGTTATGTGATCACTCGGCTTGACCAGATAGAGGTACTGAGGGCGGATAGCCGCGCCAGTGCTTCGGGGCTTGTGAAAAACACTGCTGTTGATTTGAGGCAATATCCTTTCTTGAACTGGAGTTGGCGCATTGAAAATCGGTTAGACAAACTGGAAGAGCAAAGTAAATCAGGAGATGATTACGCTGCGCGAATCTATATTGTGGTCTCCGGTGGATGGCAATTCTGGAAGACCAGGGCCATCAATTATGTCTGGGCGAACACTTCGCCGAAAGGACATGTTTGGCCTAATGCCTTTGCAGGCAACAATGCGATAATGATGGCACTGCGGTCAGCCGAGGATGAGACAGCTACATGGCAGTCTGAAAAACGCAACGTAGCTGCTGATTTTAAAGAGCTATTCGGTGAGGAGATTCAAACCATTGATGCCGTTGCGCTGATGACAGATACGGACAATGGCAAAGGAGAGGTGACTGCATTTTACGGAGACATCTATTTTTCGGCGAGATGACCTATGGACGAAGAGCAGCGTCATCCAGCCCGGAATCACTTTACGGACCAAGGTATGAGGACTTAGGAGAGGCATTATGGAACCATTACCACCGGAGCTCCTTGCAGAAACGTGGCAAGGGGGTGGCCTTCTTACTCCCTCCCGCGCCAGCATGATGCCCTTTAGGAGTCCGTAATGCTTCATATGGAACTGTGCGGCTATGTGCCTGGAGCTATTGGTCGCGTTGCGGAACTGCATGGCACGTATTACCACGAGCACTGGGGATTCGGGCTGTTCTTTGAGGCGAAGGTTGCCACAGAACTGTCAGCGTTTCTTCGCCGATTTGACAAAGGGCGTGACGGATTTTGGACGGTCTGTCTTAACCATAGGGTTGAAGGGTCTATCGCCATTGATGGGATCCAGGCAGTCAGAGATGGGGCACATCTGAGATGGTTTATTCTTTCCGAGCAGATACGTGGACAAGGTATGGGCAACAGACTGATGGAGGAGGTCATCTCTTTTTGCAGGAAGAAACGCTACGGAAAAATGTATCTTTGGACCTTTGAAGGCCTTGACGCAGCGCGCCATCTCTATGAGAAGTCCGGGTTCTGTCTGGTAGAGGAACGCGAAGGTGAGCGGTGGGGGATAGAAGTCCTTGAGCAGAAGTTTGAACTGGAACTGGATTGAGTCAGGAAATAACGTATCCGCTTCGAAGATCGGAAAGACCGTGTTTTTGGTGTAGGCGGAGACAACAGGGAAATACCCGGGTAGTGCCCAGCCCGTGTGACGTGAGGGCAATAAGGGGGCCATAGGTTATCAGAGACCGCCACCCGGCACGGATTTGACCGGGGGGGCCAACAGAAGGAGATCTGGAATGCTAAGAGACCTGGTGTCAAGAAACAGGAGTTATAGACGGTTCCATCAGGACGTGTCCGTTGATGTTGCGACCCTAAGAGAGCTTGTGGACCTCGCCAGGCTCTCTGCTTCAGCGGCAAACCTGCAGCCCTTAAGATATATTCTGTCTTGCAGTGCTGAAAAGAACGGGGTGATATTTGCTCACCTTGCCTGGGCCGCCTATCTCAAGGACTGGCCCGGCCCCCCAGAAGGGGAGAGACCATCGGCATACATGATTATCCTTGGAGACACACGGGTGTGTCCCTCTTTCGGATGTGATCATGGCATAGCCGCTCAAAGCATCCTCTTGGGTGCGACGGAAAGGGGGCTGGGCGGTTGCATCATCGGTGCTATTCAAAGAAAGGAACTCCGTAAGGCCCTGGACATTCCGGCCCACCATGAAATTCTCATCGTCATTGCTCTGGGCAAACCAAAGGAGTCGGTGAAGATCGAGACAGTGGCGTCTGACGGAGAGATCAAGTACTGGCGGGACCAGGAAGGGGTGCACCACGTGCCAAAGCGTTCGTTGGATGACATCATTGTTGGCCGCTATGAGACGGGTTCATGAGCGGGCTGTGACCTGTCCTCCGGGATCGCTCAAGCACCGATGGAGCACACAGAAAGCGGATCAGCCCTTCCATCTCAGTGAATGCCCATGGGCCTGTTGATACTTTTTGAGGATTAGTCTCCGGGGAAACTCAGGGCTTGAGAGGTATCTGAGGTTGGCGTCCAAGAAGCGTTGTTTAAGTTCCTTGAACACCTCGTCCTTTTCAGTCTCGGAAATAAAATTGCGAATCTTCTCATAGCGGTATACAGCCTTATCGTCCATTGCCGCCACAATATCGTCCAGGAGAAGATCTGTTGAATCTTGACCTTTGAAGTATTCCGGCTTCAGGCTCACTTCTATGGAAGCCACCATGGAGACGAGCCATCTGTCTCCAGCCACTCGCTTGGAGGCATCGTATAACTCAAGGGTCAAGCCATTTTCAAGGCTCATCGTATCTACTAGCTTCTCTTTCATAGTCCCTTCCTGATTTACTAGACAATGAATCGCAGATGACCTTTCTATTCAGGTATCATCACTGGAAGAGGCTCAGCTGGCGATCCCTTTTTCCCTGAGCCGGCCTTTCTGAAAAGGGGCTCCGGTATTGTTTAAGATCTTCTTGAATCGCTTCGACATAGGGAGAGAGGCGCTGCTTGTTTTTCTTGCCCAACCATAGCCTCTTGTTGGCGTGGGTGAGAAAGACCTTATCCTGGGCCCGAGTCAGGGCCACATAAAACAGTCTTCGTTCTTCCGAAAGATCGCCATCGTCGTCCGCTTTCCGAAAAGGGATTAGACCGTCTTCACACCCTGCGATGAAAAGCACGGGAAACTCTAGGCCTTTGGACGCATGCATGGTCATCAGGGTTACTCTCTCCGCATCAGGATCGTACAGGTCTTGCTCTTTTTCAAGGGCAAGGGCGGTGAGAAACTCTATGCTCCGATTTTCAAAGGACCGAGATATGGCCAAAAGAGTCGCCAGGTCTTCCTGGAAGCCTTTGTCGTTGGACATGGCGGTTGTAATGTTAAACTGATCCAGAATCCGTTGAAGTTGTTCATGTATCTTTTGTCCATCGATTCGCTCTCTCAGTCTCTTCAGGTTTTCTGAAAAGCCCGCAAGTCTACCTCTGGCCGGCGGTCTCAGGCCGGAAATCTCAGCCCCGTGCTCGAGAGCAGTTGCAAAGGGCTTTGACGCAGTCTGGGACCACGTGGTCAGGGCATCAACAGTGCCACGACCGATGCCCCTTGGAGGGAAATTGATAATCCGCTGAAGGTCAAAATCGCTGCCAAGGCAGAGACCCACCTTCAAATAAGAAAGCAACTCCCTGATCCCTTGTCTGGTTTCAAGCTTGCGATTTCCAACCAGCTGAAATGGAATGCCCGAACGTTCAAAGGCCTCTCTCAGGGCCTTTGCCTGCTCCTTTACCCTGTAGAGTACCGCAAAATCAGAGAAGCTGCGTTCCCTTTTTTCGTAAACAGGGCCTGTGCGACCGCTGTCCATGGAGAAGTGGCTGATCCCACCAACTTCCTGATCAACTGTTTTAACAATATACTCGGCTTCGGCCTTTTCTGTGGAAAGCCGCGCTACGGTAAGGACCTTGGCACCGTAAATGCCAGACCAAACCCCATTGTCATCTTCCTTCCCGCCAGCGGCACCCATGACCTGTCCCGATGCCCGCAGAATGGTCTCTGTGGACCGATAGTTCTGGTTCAGCTGAATCGTTTTGGCCCCTGGATAGTCCGTGCAAAAACGGTTGAAATAGTGTACGTCAGCTCCCCTGAATCCATAGATCGCCTGATTCGGGTCTCCGATCACACAGATGTCATGGCTGGGCGGCGCCAGAAGCCGAATCAGTCGGTATTGGGCATAATTGATGTCCTGGTATTCGTCCACGGATATGTAGGGAAAACGCTTCTCGTATGCTTCCCGAATGGCCTCATGGGTTTCAAAGAGCCGTACTGTTTTAAAGACCAGGTCATCGAAATCAAGGAGATGGTTGGTCGACAGGAGTTTTTGATAGGCCTTGTAGTGGGCAGCCAACTGACGCAAGGAGGCCTCAGGTACGGAGCCGCTCAAATCGTCTTCCGGGGAAAGCATACGCTGTTTGGTCAAAGAGATGTGATGAAGAATCCTGCCAGGATCGTCTTGTGAGGCCGAAACCTTGCCTCTTTTGCCTCCAATGGCGGTTTTGACAACATCCTTGCGGTCGGCCTCATTCAATACGCAGACGGGGAGTCTTCGTCCCAAAGGGTCTGATTGTTCGGATATGATCTGAAGGCACAGGGCGTGAAAGGTCTTGATCGTTATCTCTTCCAATGCCTTTGGATCTTCCACAATCGCTTCCAACCGCCTGGCCATCTCCTGGGCGGCCTTATTGGTGAAGGTGACGGCCAGGACCTGTTTCGGCTTGGCAATCCCCTCTTGAAGCAGGTGCCCTATGCGATGGGTCAGGGTTCGGGTCTTCCCAGTGCCAGGGCCTGCCACGATCAGCAGGGGGCCGCCCACATGTTGCACGGCTTCCTGCTGGGCCTGGTTCAGATTTTCCCGAAGACTCGCACTTAAGGCGAAACCGTGTGGTGATCGCCTGTCTTTAGGTGCCATGAAAGGGGCGTTTGTCTCAGCTACCAGAGGCTCCTTGTTGGGTGCTGCTCTTTTTGCTTGCTCAAACAGGACCGGTTGAGACCTTTGGGCCCGGCCCTTTATCTTGGTTCCAGCAGGTACCGCCAGGAGCCGCTTCTGACCAAGAAGGTGGTGCCGCTCGTCTTCCGTAAAAAGGGAGACCGTTCCGAACTCGCCGTCGTATCCTGGAGCAATACTGACCTGATTGTTTCTCATGCGATGGATGGCCTCTGAAAGGAGGGGCGGGCCATGGCGTTCAAGGACGTCTATGGGCGTGTTCCTCAGGATCTCAAATTCTGACCCGAGTCTTTCAACCAGCATTTGATAGGTCCTGGTTACCTTTTTGCTTTTTGGCCCAACCTGAAGAACCTCTGATAGGACATCGGTCAGAGGAAGGAGGCTTGTGTACGGGTGTGCCCCCTTGGGTTTCGCCCCTGGTTTACGATCGGCCAACTCTTCCACGCGATACATGACACCGACGGTGACGGGCCTGCCGCAGACGGGACAAAGCCCCTTGTTCTTCAGGGTCTCAAGGGGGGAGAGTCTCAGCTTGCATTTTCGATGGCCGTCAAAATGATACTTCCCCTCTTCGGCAAAATACTCCAATGTGCCCAAGAAGCGCTTCGGGTCGCCCGTCTTCAGTGCGTCTCTGATGGCGAAATAGGAAAGCTCCGTGTCAAACAGGTTGGCCTCCCTCCCAAGGTTTGAAGGGGAATGGGCGTCAGAATTGGAGACCAGAGTAAACCTGTCCAAGGCGGAAAGTCGCCAGTTCATAGCAGGGTCTGCCGATAGGCCTGTCTCTAAGGCAAAGATGTGACAAGTGAGGTCGTCGAAGCATTCCTCAATGGAGTCAAAGCCTGATTTTGAGCCGAGTACGGAAAACCATGGCGTCCAGATGTGGGCTGGTATGAGAAAGGCATCTTCTGATGTCTCAAGGACGATTTCAAGGAGCGTCCTTGAATCAAGGCCCAAGATAGGCCTTCCATCAGAGGCAATGTTGCCGATCCGCTCAAGTCTCTGGCTGATTTTTTCGGCGGCCTCAAGAGTGGGTGCAAAGATCAGATTGTGAACCTTCCGGGTCTGGCCGTCCTTCTTATAAATACTACTGATTTCCACACACAACATGAAGCGGACCGGCCCTTGGCAGGTCGGTGGCACCATGGGGGCCGTCTCTACGGCAAATGCAGGTCTTAGGCCAAAGAGACCATCTTCTTTTGGCTCAAGCTTTTCGCAGATTTCTGAAAACCACTGGGGGTGGGTGAAATCGCCAGTGGCAAGAACAGTGATTCCCTTCAGCTGGGCCCACAAGTTCAGATACTCGAGGTTCAGGTTCTTGGCGGTTGCCCTTGAAAGGTAGGAATGGATATGAAGATCAGCAATAAATTCCATCCTAAAACTTCACTTCAGGGGCCCCTTGTTTTTCTTCAGGTACTTCGAAGTAGGTGGCTTTTTCAAAATTGAACATCCCTGCAATCAGGTTGGTGGGAAAAGCCCTGATCCTGGCGTTAAAGGCCTTTACTGCCTCATTGAAACGGCGACGTTCCACGGCAATCCTGTTCTCCGTCCCCGCCAATTCATCTTGGAGGCGAATGAAATTCGCATTGGCTTTCAAGTCAGGATATCGCTCTACTACGACTAAAAGGCGGGCCAAGGCTGAGGAGAGTTCATTGTTTGCCGCAATCTTTTCACTAATCGCTCCCGCACCGGCCACCTTGGAGCGTGCCTCCGTGACCTTTACAAAGACCTCCTTTTCGTGCTCGGCATATCCCTTGACGGTCTCCACAAGATTGGGGATCAAGTCGTAGCGGCGCTGGAGCTGGTTTTCCACCTGGGCCCAGGCCCCTTTGATTCCCTCGTCCATACTGACGAGGCTATTGTAGGTCCCCTTCAGATAGGAAAAGGGAATGAGCACAAGAAGTACTGCAACCCCTATGACGATGAGCGCCGTTTTTTGTCCCCTTGTCATTGAACTACCTCCCTTGAAAAAATCTTCTTCTAGCACTCCCTCAAATGGTGAGGAGGCCTCTATTCCATGTCCAGTCTATCCAACTGTTTCCACATATTCCTAACTTCTTTGAGGTACGCCTGAAACACCCCGGCCATTTCCGTGCCGGATGGCTTCCTCTTCTTTTCCCTAATGTCGAGAAGCTTTTCAAATAGGGTCTTGTCCAGGTCAAAGGTGTCACAGACTTGGGCGACGGCCTCTCGTTTACGGCGAGGGGTCTCTTTTCCTTTCAGGTAAAGGAGCCCATTGAAGACAGCAACAAAGGCATGAACAGACTGTGCAACGAGTTCCTGAAGGTCTCTTCCCTTCCCTTGAGTCTCCAGAAAGGCCTCCCTCAGGAGTAAGAGCTTCCCCTTGACTTCCCTTTCGCACTGAAGCCTTACATAATGGCGGTCAAAGGTCAGATCTTTCAAGATATCTTTGCCGTATACCAGCTGATGGCTGTTCTGAAGGTTCAAGTATTCAATGGGAAAAGCATCGAGCGATGTACGAATATAGTCTTCCGTTAGAAATAAGGGCGTTGCCACATTACGTTTTTTCCATTTCTTGATGACTTCAAAAGTCCGTTCAAGAGAATCAATGCCTTTATCAGAAAGCACTATCATGAAGTTGATATCTGACTTGCCAACAATGTACTCCCCGCTGGCTGCACTCCCGTAAAGCATAATGGAAACCAGATCATCACCAAATAGGTTCTTGTAATCATTGGTGATGTCGAAAAAGACTTCACGAGGTTCTTTGGGTATCTTGGACATGATATTTGCTCCTAGGAGATGGTTCCCTGTTACGCGTTCCGTTCAGAGTCTTTGAGCTGCGAACTCTCAACTTGCCAACTTGCACTAAAATCCCCCGCCGGCACCGCCTCCGCCACTCATGCCGCCGCCAAACCCGCCAAAACCACCGCCAAAGCTGCCAAAGCTCCCCCCAAAACCGCCCCGGCCATATCCTCCAGGATATCTGCCTCCCCTGCCCATGCCTATAAGCAACAAGAGCGGCCAGATGCCGCCTCTTCTCCGCCCCATGGAAAAGAAAAGCACAAGAAAAACAATCAATAGGCCTATTAAATAAAGACCATAACCTCGAATAAACTGGCTTAAATTGACCAGTATGACCGTGACTTCGGGTAGCGCTTGTCCCGTGCTACTAAAGA
>Ga0180438_10003665_pt1 | contig 22973 bp, 19 predicted proteins | sample SS_ome_12_FD_132455 | JGI IMG/M metagenome (GOLD analysis project Ga0180438, IMG submission 132455) | Hypersaline lake sediment archaeal communities from the Salton Sea, California, USA - SS_3_D_2 metaG | ecosystem: Environmental > Aquatic > Non-marine Saline and Alkaline > Hypersaline >...
ATTTCAACCCCCGAAAAGCCCCGAAATCCCATTTTTCAGCTTATAAAGTCAGGTTTCCCCACCCCTCCCCGCCCTTTCCCACCCTCCGCAACTTTTCGCCATTTAGATCTTAAATTAACAACGCCAGTTACATTGGTGAATCGGAACGCAATTTAAGAGAAGCCCTCCGCCAGACCGAGATGATGTCACCCGTCATTCTTTGGATTGATGAAATCGAAAAGGCCTTTGCCTCCGCTGCCAGTCGAAGTGCCGACGGCAGCCTCTCACAGCGAATGTTCGGAACTCTGTTGACCTGGCTGCAGGAGCGCACCGCTCCCGTCTTCGTTGTTGCGACGGCCAATGACATTGAGGCACTGCCTCCGGAGCTGCTCCGCAAGGGACGATTCGATGAAATATTCTTTGTGAATTTACCCTCTCCTGAGGTTCGAAAAGAAATCTTTTCTATTCATCTGAAACAACGTCAACGTGATACTGAAAACTTCGACCTTGAGACGCTTGCCGATGCGTCAGAGGGTTACAGCGGTTCTGAAATTGAGCAGGCCATTCTTTCGGCCCTCCATGAAGCGTATTGCAAAAAACAAAAGCTCACCACGGAACTCATCCTGCAGGCCCTCGAATTCTCTCCACCCCTGTCTGTTACAATGGCCGAAAAGGTTAAATCGCTTCAAAGGTGGGCCCGGGGCAGATACGTGTCTGCTGATTAAAATCACCAACTGGTTTTTTTAATGCTGGAAAAGAATAAGAATAATATGCAAAAAAATTCTATTTTCATTACTGATGCGTCTTTTATCCCCACATTAGAAAAATATAATGAAATAAAAATCTCTCTCGGGGATAGAATGCTTGACATCAGATGTTCAATCTGGTATATATAGTATAAGCAGGAAAAACTCTGCGGTGCTCGTTGATAAAGTGTGATTTGAAAAAACCGATACCCGTTACTGAGGGAAGTCAGACCTTGACTGCCCGGACATGCCTGCACGATTAGGACGTTCGGACTCAAGCAACGATTGCCCACCTGGAAATACCGGGTTTTCTTCAAACGCTTTATTTACGGCACCAGCGGAGCCTGCGTGAAATAAAAGGCCTGTTTATTACAGGCCTTTTTTTTAGCCATAAAAAGTGAAAAATTTTGTCTCTGGAGTCGATGGAATATCGGACTATTTAAATAACACGTGAACAATATGCAGCTTTTGAGATTAAGAGTAGAGTAATATTTGACGATGAATTATGAACCGAAGAACGGCTATAAGTGCCTCAAATTCGGAAAAGAATAATATTTCAAAGGGTTGATATGGCTAAAGTTCATGACTTTTTAGTATTGCCCGCAATGCCGGACAATCTCAAGGACCTCGAGCGCATCGCCAAAAATATGGTCTGGGTCTGGGATGCTGAGCTTGAAAAGGTTTTCAAACGCATCGACAGCAAAATGTACAGGGCATGTGGAAAAAATCCCGTCAAGCTGCTTTCGATGGTCTCGCAGGACAGGCTTAACCAGTTGGCTGAAAACCAGGGATTTCTTTGCGATTATCAAAGAGCCCTGGAAAAACTGGATAGTTATTTAAAAAGCCCGACCTGGTTTCAGAAAGTCTGCTCAAATGAAAACAATTCGCTCATTGCATATTTCTCCGCAGAATTCGGCATCCATGAATCCCTGCCGCTGTACGCCGGGGGACTGGGGATGCTGGCCGGTGACCATCTTAAGAGCGCCTCTGACTTGGGTCTGCCTCTGGTTGCTGTCGGGCTGCTATATCAGAAGGGATATTTTCGGCAGTATTTGAATATTGACGGTTGGCAGCAGGAAGTTTATGTCGAAAATGACTTCTATCGCATGCCTGTTGAACTGGTTCGCGATGAAGAGGGTAATCCGGTTACGGTGTTTGTTGATTTTCCAAAGAAACCCGTCGCTGCACAAATCTGGTCTGTCAGTGTTGGACGGGTGAAGTTATATCTTCTGGATACGAATATTCCCGATAATCCCGCTGAGCACCGAATGATTACATCCAGTTTATACGGCGGCGACCGCGAAATGAGAATGAAGCAGGAAATCATACTTGGCATCGGCGGATTTCGGGCCTTGGTGAGACTAGGGCTTGAACCAACGGTCTGTCATATGAATGAGGGACACGCCGCCTTTATGGCACTTGAAAGAATCCGGCATCTGCAGCAGACAAAAGGCCTCAGCTTCGAAGAAGCACTCGAAGCGACGAAGACCGGCAGCGTCTTTACCATTCATACGCCTGTTAAGGCCGGGCTCGATGAGTTTCCTGTCGAGCTGGTGGAAAAATACTTCGAAACGTTTTATCCACAGCTTGGAATAAGCAAAGAGGAATTCTTGTCACTGGGCAAATTCAATACGTCGGACGAAAATGAAACGTTTAAAATGCCTTTGCTTGCTCTGAGGCTCAGTGCGTACCGCAACGGCGTCAGTAAACTGCACGGCGAGGTCTCGCGAAGAATGTGGTCCTCTGTCTGGCCCGGACTGCCCCAGGAAGAAGTACCTGTCACTTCAATCACAAACGGAATACATTCAAGAAGCTGGATTTCCGAGCATATGAACGAGCTGCTCGAAACCTATCTTGGCCCGAACTGGGACCAGGAGATTTCAAATAAGGATATCTGGAAAAACGTCGACCTTATACCCGACGCCGAGCTCTGGAGAACCCATCAGCGAAACAAGGAACATCTTGTCGCATTTGCCCGGCAAAGACTGAAAGCACAAATTCAGCGCCGTGGTACCTATCATGCCGAGCTAAACTGGGCCGAAGAAGTACTTGATCCTGAAGCCCTTACCATCGGTTTCGCCAGAAGATTCGCAACCTACAAACGGGGCAACCTGATTTTCAAAGACCCCAAACGACTTGTCAGGCTGCTCAACGACCCGAAAAGACCGGTTCAGATTATCTTTGCGGGCAAAGCGCATCCCCGTGATTCCGAAGGAAAGGAAATTATCAGGCAGGTCATACATTTCGCCACCAATTACAACCTGCGTCGCCGCATCGTCTTTCTCGAGGACTACGATAGCAACGTCGCCAGGGTTCTGGTGCGAGGAGTGGATGTCTGGCTTAACAATCCGCGTAGACCGCTCGAGGCCAGCGGAACCAGCGGGATGAAAGCCGCTGCCAACGGCGCCTTGAACCTAAGCACTCTCGACGGCTGGTGGTGTGAAGGTTACTCCCCTGAGAGAGGCTGGGCTGTCGGCAATGGCGAAGAAAATTATGAAGACCCGGCTTACCAGGATATGATTGAGTCCCAGGCGATTTATAATCTTCTCGAAAATGAGGTCATTCCCTTGTATTACACCCGCTCGGCCGACAATCTTCCGAGAGCCTGGACTCATAGAATGAAGAATGCCATCAGAAACATTGCGCCGCGTTTCAGCACGCACAGAATGGTCGCTGAGTATACAAAAAGGTTCTATAACCATGCCGCTGCTCGATGGGATTACCTGACCGACAGCAATATGGAAAGAATCAGGCGCCTGGCTGAATGGAAACAGAATATCAAAAATGCATGGTCTGAGTTGCGAATCGAGAAAGTCGATATCCAGGTCGCTGATAACGGAGCTAAAGGACAGTTGGACTCAAAACAGGCACAACTAAAGGTCGGATATCAATTACAAATCCGAGCGCTTATGAACCTTGGTCCGATTAAGCCCGAAGACCTTTCCGTGGAAGTCTATTACGGTTCTATCGATGCCTGGGGTGACATCAAAGAAGGCTCTATCATGCAGTTAGAATACACCCAGCAGAACGGTTCACAAAACGAACACTGGTTTGAAGGCCGGCTGGAATGCAAAGCATCAGGACGGCAGGGTTTGGCTGTCCGTGTCTTGCCTAAACATCCAGATATGGTTGACCCGTTTGAACCGGGCCTGATTCTCTGGGAGTCCGCTCCCTCGCAGGGAGTGCTGTCAGTCCGGTAAAGAATCCAAAAAATGAATTGATATTCAAAGGTGCTCTCAGATGAGCACCTTTTTTATTGACCTTCTTTGGTTTGAAGCAGATTATAAACTTCATCCGCCGACGATGCCTGTTCCAGTTTCGATTTGAATGCGTCATCCAGCATCAGCCTGCTGATACTGGCCAGTGCCTGGATGTGCGGCCCTGTCTGGTCAAGCGGTGAGACCAGCAGGATAATGATTTTCACGGGATTGCCGTCAATACTTTCAAAGTCCATCCCCTCCGGAACAATACCCATAGTCATCACGAGTTCACTGACCGCGTTGCACTTGCCGTGAGGTATGGCGATGCCGGAGCCGATGCCGGTACTGCGGGTTTTCTCGCGGGTCATAACCGCGTCAAGGGCTGCCTGCCTGTCCTTCAACTGGCCGTTCGAATCAAGCAAATCCAGCAATTCAATGATAGCCGACTCTTTATCTTTTGACTCCAACGGAACCTTTACACAGGCCGGCTTTAATATTTGTGTCAGTAGCATCTCTTAAGCCCTAATAGTATTTAGACTCTGTATAAGCATAAAACGCCCAATTATAGGGGTCAATTTGAAAAAAGCAATATATTTACATATAAAAATCGAAACACATTTACTTGCTCTTGGTGAATATCTTTGCCTGTACTTCAAATCCTGATAATCAGTTAGCGACTTTATGCTTTACATCATTTATAGTTGAGGATAAAATGCCTTTTTCTGTGTATTGAAGCGGTATATGTGAGGAAACATATCGTGGAAAAAATAAAGGTATATGACACGACTTTAAGAGATGGAATGCAGGCCGAGGGCGTAAGTTTCTCGCTGGAGGATAAGCTTGCGATTGCTAATGCGCTGGATCAGTTCGGTATCCATTACATTGAGGGCGGGTATCCGGCGTCCAATCCCAAGGAGATGGAATTTTTTCACCAGGCAGAGAAGCTCGACCTTCAAAACGCTCAAGTTGTGGCTTTCGGAAGCACCCGGCGTGCTAACAAAGCGGTTGATGAAGATGCTTCAATACGAGCTGTACTCGAAAGCAGGGCCGGGGTTACGGCTCTGGTGGGCAAAACCTGGGACCTTCATGTAAGGGAAGTGCTCGGCTGTTCACTCGATGAAAACATCATCCTGTGTGCCGATTCTGTCAAATACCTTAAGAGCAAGGGTATTGAAGTCTTTTTCGACGCCGAACATTTCTATGACGGCTACAAGGAAAATCCGGAATACGCGATGAAGGTCCTTCTGGCCGCCGCTGAAGCAGGTGCCGATTGTCTGGTTTTATGTGAAACCAACGGCGGCTGTCTGCCGAACGATGTGTTCGACATTACGAAAAGAGTATGTGATGAATTTCCAAACATTGCGGTCGGCATTCATGCTCACAATGACAGTGATTGCGCAAGCGCAAATACCCTCGCCGCGGTTCATGCCGGTGCGAGACACGTCCAGGGAACCATCAACGGGCTGGGCGAGCGGTGCGGCAATGCGAATCTCTGCACCATCATCCCGAACCTCTCGGCAAAAATGGGCTTCGAAGTCCTTGGTGATGATAAGTTGAAGACCCTGACCGAGGTCTCGCGTTTCGTGTTCGAAATCTCCAACCTCAATCCGGTGACCACAATGCCCTATGTCGGTGAAAGTGCCTTTGCCCACAAGGGCGGCCTGCACATCGACGCCATTCGGAAAAACAAGCGCACCTACGAGCATATCACGCCGGAAAGTGTCGGCAACGAACGGCGTTTTCTGATTTCGGAGCTTAGCGGCCGTTCCTCGGTCCTTGCAAAACTCGAGGAGACTAAAATCGCAGAGGACAAGGCACTCGCTGCAAAAATTCTAAGGCAGGTTCAGAAGCTCGAAAATGAGGGCTACCAGTTTGAGGCCGCCGATGCCAGCTTCTTTTTGCTCGTCAAAAAAATTATGGGTACTTATAAACCTTCCTTCGAAACCGTTAAATACCATGTAACGGTCGAGCAGGAAACGTCGGGACAGATGATTAACGAGGCCACTGTTAAACTCACCTTTCCGAACGGCCACTGCGAGCACATCGTTGCGGAAGGCGACGGTCCGGTCAACGCGCTAGACGCCGCTCTGAGAAAAGCACTCGAGGATTTTTATCCCCAGATTAAGGATGTCCACCTGATTGACTATAAAGTCCGTGTCGTCAATGCTCGGGCGGGAACGGCGGCGAAGGTTCGCGTCTTCATCGAATCACGTGATAAGGACTCTATCTGGGGAACCATCGGCGTCTCGGAAAATATCATCCAGGCTTCCTGGCAGGCCTTGGTCGACTCTGTCGAATACAAACTTCAACAAGAAAAAGAATAAACACGCCCGTAAGGATTATCGTTTAGGGGGTTTCTTATTGGGATATTAATATCTGGAGAAACTAAAATGCGAAAAATAAATTTTATTACGATACTGTTTTTCACATTGATTTGTATGCAGTCGGTGCAGGGGGAGGAGCAGGCGGATGAACTGCCGCAGTTGGTTGGCGGGCTGAAGGGCTACATATCTATGCGTGTGGTCAGTGTCCCTGACGAATACGGCTACGGCGTCAGCTTCTATTCAAGTGTCTGGCCGCTGTTGGATGTTCCCCTGTCAACCTTCCAGATTGGTTTGCCTTCGACATGGATAATCCCCGACAACAGGGACTTCGAAGAGCCTTTGTGTCCGCCGGGCACGGTTGCCCGCGACAACTGGCCTGAACGCGGGCCGTACTATCGCGATGTCTTCCAGACGATTGAAGGCGGGCTGGGTTTCTGGGTCAGCACCCAGTTTCCCTCGGTGATTCCAAAGTATCGCATGAACGCGACTTCGAACGGATACAATCACGAAATATCCTCACCGGGCTGGGGCTTCGGAAGGACAAAACCGCTGACCGACGAGCAGGTCGGAATCGCTCAGCTCAGCAACCGGCTCGTTGTGCCTCCGGACGGCTTCACATTCGAAAAAGACACCACCGTCGGCATACTGGGCAACGCCTGGATGGCACTGCCCCTGACCGAAGCCAAAGACGGCCCTGTCGTACCCACCGGAGATTTGTCCTGGACGCTGTTTCTAAATACAGCTAATTTCAACGGCCCTGTTGCTTTTTATATCCCTGAAACCTGGAGCAGGCTGTCGAGAGGGTATCGCACAATCATAGGGCGCGGACTGGATGCACGGCCGGGACGAATGGGCGGCGGCGCGATGGAAGTCAATACGGTCCCTTACTTCGAAAATGAAGATGATAAAGGCGTCAAATACTCAAAAGTTCCGAAGCTCAATTATCCGGTTGATGAAAACGGAATCACAATCCTGATGCAGGATGTGAAAATGTATTCAAAAGATGCCCTGTACGATAAAATTAAGTCGTGGTCGCAGGGCGGCAACGCCCCTTCAGGAAAATTCAATCTCGAAGGTGCCTGGACGCCTGAGATACGAAGCAGATCGATTACATTCCGGCAGGGCCGTCAGGATATTCCATTGATCGGCTTCGAACCAATAGTAAAAACGGAGATATTCGGTGACCCCGACTCACAGGCCTTCGGCTTGCGATGGGTAACAGATGAGAATCAGGGCATTTTTCCCCAATATTATAAAGAGGAAGGTGAGAATAGAATCGTCATCTCTGCTGAACAGGTCCCTGAAGATACGAAACTTCTGTCACAGACGTTCAGGCCTAAAAGAATTGGCAATGACTACACTTCTCCGAAAGAAAAACCGAACAGTTGGACCGAGCCCGGCCCGGAAAGAGGCCCGTTTAAGATTACTTTATCAGACGGCTCCGAGGTTACCTATTCGTGGTATCGCTTTATCGACCAGCCGTCTCTGCGGAAACTGGGCTGGACCGAAGAGGAAAAAGAACGATTGCAGGCACTCGTGGAAAAGATACATGCGAGCTGGTCCATTACCGGAGAATACATGCCGCCGCCGAGCAGGGGAACATTGGTCAAACTCGACCCGGTCCTCTGTGTCAAACCGCCGAACGGGCTTGAAGTCGGCTACGTTCCTATTGTAACTTCACAAACCAAAAAGTAGCCGTTAAAAGTGCAGTCTTTTTGTCAAGGCGCTGCGTCGAGACTAATCTTCCTCAGCCGTATCCGAGGCATCTCTGCAATCCAACTCAAATCCGCTTATCTTAAAGCTGTACGCATATCCCCACGGCCGCTCGTACTCATCAAGGCCAGGCGCTTCAATCACTAATTGGTCGTCGTCAATACTATATTCGATTTCCCCTTCATAGCCCAGCAGCGTCACCATTGATTCATTCGTCTCGCCTTCAATAATCGGGGCTTTCAGGACCAATTCTCCTTCAGGCCAACCCAGCGCGATCGCATAAAGGTCATCGCCTTTACAGGTATACCGGATATCTTCGCTTGTGAAGTCTATCTGATCATCTTCGAATCCTCGTCCTTCATCCAGCAGATTCGGACCTTCCCCATGGACCGACCATGGCCGCGTGCCGTAAATCGCTTCTCCGTTTACTTTTAACCAGTCACCTATTGTGTATAGCAGTTCTTTCTGGTCTTTGGTGAATGTCCCGTCCGTTTTCGGACATACATTCAATAGCAGGACTCCGTTCTTGCTCACAATGTCAATCAGTTCGTGAATCAGTTCCTCCGGGCTTTTGAAATTATCCCCGACGATCCACGACCAGCTTCTGACGGATATCGAATCATCCGTCTGCCATAGAAACGGTGATGCCCCTTCCATTTTGCCTCGCTCGATATCGAGCACACCCACACCCTCGGGTAAGTGGTCGCCTTTACGTGTGATAATAACGTCCTTGCCCCATTCATCCTCTTTCGAATAATAATAGGAAGCCATCCGCCGCTTGTATTCGTCCGGAATGTCCCTGAGTCCGAAATCAAACCATATCTGGTCGGGCTGATAGGCATCAATCACTTCCTTGATTTTCTCTAGCCACCTGTCGTGCGCGACCTCCTCGTTTTCGAACTGACCGTACAGGTCTTCATAGTCGGGATTCGTGATGTCCCATCCCAGTTCTGAGTCGATGTCCCTGGGATAATACCCCTGGAAGTTGTATGCGTGGTGAAAAGAAGTGATGATTTTAATCCCGCGCTTCCTTAATGCATCAGTAAGCTCCTTGACCACATCGCGCTTCGGCCCCATATCCGCCGCGTTCCAGCGGTTCACCTTGCTGGCCCACATCGAAAAGCCGTCATGGTGCTCCGCTACAGGTCCGGCGAACTTCGCGCCGGCCCGGGCATAAAGCTCTGCCCACTCCTCGGCGTCGAATTTTTCGGCCTTGAACATCGGGATAAAATCCTTGTATCCGAACGTCGAGGGGTCACCCCATGTCTTGACATGGTGCTTGTGCACGTCGCTTTCCTTGCGGTACATATTCCTGGGATACCATTCACTGCTGTATGCAGGCACACAATACACACCCCAGTGCGCATAGATACCGAACTTGGCGTCCTTAAACCACTCCGGCACCTTATGATGTTTCAGCTCGTCCCAGTCCATCGAATCCTCATCACAAAATCCCGCACTGTTCAACAGTAGCGTCAAAACAAGAATGACATAAAGGCTTGATTTACCCATTGTTTGTCCTCCTTAATACATAAATTCAAATTACCCAAAGAAATTACTCTAAGTCCCTTTAAATTTCAATATTTTTAAAAAAGGGTGTAACTTTTATGCTTGACCGGACACTATCTTAGTGAAAAGGCCGTAATGAATCGAATAAAAACCATTTTTGAAAGGACTGAAAATGAAAACGACGGCGAAAATTACAATCTTCTTAATGATGTTTGTATTGATTGCAGGCTCCATCGCCTTTGCCCAGCCCGGCCCGGGCGGACGAGGTGGATGGCGCAGAGGTCCGATGGACGCAAACGCACCCGGCCCACGCGGTTTTGGACAATGGGCACCGCACCATTCCGGCGGTCGGTTCGGACCTGGACTTGGTCAAGGCCCGGGACAACAGATGCCTATGCTTGGTATCCTGCAAAGGCTGGACCTGACCGAGGAACAAAAAGAGCAGGTTAAAACAATTTTCAAAAACAACAGGGAACAAACACAGGCTGCTCAAAAGGCTGTCCGTGACGCTATGCAAGCTGTCCGGAAGGCTGTGATGGATGAGGCCGGCGAAGATACTATCCGCGATGCTGCCGCACGAGCTGGAATAGCGATAGGTGACCAGGCCGTATTAAGGGCTCAAGTTGCAACCGATGTAAAATCAGTCTTGACCGAAGAGCAGCTCCAGAAACTCGAAACCATCAAGGAGAAAATGAAGGAACTTCACGAGGATATGCAGGAACTCAGAGAAGAACTTGGTCCTCGGCAACAAAGAGGTGGTCGCGGCTTTAGGTCAAGAGATCAAGGTGGCAGAGGCCGAAGAGGTATGCGGGGAAGCGGGCCTGGACCGCAGCCGATGCAGCCGCGATGGTAATTGAAGCGAATAATTTTGCAGCCCTGTTCGACGGCACATCCCATCGACCGGGGCTGCAGCGTTTTTTTCCGGTTGTTGCTTTTAGAAACCAGCAGGCTATAATGATGATGACGATGACATACAATACGGCTTTTAGAATTGTCCTTCATCGACGAGAGTATCGGCAGGATAAAGTTGAGATTTTAAAATCATTAATAGAGGCGGCTTGCGGTATTGTGGCTTCCGACACGAATAAAACGACATCCACCTCGGTGACAGTCAGTGACCTGCAGGATATAAAGGAAAGCCTCAATGGCGACTCGCAGGCCTATCAACGGCTCATTGAAAAGTATCAGCAGCATATCGGCCGCATCTTATGGAAATTCACGCGCGACAAGAGAATCCATGAAGAACTCATCCAGGATGTCTTTGTCGAGGCTTTTTTGAGCCTAACGACCTACAAAGCAAAGGCTCCGCTGGAGCACTGGCTGGCGAAGATAGCAGTTCGCGTCGGTTATCGGCATTTCAAGCTGCAGAAGCGAAAGAAAGAGACCGAACAATTTTCATTCGAACAGTGGGACAGGCTCGCCCGGCAGGATGAACGGCAGGGCATCGAACCCAAAAGGGCGGCCCGGCTTCTGTATGAGCTGCTCGCCCAACTGCCGCCGCGTGACAGGCTGGTGCTGACGATGCGTTATTTGCAGCAGCATAGTGTCGAGGAAACCGCGAAGCTAACCGGCTGGAGCAAAATGATGGTCAAGGTACAAACTAACAGGGCGAAAAGCAAACTCAAAAAGCTTTTCCTTAAATCGGGAAAGGAGATAGAGCTATGAAGAACAGCGAACTTTTTCAAAAACTTGTTATCCGGGCACGTGAAGAGACGCACCCTGAAGCAAACGTCGCCGAAAACGTATTAGAGTTGTTGTCCATTGGACAGTCTGCGCCGCCGGTCATTTCGTATAAGCCTCTGGCCTGGGTGGCTTCGGTATCATCGGCCGCAGCCGCCTGCGTTCTGTTCGCAGCCTATTTTGTCTGGCAGAATCCAGCGGCCGATGCGATGACAGACCTTTATCGGATGATTTCATGGGTGGCACAATGACGGACAACGAAAAAATTCTGTACCGGCGGGCCCAGCAGTGGAAAATGGCTTTTTTTAGCCTTGTCATCCTCATCGCAGGCATTCTTATCGGTTCGGGCGTCACACTCATCGCCGTGCGCGAGAGAATTCCGCAGCCCGTGATGGACATCGAGGCCGTCAACGAGCACGTTCTTGGCCGTCTGCAGGAGCAGCTTAATCTCAACACCGACCAAAGAGAACAGATTCGTGACATATTCGCCAAACACATCAGGGCACTGCGTCAAATTCGACAGCAGGCCCGCCCGAAAGTTGCCCAGGAAATGAACGATCTCCATATGGAAGTGATGGCCATCCTCGATGAAGAACAGCAGCAAATCTGGCAGCAGAACATCAATCGCCTTCGTAACCGTTTTTTAAGCGGGCGGGGACCCGGCAGGGGGCCAGGAGGGTCCGGACGAGGACGAAGGAATGGTTCAGGCCCACACGGCCCTTTTCCTCCGCACAGACCGTTTGAGTTCTGGGAACAGGGACAGGACCGACTGCCGCCGGACGAGTCGCCTCCGCCACCGAGTTAATCAGTTATTCACAAATCAGCGGGGATGCCCTTAAATGGGTATGCCGTGAAGCCGTTTGCCGATCCTGCCGTCGAAACGCCGCGTTGTCTTAAACGGCTCATACTCACCAGACAATGCCGCCGACTTTGTCTTCGCAAGAAGGTTCTTTAAATTTTCATCAGACATCGGCTTAAAGTTTTTCGCCAGTCCCATGTTCATCTCGAGTTGCTCGGGTGTCCTCATCCCGGAAACCAGCGTATCAATCGGTTGACTGAACGCGTAGTTTATCGCCTCGGATACCGTACACACGTCTGCCCGCATCAGGTAGCGCGCACACAGGCTCTTCATCCCGATCACACCGATGTTACGCTGCTTGAGAATCGGCACAATCTCATTGACGAAGCTTTTAAAGTGCGCATCGAACACATTAATCGGAAGCTGCACTGCGTCCCACTCATAGTCCCTGTTTAACATATCCTTAAAAATCGCCGGGTCCTTGTGTCCGGTGAACCCGATGAAGCGCACCTTGCCGGCTTTCTTTGCCTCCTCGGCTGCCTCGATGCCGCCCATGGTAAATATCATCTCCGGGTCTTTCGGGTACACAATTTCATGGAACTGCCACAAATCAATCACATCCGTCTGCAGCCGTTTCAGGCTGTCGTCGAGGTGCTGCAGAGCGACTTTTTTGTCACGGCCGTGATGTTTGGTCATCAGAAACACCTTCTTTCGGTATCCGTCACGCAGGGCTCTGCCCATAATTTCTTCCGCTCTGCCTCTGTGGTACTCCCATGCGTTGTCCATAAAATTAATCCCCATGTCGATGGACCTGCGGATAAAATCGATGCACTCTCTGTCGTCGCCTATCGATGCGGCGTCGTTGCCGCCCAAGCCGATTATCGAGACCTTCTCGCCGGTTCCGCCCAACATACGCGTCGGCATTTCTTTGTCGCCACCGAATGTAACCTGTGACATAAGTGATGCGGCACATACACCGGCTGCGCCTTTCATAAATTCTCGCCGTGATAAGCCTCTCATTGTTTCTCTCCTAATTATTCGTTATCTGTTTTTAAGATACACACTGCGTATTATACAAAATCAGCCGCACAAAAGTTAAACGATAACCTTATTACTGCTTACCCTTAAAACGGTTAAGCGGTTCACAACAAAAATCGAAACTGGCTTTGATTGGCTTTGTTTTTACTTCTTCTAACTTAGCTATTACCTGTAACTCCTTTTATAACAATTAGTTACAATAATTATATTTTACGGAAACTGGCTTTGTTTTTTCAAAACGCATAGGTTCCGATGTCTTTTGAGCAGTCTTAAGGCTGTTAGAGGAGAATAGCAGCAAGGCGTTAGTCGGGATATAAACTATTTTAAAAAACATAAACTCTCCTCATTTACCGATTTAAGCAAATATTGTACCTTATTTTTGGTTAAATCTCAAGAGTCTTTTTCAATTCTTGACAGATATCCTCTTTTTGGATAAATTCTGAACATCAATTCTATTAATCAAGGTTCGGATTTGAAAAACAAGACGTATACACAGATTATAAAGACCATTGAAGCGGCATCTGTTCTTATCCTTTTTGCCGCGCATATTCATTTTTTAACGTCGTACTCTGCAGGCTTACAAAAAATTGTTTTTGCAGCTTTGATTATCATCGCGGCCTCAATTTTCAGCCTGAGTCCTTTAGCGAAGCGCGATGCAGACAGGCGGCATCTGTGGTTGGTCCTGTTCGCGTTGGCCGGCGGTTTTTGGATTTTCAATGTCTTTCGATATGCAGGATACCTCATATGGCCAATAGGACATCCGGACAATCTCAGGCAATATCTACGGTTGCTCTACAGTCACTTCGTCCTGTCGCTAATGGTACTCTCGTTTGTACTGTTTACCGCATATCTGATAAGAACCGACATTGCTGTCAAGTGGGGCAGCTTCAAACGTTTATTTAATCATCATATAGGAACAATCCTGTTGACTCTCGCCGCGTTAGGAACGTGGAGTTGGTCACTCTTTGTCATAATCACATACAGACCACAATTTGAAAACCTGTTTATATTATTAATCCCAATATGCCTTGCGAAGGCGGCTCTTACCGGGATAACGGAGGAAATATGCTATCGGGGCGTCGTGCAGCCGATTGCCGTTCGACATTTCGGGTTGCCGTTGGGAATAGTGTTACAAAGCGGACTTTATACCGCCTTTCATATGCACTTAGGACCGGCCATTGTTTCAAGAGGGTTGTTCCTGCCGGCCGTATTTGTTCTTGGAATCATCTTCGGAGTTGTAAGTTACCGCACAAAAGGCATCGGATGGGCGATTTTAATGCATACAGCATTAAACGTGGGAATTGAATGGCGGAATTTATGCTGAATCTTTTAACAGATTACTGGTTCTGGGGCTCGCTCGGTTTTATCATCGGTTCAGCCGTAAGCGTCTGGAAGATGGTTAAAAACGGCTGTCCCTTCCCGGTTGCGGTTATTGCAGTTACAGTCGGTATTTATTTCGGCATGCTCGGCACTCGCATTCTATGGATTTTGATAACCTATCCGGAACTGTTTTACCGGAATCTTCCATTAGCGCTGGCCTTTTGGCAGCAGACAGGGACCTGGCTGGCGGCCGCTCCCTTCGGAGGATTGGGAATCGCACTTGTACTCAAACTTTCCAGGAAACCCGTATGGACAAATCTTGGTTCGGCTGCGGTCGGGCTCCCCCTGGCCCATGCCATCGCAAGAATCGGTTGTTTATGTGCTGGCTGCTGCCATGGAAAACCAACGACGATGCCATGGGCCATATACTCGAACGAACTCAACGCCATGGTTCATCCTACCCAAATCTACAGCATGGCCGGCGAAATCATTACACTTATCATCCTCTGGCTGCTCTGGAAAAAAGCGGAGTATCGTAAATACCTGTTTCCTCTCTATGCCCTTTTTCTGTCCATCCATCGTTTTATCACCGGTTTTTACAGAGGTGACTATCCCGGGCCCGAGCTTTTCCCGGGCCTGAGAATCTATCAGAGCATCTGCATCTTCCTGTTTGTCATTTCCTTAGCGGTTATCCTTTTGCTTAAGTGGAAAAAACGCGCACTTTCGGTCGCTGTCGTTTTAATAATCGCAACAACCGCGGCGGCGGTTATTCTAAAACCCGAGTCGGAACAGCAATTAGCACGGCTGCGTACAGACTCCAACCTCTATCTTGTAATAACTCGCAGCACCTTTACCGCCGACCTTGAATCCTGGCAGAGGCAGCGAACCGAAGATGGCTTTAATGTCGTTACTAAAAGTTTCGAAGAGGCGCCTTCAACATCAAAAATAAAAAGCTGGATAAAAGAAACAATTGGCGAAAACGGAGGACTCTGCAGCTATATCCTCGTTGTGGGGGACTGTGCCTCATCAGCCCAGGACCCGCAACCCTGGCATATTCCCTCAATTCAACAGCAATTTCAATTGTCCCACACCGAAAAGGTCCTTTTTTTTACCGATTGTCTGTATGGTGATATAGACGGAGACAATTCGCCGGATATCCCTGTCGGCAGAATCCCCGTTCGAACCGGCTCGCAGCTCAAAACATACATTAATAAAATCCTCGAATTCGAACGCCGTCCGCCGAGGCCGGACTTCTACCGGGCGGTCATCTGGCAGGGGGCCGAAGGATACACCTCGTCAATGCATCAGATAACCCTTTTTCTTTCCGATATCCTCCCTGAATGGCTCGATACATACATTATCAGCGGCCAAACGGACACCGTCTACAGCGGCTATCCGCCCGACCAGCCGCTTCTTTTTCTCGAACAATTCAAACGTCCTGCGGTGCTTTCGCTCATCGCCTCTCACGGCTCCTTCAGGTCTGTTACACCGACTGTTTACAAGGATGAAAAAATATTCCTTTCCGTTGAAGACCTAAACTCCGCCGTATCCGTGCAGCCCTCCGGACTGCTTTTTATGCTTGGCTGTGATTCCGGCCGATTTTACACACCGGATGATGAAGGCTTGTCCATTGCGGAAGCCTTCATACATAACCCAGGCGGGCCTGTTGCTGTCTTCGCCTCGACCGAGGCTGCGAACCCCCTGACGAATTACTTCATCAGCAGAGAAATGGTTGAACATTTGCAAAACCGGCCTCAAACTATGGGTGATTTTGTGCTCTCAATCCAGCGCGGCTTATACCGGAAAGGTAAGCTCTCTCTGCTGCAGTTGGCACGGGCCGACACTCCCGCCGGTCTGCTCATCGAAACCGTCCCCCCGAATGAAGAATATATGCTTCATATCCCCGAACTCGTCAGAAACGAAATTATCCGCTACACCTTACTCGGCGACCCTTCAATACAACTCAAATTACCGAAGCAGTTATCATTTGACATTGAAACAATAGATGGTGACACAATAACTTTTACTGCACAAACACCGTCCGAATGCATCGAATTTTACGTCCAGACCATTACAGCCCGGAAATCCAGCGCATTATTCCAAAATGATACACAAAAAGAACAGCGCCAATCCGTGTTTGAACAAATTAACGCCCGGCCGGTAACCATCCTGAAACAAACTCCCAACAGCAAAACATGGCGGTTCACCATCTCCGCAGATTTCCGTCGGACCGATGATACCTATCTTCGCTTCATCGCACTTACGCCGGACAGCACATTCATCGGCATACATAAATGACAAGGGCTTACTCACCCATCACCGCAATGAGCAGCCCTTCAACACATTGATCTTACTTATTCTTGGACTATTCGTATGCAAGCATTCGTTCGCAGTCGAATAATGTCTACGATTCAAACCTAAGCGACTTACTCGCTTGGTGAGCTAACCTGCAGAAGCTCCAGATCAAACATCAGGTCTCTGCCTGCAAGCGGATGGTTGCCGTCAAGGGTGACGGTTTGCTCTGATGTATCAATCACTCGAACCATCATAGGTCGGCCTTGCTCTTGCGTAACTTCGAACTGCTGGCCCACTTGGGGCTCAACATCAGCGGGGAACTTATCCCGGCCTACTTCTATAATCAGCTCTTCCTGGCGCTGTCCGTATGCCTGTTCAGCAGACAAATTGACCGATTTGGATTCGCCCTCGTTCATGCCTTCCACGGCGGTTTCAATCCCGACCAGCATGCGGCCCTCGCCGAGCTTGAATTCCAAAGGCTCATTTTCGCTCGTATTCGCAAACACGCTGCCGTCCTCTAATTTTCCGGTCAGATTAATCTTAACACTGTCGCCTTTTTTAGCTTGAGACATTATAAAAATCCTTTCTTCAAAACGTTAGCAATGGGCATTTATCTGACATTTCGTGTTTAAATCGTTAAAAAACAAGATTTTTCCGTACCGCAACAGTCATCTTACACAATTACAGCGGACTGTCAAAAAAAACTCGTTTAAAGTTGTTTTCCAACTGTCTGCCGAAAGAATTTGTTGATTGCTTGATAAGCTGAATTTTTTGGTTTATAGTAAATGCATCCCTTGGTTCAAGCGGAGAATGTATATGTTTTATGGGTTCAGGGAAAATCAGAAAAGGAGAATTTAATCCGTAATGCAAAAAGAGAGAAGCAATAACTCTGAAATCATACCCTTCGAAACGCTCGGCATTGACCGACTCGCCGAGAGTATTCTTCAAACCTCGTTAGATGGATTCTGCGTTTTTGACCTCGATGGCAGAATACGCTATACGAATCAGGCACTGTCTGAAATATCCGGCTATTCAGAGAATGAACTGCTGAAAATGAAAATCAAAGACTTTGAAGTACGAGAATCTCCTGAGCAGATAGTGCGTCATATAGAAAAGACTAAACAACAGGGATATGACCGCTTTGAGACACAGCACCGACGCAAGGATGGCTCTGTGATAGATATTGAAGTCAATACACATTTTTGTGATTTTAGAAAATATAAATTTTTCTTTTGCTTCTTTCGCGATATCACCGAACAAAAACGAATTGCAGAACAACTCACCGAGAGCGAAAAACGCTACCGTACCCTTTTTAACCACGCGCCGGTTACATTACTTCTGATGGATTCCGAAACGGGAAAAGCTATCAACGCTAACAACATGGCTTTAGAGTTCTCAGGCCGCTCTAAGGAACAGTTTAAATCAATTACAGCTGCCGATTTAAGCACGCCCTTACAGCCGGACGGCACACCCTCGGCTCAGAAGGCGAAAGAGCTGCTGGCCCGGGCTGCAAAAGGTGAAGAATTAGATTTTGAATGGACCTTCACCGATCCCGATGGCGAACAGCGTATCGGTCTCGTTCACTTGATCCCGTTTAAGTCTGAAAACAGAAACCTCGTGCTATTGGCCTCAGAGGAAATTACAGACCTCAAAAACATCACCCGCCGGCTACAGCTTTCAGAAAATAAATACAAAATGCTCGTCGAAAGTGCGCAGCAGGTCATTTGTACAATCGATGAAAACGGCACGTTTCTTTTTATCAATAAATTCGGTGCCGAGGGACTCGGTGCAAAACCCGAAGAGCTGATAGGCAGATCGATGTGGGAGCTGTTCCCGAACAATATTGCCGATGAGAATGTGCAGTTCGTAACAAACGCCATAACAGCAGATATCCATGTCTGCCGGGAATATGAGACCGAAGTCTTCGGCGAGCAGCGATGCTACTTGGTGCACATATGGCCTCTTCCTCAAGATAACACAGGCATAAAATCCGCATTGGTCTTTGCAAACAACATTACTGCCCAGAAAAAAACACAGCAAGCCCTGCGGGAAAGCGAGCAGCGATGGCGCTCCCTGGCAGAAAACGTCCCCGCCTTTGTGACCGTGGCTGATAGAAGCGGTAGAATCTTGTCCATCAATCGAGTCCTGCCCGAATTCACCGCCGAGCAGGTTGTTGGGTCGTTCGTATGGGACTATGCAGCTGCTGAGTATCGCCGTCTTGTTAAGGAAAATGTGGAGAACGTTTTTAAAACCGGACAGACAGTGACCTTTGAGAATCAGGGTATCGGACCCGGCGGTGAGTTTGTATGGTATGGCAGTTATCTCGCCCCTATTTATAAACAGAAGCAGATTGACAAAATAATATATATCAGCCAGGACATCTCCGAACGAAAAAGAATCCGGCAGGAACTCGAAGCATATAAAGAAAAGATTTATAACGCTCAAAAACAGGCGTATATCGGCTCGGCCTCCGCCATACTCGCTCACGATATAAACCAGCCGCTCACCGTCATCAATTTGCTCCTTGGAAAAGCGCTGGAACTTCTCAAAACGGAATCCTGCAGGCCCGAAGTCATCAAAAAGGTCAAAGAGAGCCTCCTCGAATCCCGGAAAGCTGCTTCATTAACCCGTACTTTCAGAAAATACATTCGTGACTCCGCATTCGAGATTACGGACACTGTTAATCTTGAAGCCCTCGTGAAAAAGATTATTTCCATGCTTGCCGACAGGGCCGAATCCGCAAAGATGGACATTACCATAAAAGGATTTGAAAATCTCCCTGACATCAGTTTCAACGAAATATCGCTGCAGCAGGTATTCCTTATCCTGATTCAAAATGCGATTGATGCGGCTGAAGACAGAAAAGAGAGCACCCTCGAGATTGCCGCGAAAGCCGTTGATAATAATATTGAACTGACCTTTTCAGACAACTGCGGCGGTATCGCCCCCGAAAATCTCGAAAAAATATTCGAACCGTTCTACACAACAAAGGCGGACAAGGGCAGACTGGGCCTCGGCCTCGAGATTGTGAATCAAATTCTTATGGGGTGTCTGGGAGAAATTAGAGTCCAAAGCGAGCTTGGCAAAGGCACGGCATTCTATATCACATTACCCGTTCATAACATGTAAATCCGGGCTGTATAAAGAATTTTCTTGAAAATGCGTCCCCCCGAATCACTTAAAAAAACGATTGAAAAAAATCGTCAAAAAAGCTTGCCTTTCTCAATAATAATAGTATAATCACCTAATGAGAGTGCGGATTTAGCAAATGAGTCAAAAAAAAGAAAGGAATCAAAAAAATCGAAGCCGTTCGATAACCCGGGTTGAGGTTTAAGAATTGGAAGGAAGAAAACAACATACCGTTTTCTTTGTCGATGATGAACCGCGAATATGCGAGGTGATAGCAGAGGATATCGAAGACATCGGTTGCAGTATAAGCTGCTTTCATAAGGCTGCGGATTGTCTTCGAAAGCTGTCCGAACAAAAATGTCACCTCTTGATTGCCGATGTCAAAATGCCCGGCATGGACGGCCTGACACTGCTCAAAAAGGTCAGGAACACTGCTCCATGGGTGCCGGTCATGTTGATTACGGGCTACGGGGACGTCCCCATGGCCGTCAAGGCCATAAAAGAAGGTGCCGTTGACTTCATCGAAAAGCCCCTTGATAGAGGCTTCTTCCTTCAAAAGGTCAAATCAGTCCTGAAAAAAAGCACATTCGATAAGGCACACACATCAGAGCCGCTGACAAAAACGGAAATAAAGGTCTTAAAGCTCATTCTCCAGGGTATGGGTAACAAACAGATTGCCTACAAACTCGACCGGTGCGTGCGGACCGTTGAGCTCCACCGCAGCCATATTATGCACAAATTCGGCGTCGACAGCGTCGTCGACCTCGTCAAAAAAGCCGCCCTGTTGAATCTGGAAAAGAACGCACAGGATGATGAATAACCGCAGAGATAACACAAAATAGATTCGTAAATACCTGAAGGCACAAAAATTTAAATTTTATTCAGATTTTTTTGATAAAAATACGCCTTTCACGGCCAAAAATCCGGCTTTTTCTTAAATCCCTAAAGAACCTTCGGTTTTCCGAAATTGCGTAATTCGACAAGGGTGTTTTATAGTACATGAGCATGTTTCAGATTACCGGATTGGCGGTGACCGTTTCAAAACCTGCCAATCGAGAGAAGGTAAATTAAGAGAGCGGTAAGTTGGAGAAGTGGTGATGACCTACTACAAAAAACTCAAGTCCTATTTTTACGAATCTTGTGTTAAGTTACATTTTTGATTATTGTGGAGGAGAAAATGAAGAAGTTGCTAATTGCTGCATATGTATTCACAATCGTATTTTTCTTAACGGGTTCAGTAGCTGCAACAACGTATTATAATGTGGGAGAGTGGGGATGGGGTCCTCTTGAACCCCAGTTCCAGAGCTGGAATCCTGACTTTGTCAAAGAGGATTATTATCGTATAGCACAAATTAACTGGACCATAACAAATAACACTTCTTATACATACACCGATGTAACGATGGTGCTTCCGTTTGTGTGGGATAGTGGCACACCTAACCAGGCATATGAGTGGGTTGATGCGGATAATCAATGGATCATCACCGACCAGGGAAACGGCTTTGATGGTCTTGAGAACGGTTGTTATGCCGAACTCCCGACAGCTGCTTATACACCCAGCCCGAATCCTCCGACAGAAACATACATGCTGATGAGTGACACAGACCTTCCTACATCCTATAGTCTTTCCGGTTACGAAACGGCAAGCGTTTTATCAACGGATAGCGTGCCTGCCTGGGAAGTCACCAGTTCACTCGCTCCGAGCGAGTCAATAGATTTCAGTATATATATTCAAATAGAAAGAGGTTCTGGTATAGGTTCATTCTATATTCAGCCTTATATGGTTTCTACAATTCCCGAGCCGGCAACGATTTGTATGTTTGGTCTCGGCGGCTTGGTATTACTGCGAAAAAAAAGAGTTAAGTCTAAATAAATATCTTTGCCTTTTATCTCCACCTAATAACTTAGGATGGATAATGGGGGCAAATCGAATGTAGTGAGATTTGCCCCCATCATAGCAAGCAGAGGACGTAAAAAAGTAAAAGCTGGGAGAAGAGGTGTGCTGTACAAAAGTAGCGAGGCTCGCACGTTCTTAAATCCAACCTATACCGCATTACCCCTTAAAAAAATCCATTTATGATTCGTAATAGTGAACCGGTCTTATTATGTGAAAATAAGACCTTTTTTTATGAACTGATGAGAAAGGATGGGCAGAACAATGAAAAACAGGCTGTTATTTTTCCTAATAGGTGTTCTATTTTTGGGATTAAATCCAACTTTGAATGCCAGAACGTTAGAGGTTGAGCAGTTCCCGCCGGGGGGAGTGCACGTTAGAGGGGACATATATCCTACGATTCAGGCCGCAATCGATGATGCAAGTGATGGCGATACAATCAATATCCATACAGGCACGTATGATGAAGCTCTGAATATTGAAGATTTTAACGGTCTTACGTTAAATGGTGTCGAAGACAGAACCACGATAATCATCCAGCCTTCAACAACACTCCCCTGGAACGTTGGTGGTTACGGTACAAGTCGCCAGGCGGCCATACGCGTGGTCAACGCCACAGGTGTTGTCCTTCAGGGCATGACCTTTGATTATGACCTTATCAAGGGAAACAATATCTTTGGAGTCTTCGGATGGAACAGCGGGGTCACAATTGATGATTGTATCTTGGAGAATATGTCTGTTGACGACTTGAGCGGCGGCTACTATGAACTGACATCATATTTTCGCGCACCGGATTTCTCCCCCTCGGCGAGGGCCCAGGTCAACGTTACAAATTGCGAATTTTTTAACTCGGGCAGAGTGGGAGTTGTAACACATGATTATATCGAAACATCTATTTCAGGAAATACGTTTTATAAGACAATAGATGATTTTGGTTACGGCGTTGAGGTGGGCTCGCAATCAACCGGAACCGTTACTAACAATGTTTTTTATGGATATGATATACCGGCAGCTTCCGATGGAAGCGAGTCGGCCGGGATTTACATTGAAAACGCCTTCACGGGAAGCTCACCGAGCCTGACGAAGAATGTAACTGTCAGCAATAACGAAGTGTATGACTGTCAATACGCGATGTGGATTGGCAATGGATATAATGGATTCGCAGGGGATGTGGATATCATTGTTAATGTCTCAGGAAATAATTTCCATAATAATGTGGACGGGTGTAGTTTCAGTTTTAAAGTGGCGAAAATTTAAGTCTAAATGGCGCAAGATTTGAAGTTAAGACAAACCCTCCACGCCTCTATATTGCCTATTTTAAGTTAATATAGGTAAAACGAAAATTCA
>Ga0180438_10003666_pt1 | contig 22973 bp, 12 predicted proteins | sample SS_ome_12_FD_132455 | JGI IMG/M metagenome (GOLD analysis project Ga0180438, IMG submission 132455) | Hypersaline lake sediment archaeal communities from the Salton Sea, California, USA - SS_3_D_2 metaG | ecosystem: Environmental > Aquatic > Non-marine Saline and Alkaline > Hypersaline >...
TATTTTTACAAGTAATTCAAACAACTCTCTTACTCAAGAACAACACCCGCCCCATCAACCGCGTCGCAGATAAAAATATAATCTTGACAATTTTCTGTTTGTGTTTGAAACCGATCCTGTTGCGGCTCATAAAATGTTTTTATTAATTGTCGTATAAAATGATCGACCGCATTTCGTTCTACCAGTTGCAATGTAAAACCACCAAACCCACCACCAGTCAAACGCGCACCGAGGGCCCCATTTTGTAAACCCAGGTTGATTAAACGCTCCACGGCCGGTGTACTTATTTCATAATTATCCCGACTTCCCTGGTGGGATTGATTCATAATTTGACCAAATTCAATTAGATTCCCGGCACGCAACACATCAACCGCTTTTAGAACTCGTTTCCACTCAGAAAAAATGTGAAAAAAACGTTGGTAGAGTTTAAAACCTTCTGGTGGCTGCGGAAACACGGATTGATCGCTTTTTAAACAATATTGTTGTTGCAGGATCTGAATGTCAACGCGGAGAAGGTTCGCAAGCGCTTCATAAGAATAATATTTTTGGGCCAACGCTTGTTGACAGTGTTTGAGAATTTGATCATCGGTGAGCCCTAACTTTTCTGATGTGAGATCGCCAATGAAATTTACCGGGAAAGTCGTTTGAAACGTATCATCAAAATGTTTTTTGATCACGGCGGTGGCCAGACGACACTCAATCGCGCGCCGATTAAATTTGTCCATCGCCGCTTCCGTTTTGGCCGCTTTGGTAAGACTGTGGGCGGCCACGATGGTCAAATCAGGCGGTAGAGGGATTTTACACACATTATACGGATTGAATTCGATTTTCAACGCATTCCCGGCCTCTCCCATTAATGAAATCGCCTGATCCATGCCCCCGCCCTGGGTTCCGACATATTTTTCCGCGTCGGCCAACAGTTTTGCCAGGGCTAATTTGTCGAACGGGAGGGCATTCAGTTTAAGAAAGGCCAATGCGCCAAGTACCACCAGCGCGGAGGAAGACGATAATCCCGCTGCCGGAGAGAGGCTACTTGAAATACTTATATTAAACCCAGAAAAATCCTGGGGAGCTTTGTCCGCAAAACGTAAATAATTAATGAGTCCCTGAACCGCCGCTTTGAGATAATTGCCCCAATCACCGGTAGGGAAAGGGGGAATTCTTTTTTCGAATTTAAACTGTCGCGGCGCGAAATCAGGATCGAGATTGTGAGCGACAATTTGTTGATCGGTCCGCGGCGTGACCACGGCAATAAGATCGCGACTAATGGCAACGGGAATAACCGGGCAGCCATTGTAATCGGTATGCCCCCCCAGTACCTCTATTCGGCCCGGTGCCCGCAAAATGGTAGCTGGTTCATTTCCATAAATTTGCTGGTGAAAGGCTAATAACTTTTCATAGCGAACTTTATTCTGAGCCGGCGCCAGCGGATAGTTTCGACAGAGAAATTGCCAGAAGTGATTTTGGGAAGTCGCTGCGCGCTGGACATTTTGAAGTAGTTGTTCAATATTTTGCATTAAAAACTCGAATCCAATAAATTAATTCTTTTTTGATTTATGCTGATGAACGATTTCTTCCAGATAGGATAAAATTTCTTCGCGGTATTCTTTTCGTTCCAGCGCGAAGTCAATATTTGTCTTTAAGAAATCGAGTTTGTTGCCAATATCGTAGCGTTTCCCCTTAAATTGATAGGCAAAAAAGGCGTGTTCCTTGGCCATCAATCGAATCGCATCGGTTAATTGAATTTCACCCCCCTTTCCGCGCGCCGTTTTTTGAATGAACTCGAAGATGTCCGGTGTAAAAATATAACGCCCGGCAATGGCCAGATTTGATGGTGCCTCCTGGGGGGAGGGTTTTTCGATCAGGTCTTCGACCAGGTATAGATCAGATTCGATTTTTTTCCCTTTTAAAATTCCGTAGCGGTTCACTTTTTCAGTGGGTACGGCCTCCATTGCCAGGATGGAAGCGCCAAATCGATCATGTAATTGCATTAATTGACCAATACAGGGAGTGGGTGAAGAAATGACTGAATCGCCCAGCAGGACGGCAAAGGGTTCGTGATAGACATGTTGTTGCGCGTAAGCAACGGCGTCTCCCAGGCCGTTTTGCTCCTTTTGGCGAATGTAGTGAATGTTTGCCAGATTCGCGATTTTCTGAATGCGCTCCAGGAGTTTTTGATCCCCTTTTTCGCGCAATTGATGTTCCAGTTCAAAGCTTCGATCAAAGTGATCTTCGATGGCCCGTTTGCCACGACCCGTAATAATCAGGATGTCCTTAATGCCGGCATTAATGGCTTCTTCAATCACATATTGAATGGTGGGGGTGTCCACAATCGGGAGCATTTCTTTGGGTTGGGCTTTTGTCAGTGGTAAAAAACGGGTTCCGGTTCCAGCCGCCGGAATCACAGCTTTCTTGATCATTTAGCGTCTCTCCTTAATGAACGGTCGAATCACTTTCGCTCCGATTTCGCTCAGGTTACCAACCAGTTTCCAGTACATGTTATCATCATCGTAAGTGCCGATAATTGAACCACCTGAACCCGCAAATTTCGCGCTGGCACCACAACTGCGAGCAGTCTCAATCATCTCCAAATTGTCTTTAGTGATTTCAACAATTTCCCGGCGTTTGTCAAAATTAGCATCCAGAATGGCCCCTAATTTTTGCTTTTCACCATTCAACAGACATTTTCGAGCGTCTTCGGCAAGGTTGGCGAAATAATCCATTGATTCGATGACACCCTTTTCACCGCGATCATAACGGGTTCTTAAGCTGGTGTGAACCGTGCCTGACACTTTGCTTAAATTCGTTTTAAAAGCAATATAAATCGGCGGGAGAAGCGTCGGGTCGATATATTCATAATGGCCGAATCCCTGTCGTTCAAAATGGGCTTTATTGAAATCCATATAAACCACATCTTCATAAACCTGAATAACGCGATCCTGCAAACCGGCCGTAATGCCCAATTCATTGGCTTCCACACTGAGAATCAGATTTGGCTGGATTGGTTTGGCAATATCCACCTGATAAAACGCCATGAGCGCCCTCAGGGTGGCCGTAATAATGGCACTTGAACCCGCTAATCCTACCTGACGGGGGATATTAGTTTGATAACGAATGGTAAAATTTTTCTTCTCAAGTTCGATATTGTTTTCCCGGCAGTAGCGGAAAAAGCGGGCAATCGTGGCTTTTATTAAGCGCAAGCCCCCGTAGTAACCATTTAAACTCACATCTTCGACCAGCTCCTCCATATTCGCGAATTTACAGCGATCTTGAATAGTCGGAGCAATTTCCAGCTCTGGTGTTTGATAGAGCAATACTTCGGCGGCAAAATCGCGGATTATGAGAGAAATGGTTTTTCCATGATAGCCATCAGAGGGATTGCCGACAAAACCGGCTCGGGCATGGGCTTTGGTGCTGATTAACATGGTCGTACTCCAATTTTATTTTCAACAGCAACAGGATTTGTAGAATGTCCGACCAGCGACTCCAGTATCGGTTCCGGTAGTATAAATAAATTTATCTTTATTGATCTGATTTATTCAGTATTATTTATCAAAAGGATAAAAATATAGAGGTCAAATAATTTGCCAGATGTTCACCAGAAATGCTAAAATGGTGGCAACGATTAAGGCACTGGCCAGGAATTTGTGCCAGAGAAATTCGCGACGGCGTTCACTAAAACTTACCCACAGCGCCGTCAAATAGCCACCGAGGAAGCCGCCCCCGTGCGCAAAATTGTCAATCCCGCTCATAAAAAATCCAAAGGCAAATAAAATAAGCGCCCAGGTTGCTGTTTGTCGATAAATATTTTCTCCGAAGTAACCGCCCCGTTGACGACCATAATAAACGAGCGCTCCCAGTAAGCCAAAAATGGAACCCGAGGCACCAATGGTCAGTTGATGTCCTCCCAAAATTGAAGCAATAAATCCGATGACACCGGAAAGGACAAAAATGATAATAAAACGAGCCGTCCCATAAAATTCTTCGACCATTGGGCCAATTTGTCGAACCCAGAGCATATTGAAAAGAATATGTAAGAGACCACCGTGCAAAAAGATTGCTGTTAAGGGTGACCACCAGCGACCGAGTCTAAGCGCATAAGTTCCGGTACTTCCCAGCTTTAACAAGACCAGATTACTGGGAGAAAGCAACCGTAACGGATCAGATACATCAAAGATGGCCCGCGGATCCATTACCAAACACAAGAGATAAATTCCTGAGCAAAAATAGATGATTGCTTTAATGACATTAAATTGTGGTCCAAAAAGCCGCCGAAAGAATTGCGTGAACCCAAATTTGTTGGGATTTCGATACCCACAAAAATAGCAACTTTCGGAATTGGTGCTAATTAATCGGCCACAATTTGGGCAGAGCATCGAGCTACTTGATTTCTGTTCAAACATAATAATCGCCTAATTACTAATAATTTCTGATACTTTTGTAAAAACAAAATTTGATTTTTCCTCATCCATCGTGAGGGTATAAAGAAAGGGACGCTCATAAATCCACTCAGTAGGGGTGAGTAAGACCTCGCGTTTAGCAATTGTCTGGACTTCCGCTTGGGGAATAAATCGAAAGATCGCCAGACGAGAAAGTTCCAACGACCCTAATAATTTTGCCATTAACCAGGAACCCACAAAAGCTAAGCGACATTTTCTCTCTGAATTTTCCATAATCAAAAGCATTCATTAAAGTAATAAAATATCATTTATAATAATTCACACAAGCTGAGTAATGAAATAAAAAGCAATGTGCCTGAAGCAAAGCGACATTTCGTTTTGGATCAGGCACAAATTTGATCATTCACTAATTTCATACAATCGATTAATCACTGATTCGACTGACAATGGTCATATTCTGATGATTCATGATATTTTTGCCTTCAGCCGTATAAAGATAATCAATTCGTGCCTGATACGCTTCCGTGATTCGCCAGCGAACCATTTTTATAGTAGAGTTAATAAAGCCATTCTCCTCGGTAAACGCTTCGCCTAACAATGCAAACGTGGTCGGGAACCATTTACCAGGGAATTGCCGCTGAATATCTGAATCGGTTTTGATGCGATTGATTTCATCCTGAATCAATTGTATCACTGCCCGCTGGCCGTTTTCATATTTATAACTCAACTTCGATTTCTCTAAAAATTCAAGAATCGCATTTTTTTCGGGGACAATGAGTGCGATGGTGTACGGCTTCTGGTTATTGTAGAGCATTACTTGAAAAATGTATCGCGAGTGTCCAGTTAACGCTTCTTCGATGCCTTCCGGGCTGAACTTTTCACCGTCATCGGCAATTAAGAGGCTTTTATACCGGCCAAGTACATATAAACAATTCTCTTCATCCAGATACCCCATGTCACCGGTATGAAGCCAGCCATCGACAATTGTTGACGCCGTGGCTTCGGGATTTTTCCAGTAACCTTGCATGACATTCTCACCACGGACAACAATCTCACCTTTTTCTCCCAGCGGCAGTTCTTCGCCCTGTTCATCACAAATCTTGATCTCAAGATTGGGAACAATTCGACCCGAAGAACCCATTTTTTGATAATCAGGACTATTTGCCGAGATAATCGGTGCCGCTTCGGTGAGACCATAGCCTTGATAAATTGGGATGCCCAGGGCGGTAAAGAATTTTTGGTATTTAATATCTAATAAAGCCCCGCCCCCTACAAAAAATTTTAATCGGCCACCAAAACCTTCATTGCGGATTTTGCTAAATAAGATTTTATCAAATAGCTTATACATTAGCTTTAAAATGCGTTTGCCGTGCCATTTCCCGTTTCGAAAACCGTCACCCTGGTAAGTGTAAGCCACTTTTAGCGCCCGCTCTAACAGACCAGCAGCACCTTTTTCCTCGATTCGATGGTAAATATTTTTTTGAAAATTAGCAGATAATGCCGGTACACTAAGTAAAAGGTGGGGTTGAATTTCTTTAATATTCCTGGCAATATTGCGGGTGGTTTCGATAGGGGTTTTGCCGGCTTCGACTGAGGCCATGCTGGCACCGTTACTCATTAAATAATAAATACCCGCCGTGTGGGCGAAGGAATGGTCCCAGGGTAAAATGAGCAGTGAAACATAATCCTGCGGGATTTGAAACAAACCCTGGGCTTGTTCGATATTCGCGGTGTAATTCCGGTGCGTCAGGATAATTCCCTTCGGGTCAGCCGTTGTGCCTGAGGTGTAACAGATATTGGCGGGCATATCTCCGGTGACGGCGCTTTTTCGTTGGATAAGTTCATCTTTTCGGTTCATCAAAAACTTTTCGCCCAGCGCTCTCACTTCGGTGATGGTCATCAAATCATGATCCGGTGATTCTGGCGGGTCAAGGGTAATAATTTTGTCCAGGGAGGCTAAATCTTTTTTAATATCCAGAATTTTAGGAAGTTGTCCGCCAGAGACGATGGCAAACCGGGCTTCAGAATGATTGAAACGAAACTTCAGTTCGTTTGCTTCTTTCAATTTGACTGAAAGGGGAACATTGATCGCGCCACAATATAAAATCGCTAATTCGCTAAAGACCCAGTCGTTTCGCCCCTCCGACAACAAGACCACCCGATCGCCTGGACTCAATCCCAGCGACATCAATCCCGCGGCTACTTTCAATACCTGTTCATAAGATTCTTCGTAAGTGGTTGGCTGATACGCGCCAACATGTTTTTCCCAGAGTAATGGATTTTTGGGATAAAGCGCAACACTATTTTCGAAAAGTTCGATTAAAGTTTGGCTGTTACTCATACAGTCGGTTCTCCTTTTACAAACGAAATAGTGAAGAGTATTTTTAAATCTGAAGATGAATTGCCGGAGAGAATCAATACCAACAAGCGCTTCTCCTTGAATTGCAGTTAAAGTTATCTCTTTGATTTTACAAAACAATTTTCAAAATATCAAGTAGTTTTTTAATAAATTGAAATGGATCTGCAAAACAGTGTCCGCCTGGTGCGGAAGGAAGGACTGCCTTTGGCCTGGTTGCTAAAGAACCTGTTTAAAGTAGCTAAAGCTTTTACTTAAAACATTGAATGTTTGCTTGATAATTAAATAAATATTTTGTATATATTACTCAAATTCAGTAACCGAGGCAGCTTGAAAGTTTTGACGAATGAACTTCAAAGACAAACTCCGCCAAATTGATCCGACACTTGTTTCCAGTCGAATAAACGAAAAGCGTCGCGATCAAAATCCAATCGAAAATGTCGTAGCCGGAGAATATGTTCAGACACCTTATGGCGCTTGTTTTTTTACCGAACAGCTTTTTACCAGCGAAATGGTCCCCGGGAAAATTGACATTTTTCGGCTGCTGAATAAATCCGCGACACTCTTTGCGCTGGTGGGTAAAGATACTAACCTTGAAAAGGTCGCCCTTGACCGGACAATATTCCTGGATACCGAGACCACCGGTCTGGCGGGTGGCGCCGGTACTTATATTTTATTGGTTGGACTGGGATTTTTTACTGAACGCGGATTTAAAATTGAGCAATATTTCTTAAGAAATTATAATGAAGAATTAGCGTTTCTAGATTGCTTAAAAAAGCGTTTATCAAATTATAATGCGCTGGTGTCTTTTAATGGTAAAAGTTATGATCTTCCGTTACTGAAGACGCGCTTTGCCCTGGCTCGTCTTGACTCGAATGGGTTACCTACCCTTCATCTTGACTTATTATTTACTGCCCGGCGTTTCTGGCAGCGCTATTTGGAAAATTGTCGGCTGGCATCGGTGGAAGAACATATTTTGGGAATCCAGCGAAAGTCCGATGTGCCGGGTTCATTAATTCCTCACCTGTATTTCAATTATCTGCAAACAGGAAATGCTGCGCCACTGAAGGCTGTCTTCGCGCATAATCAGCAAGATGTGCTGACCCTGGTGGCGTTAACCACGCATGTTTGTGAACTCTTTGACCAAACATCACCGCAACCAATTTCAATGCGCGAATACGCGAGTATGGCCCGGGTATATGAAGAGCTCGCCGACTATGAAAAATGTATTTCATTTTATGAGCGGATTCGTACTCAAACCAAAAACTTGCAGCGGTTCCAGGAGATTTCTACCCGTTTAAGCCTGGTTTACAAGCGCCTGGGAAAGTGGGAAAAGGCGACGACAGTTTGGAAAGAGCAGCTCGAGCGCGGTTGTCCTTCCATTTTTCCTTTCGTTGAACTGGCGAAGTATTATGAACATATTGCGCGGGATTATTCAGAAGCATTAACGTATGTCCAGAAAGCGTGGCATTGGGTCGAAATGAAAGAGCTTTTTCAAGCGGGTTTTGCCAGCGAGGAAATCCGGAATGAACTATTACATCGAATGCGACGGCTTAAGCAAAAGCGGCTTTTGCTAGCATTGTCTTCAAATGTCAATCAACAGGAGTTTTATTGAGATGAATGTGGTGCAACTGCTTGACCAGCTCCGGGCCGATTCTGGTTTCAGGGACAATATTACTCACTGGGAAAAAATCCCGGCCCAAGCCGCTAAATTAGCGGATTTTCCGCCAACACTTAAAACTGAACTCATTACCGCGCTGAAGCAACACGGCATTTACCAGCTCTATTCCCACCAGGCGGAGGCGATTCAATTAATCCAAACCGGAAAAAATGTGGTTATCGTGACACCGACGGCCTCAGGGAAAACATTGTGTTACAATTTACCGGTGTTGAATACGGTAATTCAGAATCCGGACGCCCGGGCGTTGTATCTCTTCCCGACCAAAGCCTTATCGCAGGACCAGGTCGCGGAGTTGCACGAATTAGTGACTTTGCTCGGCCCTGAAATTCAATTTGATATCAAAGCCTATACTTTTGACGGCGACACCCCGGCCGCAGTGCGAAAAACGATTCGGAGTGCCGGCCATATTGTGGTAACCAATCCCGACATGCTCCACCAGGGCATCTTGCCGCACCACACCAAATGGATTAAGCTGTTTGAAAATCTGCACTACGTGGTGATTGACGAGCTGCACAATTATCGAGGGGTCTTCGGCAGTCACCTGGCCAATGTCATTCGGCGACTTAAACGGATTTGTCGTTTTTATAATGCAAGTCCTCAATTTATATGTTGCTCCGCGACCATTGCGAATCCATCTGAATTGGCGCATCAACTGTTGGAGCAGGAAGTAGAATTAGTCGATAATAATGGTGCCCCGCGCGGGGAGAAGCATTTTTTATTTTATAATCCACCGGTGGTAAATCGTGAATTGGGAATTCGAAAATCTTATATTAAAGAAACGCGAGATATTGCCCGACGCTTTTTGCTCAATGGCATTCAAACCATTGTCTTTGCGCGGAGTCGGCTGAGAGTCGAGATTTTGGTGACCTATTTGAAGGAAATTATGCGGCTGGCTAAAAAATCGGCCCAGCTTGTCCGGGGTTACCGCGGGGGCTATTTACCAACGGAACGGCGTGAAATCGAACGGGGATTGCGGGAAGGTAAAATTCTGGGAGTGGTCAGCACCAATGCGCTGGAATTGGGAATTGATATTGGCCAGCTTGAAACCGCAATTATGGCGGGTTATCCGGGCGTTATTGCCAGCACCTGGCAACAAGCCGGTCGGGCCGGTCGTCGTAACAGTGCGTCGGTAGCCATTCTGGTGGCTTCCAGTGCCCCGATTGATCAATATATTATCAATCATCCAGATTATTTTTTTGGCAAATCACCCGAGGCGGGTGTGGTCGATCCGAATAATCTGGTCTTATTGTTGAGTCACATCAAATGTGCCGCTTTTGAATTGCCATTTACGGATGGTGAAAAATTTGGCGTCGAAACCACCCAGGAAATCCTGGAATATCTGGAGGAGAATAAAGTCTTACACCACGCTGGTGACCGTTGGCACTGGATGACTGATGCCTACCCCGCCGAAGCCATTAGTTTACGCCGGGCGACACCTGAAAATGTGGTCATTATTGATACGACCCGCGCGGAACGGGTAATTGGTGAGGTAAACTTACTGGACGCCCAGATGCTGGTTCATACTGATGCTATTTACATTCATGAAGGTCAACAATTCCACGTCGATAAACTGGATTGGGAACGGAAAAAAGCGTATGTCCGTCAGGTAAAAGTCGATTATTACACCGATGCCCATACCAGCACCGATATTCAAATATTAGATGTATTTGAAGAAGCAACGTTGGCGGTGGGGAAAAAAGCCCACGGCGAGGTCAACGTCACCCGACTCACACCGGACTTTAAAAAAATCAAATTCCATTCCCACGAAAATGTGGGTTACGGGAAAATCGAATTGCCTGAAGTTTCGATGCACACCACCAGCTACTGGTGTGAATTCCCGGACAATGTCGCTGAGTTATTGAATTTGTCGAATACGGCTTTGGGTGAAGGCTTAAAAGGTCTGGCGAATGTGCTTCAGAATGTTACTGCCATCCTTCTGATGTGTGATACGCGCGACATTAACAGTGTGCCAATGGTGCGGTCGCCCTTTTCCCGGAAGCCAACGATTTATATTTATGAAAATCATGCGGGTGGTGTCGGCTTCAGTCGACGCATTTTTCATCTACACTTTGATATATTAATGGCCGCTAGTGCATTAATTTCCAATTGTGCTTGTCGTAACGGTTGTCCTTCATGTGTGGGGCCGGTGCTTGAGGTTGGAGAAAAAGGTAAGGAAAGCGCTTTGAATCTGGTGGCATTGATGGTGTCGAAAAATGATGCCCGCAGGTTAAGATGACAATGCTAAATCATTATTCAAGGTTGTGGTACAGAGAGGACACGCTGAAAGTGTCCCCCTTATTACTCGCTTTAACCGATTAATTTTCGGGCAATACCGTCCCACGAAAAATTGTCCACCGAAATTTGTCGTAACTGCCGCGCGATTTCTCGGCGCTTTTCTTGATGATCAAAACCCTTCGGATATAAATACGCCAGCGCCGTTTTAATTTTATCAGGCAATTGATCCGTGAAATTGTCGCGTCGGACCCGAATCAGCTCCGCCAGTCCGGGATTAACGACATCAACTTCATCCACCACATCTTTTAGTCCGGCATGATAATTACATAATGGCAATACTCCCGCCGCCATCGCTTCCACCGCAACCATGCCAAACGGCTCTGACCATTTACTGGGGACGATACTGACGCTGACCAGTGGTAATAGTTCACTCAACATTTCGTGATCCAGAATGCCGGTTATCGTAATTCGTTCCGCTTCAGCCGGGGAAATGTGACGGAACCATTTATCAAAATCAATGGCTTCGACGAAATCGCCCGCCTGTGCACACCCGATAAAAGTGGATTTATCATTTTCTTTGAGCGCCTGTAACATCCCTTCCAGATGCTCACGGTAAGAGCCAAAGCCAACAAACAGGCAGCGGGCCTGCGGAATCTGCTTCAGGATCGTGGGTACAGTTGCCAGGAATTCACCCGCCCCTTTGGTATTCAGGAATTTGCCAAAATAGAGTATAATCGGCTCGTTTTCCTTTAACGCCGGAAACCGCTCCAGCAGGTCCGCATCGGTCGCGCGTTGATCATAAGTTTCACCCAGCTTGACTAATTCCTGATGATATTCGTCCAGTGGCTGACCGTTATATTTAGGGACTGCCTGAGACCGTCGTCCCCGATCATTTTTTTGTATTCTTGCCCGCACCAGCTTTTTAAATTGGCCGAAGCTGCTTTGAAAATCAGTCGATAATTTGAAAATATCCGGGTCCATTCCCGGCGAAACGATTTTTAATTTTGACTCAAGTTTTAAAGTCTTGTGCTCGCCGGAAAATACTTCTAAAACCCGTTCTCTGACGTGTCGCGTGCCGACAAAAATGTTTCTGGCCGCAGCGAGTCCCTCCACAGCGTAAGGCATGAAACGGGGATTGGGAACTAAAGTGTATTCAATCGCGCTACCGTGAATTTTGACATCAAACGGTACTTCCAAATTTTGTAAAGCGGTTTTGGCGATAATCGGCCCAAAAAGAGCGTGATTGGCCAGTACCTGCTGAACTCCCTGTTGAGCCACTTCTCGCAAGCAGTTCGCGGTCAGGGTGATATGAGTGTTTATCTCCGCAACTGTCATTTGGGGGATTGTTTTCACTTCAAAACCGTCGTAGCGGTCAAACACGTAAACCGGTAGTAATTTCTGAATATTTGGTACCACGACGCGCATTTGACCTGCTTTCGGGGGTGCTGATGGCAATTTTTCACCCAGACCAATAAATTCATTTACGAACGGAAGCTTCGCTGCCTGAAGCTCTTGACAGACAACGGTGACGGCGTGTCCCTGTTTTTGCCAGGCCTTCGCGATATTGGCGACGTAGATATTCGAGCCCGTTCCTTGAAGCAAATAACCATGTAATAAAACTAAGTGCATTCAGACCTCCTTGTTTTGAATTAATTAGTAACAATTTTAACAGTGGTTTATTAGTTTGGCAATAATTTTAAATCACCCTCATTCTCTAAAATTGTGCCATTCAGGAAGGAGAAAAATAATATGCAGTGAAAACAACCTGAAAATATATTTTATTTAATCTCATCCCCTTTAACCAGCAATTAAGGAGGTGAGATTAAAAAACTTTCCCATTAGAAAAATTGGTGTCAAATAAAAATAACACCTTACTGGTTTACTACGAGTAAGTTATTTTATCTCACCTCCTAAATTGAACTAATAAAATAAGTTTTTAATTTCTTGAAAATCTTTTCAATAGTTGGGTTTTACTTATTTCTTGCTGAATCAGTTGATTATCCTGTAAGTAGAGGTGCTGGAGCGGGTAACGAATTGGCTCGATGGTCTGGTTGGAGTGGTAGACCAGGCCAGCTCCGCCCGGAATGCCAATGGCGCTGATGTTTCTGTTATTCAACATAATAATTTTTTTCAGGGTCGACCAATTGTCCTTTTCGGAGTGAACCCCGATGATCGCCGGTACCAAATTTAACGTGTTAAAAATAGCCACTTTTGAAATTTCCCCTTCCGACCACCCGCAATACCCCAATTGAATGGCGCCGGCTGAAATTCCAATCAGGAGTGACCCTTCAAAATAGCGTTTTGTCAGGATTTCTTGCCAACCGAGTTTTTGGAAAATTCGCCAGCCGTGGGCCACATTCCCGCCGGCTAACAAAATAATATTTGCCGTCGCAAGAAAGTGCTGGTCATCCTCCGGAAATGCCGTACGAATCATCTGGCAATTCATGACACCGATATTGGCTAGTGCGGACCGAAACAATTCATAAAATTCCGGTCGGTCTCCGTTTGAAGCGCCAATATAAGCAACTCTCGGATTTGCCAGACCGGTCTGATTAACGATTGATCGTAAGAAATAATGTTGGTTTTTCCGCCAGAATAAAAGCTGGCTGTCCGCAAACAGATAAATCGGCTGCAATGATTTCATGTGTACTTTATGGTGGAAAGAATATTTTTATATTGGGTTTTAACTGTTTTATTCAATGGTAACGAGTATTTCAGAATTGCAATTTAGACTTGTTTAATAATAAGTTAAATATGCTGGCTTGCTTCTTGCAACACTAACCAACTTCTTTTTAAAAATGGGAATAACACGAAGTAATCCCGAAACGAAATCCAGATTAATTCAACATAAAAAAAAATCTCCAGAGAAGCAAGCAAATATTCTGAAGATAACCGTTGTCGGACGGCGTCACATTTTATTCAAATTAGATATAAATGCTGTTTCATGCTGAGACAATTTAATCATGTTGCAACAATGACCCTGTAAAAAAATTGCTGATTTTTTCCATTATTTTAGCGGAATCGAAATCCAATCATTCTAATCCCTTCAATTCGAGATTGGAATGACCGGTTTTCCCACTTGAAACGTTTTCAGGATTTATTTAATCAATACATTTATTCTCAGGTATACTGAGTGGAGGTAACGGTTGAAAAGTCTTCGCTGGTTCTATTTTCTCGTATGGCTTATTTTCGTTCCTGCTTTTGTGGCAACGGCCCAAAATATCGTCGTGTGTGATTGGGAAATCATTGATTTTCCGACTAAGGATGCACTTAAGATTTCTGAAATGCTCCGCCAGAAATTAATGACCCGCCATCAGGTTATTTCTCACGAACAAATGGAACAAAAAATTAACGAAGTTAATTTGGTAATTCCACCTCATCTCGAAATAGCAGATATTGAACGCCTGGCTGAATTATTTCAGGCCCCCTTTATTGTTACTGGATTGATTACGAAAGTCGAAGAACAATTTACGATAAATGTTCGATTAATTCAGGTTCCCCCAGCTGATACGCTTGTCTCGGTAACCCAAAATATTCAAGGAGCATTATTAGAACCCACTCAGACTTTTGTCCCGGTGATTGCGCAGCAACTGGGAATTCATTTGCCGGCGGTAGAAAAAAATCGCCATAAAAGATGGATTTCCTATAAACTACTGGGTTTAGGAGCAATTGTCAGTAGTGCGATTTTAAGCTATTTCCTTTGGCCTCGAGAAGAAGCCACGCAACAGAACAGTGAAAAATTGCCCCGTCCGCCTAAGTTCCCGTGAAGTCTAGGTCTAAAAGTGCTGTCTGTAATAATGAATTATTTTTTAAGGCGAGAGTAAATGACTTCGCTCTTCTTTCATCGATTGGTTTGGTCATGATCAAAGCGGTTTTTACTCTCTAAATAAACGCACCACTCAGTTTACGTCTTCGCCAAACGTCGACGTGATTAACTAACCTGATGAGATATAGAGTTTCCTGAATTTAATTCCACTGCCTTGAAATAAAGAAAAGTTACTATTTTAAGGATTAATCAAATATGAAATGGTTAAGACGCCTTTTTAGCCCATTAGCTTTCATTTTTATTCCAATACCTACCGCCCTTTTGTTTTCTCAGGTATCCTGGACTTCTTTTAACGGGCCGGTTGGCGGGAAAATCACCGCGATTCAAATTGATAGTTCAAATCCGGATAATTTATTTGTCGGGACGGCGGGAGGGGGTATTTTTCAAAGCACCAACGGGGGAAATGTTTGGATTCCCAAAAATCAGGGCCTGAATTGTCATCAGATTTTATGCCTGGCGCAAAGTTCGTTTGAATCCGTTATTTTATGGACGGGTACCAAAAAAGGATTATATCGTTCAGACGATTTTGGTAGCACCTGGTACGTAATGCCATTTGACTCGTTACAAATTCATACCGCTCAAGTTCATCCGAAACGGACAGGTGTCATTTTTATCGGGACAAATCGCGGGATTTTTAAAAGTGAAGACAATGGCGACCACTGGATGGCCACGAGTAAAGGCCTGGGGGACAGTACGATTCATTGCCTCCTGTTTCATGCCAGTGATGAAAATAAGATCCTGGCCGGCACGGAGAAAGGGATTTATTTAACTGAAGATTTTGGGGAAAATTGGGTGCCGTGTGGTTTACCAACCCAGGTTATTCAATGTTTATCCATGCATCCCAATAGTCAACGTACCATCTATGTCGGTACCCGAGATGCCGGCGTTTTTAGAAATCAGGGCAGCGGAAACGAATGGCAACCGATTAATCGGCACTTGAGTGCCAAAAACATTAGTGCCCTGAAGAATGATCCACTCGATAGTGGAATTATTTATGCCACCACCCAGGACGGAGGTATTTTTAAAAGCAAAAATCGTGGTGATGATTGGGAAAAGCTCAGCGCAGATATTCCATTGGCCGCAATTCACACTCTGGTAGTTAATCCGCAGAATACCAACCATCTTTTTGCCGGTAGCCAGAATGGATTTTATCAATCGCACGATCAAGGCATCACTTGGACCGAATCTTCTGAGGGGATTATTGCCGCGAAAATAAATAGTGTTACGATTAACCACCGGAATTCCAATCACATTATATTGGGTCTGGATGGAGAAATTATTAAATCCTTTAATCGCGGACAAACCTGGCAGCGATTTCAAAATGCACTCGTCAATCAAGATATTACTTATATGGTTATTTCCCCCACGGATACGAATAAAATTTGGGTTGGTACCAAACACGAAGGTGTATTTCTCAGTTTAAACGGGGGGCGGACCTGGGGAAAAAAATATCTGTCGTATGAAATTCGAAAAATATGTTTAGACCCGATAAATTCCCAGCGGCTCTATCTGGTGACCAATATTGGTATTTATCGCACCGATGATTTCGGCGAGAATTGGACCAAGAAAAATGGCGCCTTACCCAATGTACAAATTTATGATCTAGTTATTAATCGACAGAATCCGCTTGAATTGTATACCGCCACCCAAGGAAATGGCATTTATCAATCTTCGAACGGGGGGGAACGCTGGTTCCCGATTAATTTTGGCCTGGATATTTTTAATGTTTATGCCTTACAAATTAATGAATCGGATCAATCCACATATCTTCTGGCCGGCACGGAAAAGGGAATTTATAAAAATAATCGTCAGGGAGACGGCTGGAGCTTTGTTGCGCTGGCTTCGCATAAAATCATTCAAATTAAGAATGATCCCACCAATCCCCAAATTATTTATGCCTTAAGCGATTCAGGGCAGGTTTTTATGAGCAGCGACGCTGGCAATCAATGGAAAGAATTGCCAACGAATGAGCCTGAATTAAGATTTTTAACTCTTGCGCCCGATCCCATTGCCGGGGGGGTTCTCCTGGCGGGTAGCAATGGAAAAGGCCTTTTTCAGACGCGTACGCTGGCGCCACAGATTACCGTAAATCCTCAAACCTTATATTTTGATGCTACCCGAGTCGATTCTACGGCGGCGCTTCCGATTTTTATTGAAAATAGTGGTTCCTCAAATTTAAACATATTCAATATTGCCGCCACTGATTCTGCTTTCAGGATTGGTGTCTTTAACCGGCAAATTGAGGTGGCGCAACGAGATACTATCATTATTTATTTTAAACCTGACCAGGCCAAACAATATCAGGGAATGATTCAAATTCATTCAAATGATCCGGATTTGCCGGAAATTACCATTTCAGTTGAAGGTACCGGCGTCGAATCCCAACTGGTCCTCTCGGCCACTCATCTGGATTTTGGTAATGTGAGGGCGCAACAGGTAGCATCGAAAGCCTTAACACTCACCAATAACGGAACGGCTCCCCTGCAAATTTTTGATTTCATAATCAACAGCACGACGTTCAGTACCACCACGCAGCCCACTAATATTGATCCCGGTGAGTCGATTGAGGTGGAGGTTACTTTTACGCCGCCAACGACGGGCTCCTTTCAAGATTCCCTTATCATTGACAATGATGATCAACTTCAAATCGTGGCCTTAACGGGAGTTGGTATTGCGCCAGAGCTGCATTTGTCGGATTATGCCCACAATTTTGGTGAAGTGGTATTAAACGACTCACTTTCCTGGCAATTTCAGGTTTTTAATAAAGGCAGCGTACCGCTCTTAATCTTAAAGTTGTGGAGTGAAGATTCATACGCGTTCACGAGTTTTGTTTCCGGTGATTCGGTGCAACCAGGGGCTTCACAGACGATTACGGTGACTTTTCATCCCTACTTAGACCGTTATTTTAGTGATACTTTGAGGGTCGAAACGGATGCCGGTCGTGAAAATGTTGCTCTCGGTGGCAAGGGGATTAAACCCGATTTGATTCTTTCCGAATATGAACACGACTTTCAAACCATCCCGGTGGGCCAGCAATCCGCGGCGTGGGGATTGACCATTGCCAATCCTACTGATTTGTATTTCAAATTAACCCGCCTGAATGTCTCACAGCCAGCTATTTTTATTGTTAATAAAGCGGATTCTTTAATTCGCCCCAAACGGTCAATTCAAATATCCATTCGTTTTCGACCGCTGGCAGCCAAATTGTATCAAGACAGCCTGGTGGTAAAAACGGCTTTCTGGGATACTTTGGTGGTATTAACCGGGCAAGGTAGTGCCGCGCAAATGGTACTTTCGGATTCAATTCTCGACTTTAATGCTGTCGCCGCGGGACAATCAGCCCGGCGCACATTAAGCATTGCTAATGAGGGTAATGACACCTTGAGAATAAAAAGCCTGTCCAATCAGCTTGCCCAATTTCAGATTCAGGGACAACCTTTCGTTTTACCACCTGGCAGTAAACAGAACGTTGATATTCGCTTTTGTCCCACTGAAGGCAAAGTTTATCAGGACACTCTGAGGATTGTGAACATGAGTGGCTCGGAACATGTGGTGCTTCTCGGAAAAGGCGTTATTTCAATCCTGGAATTGTCACACAGTCATTATCATTTTGGGAAAATTCGAGTTGGAAAAATGTCGCCTCCCTGGAAGTTAGTCCTCTCCAATCGTAACAGTTTCCCGCTGCGGCTTTCTAAGGTCACATTTACCACTCCGGACGTGTTCCGCCTGAATTTAACCGATTCGGTCATTGCTGCCAATGATTCTTTAAATATTCAGGTCATTTTTCAACCACCGGCAGCCAGTGTTTATCGTGACAGTTTAGCGATTCAGACGGCGTACGGGGACACGGCTGTTCCCCTGGAAGGCATTGGCATTGCCCCTCGCCTGGTAGTTTCAGATTCATTGTATGATTTTGGGATGGTGAAAGTAAACCGAACCGCCGATTTCCTGTTAACGCTCAGAAACACTGGAAATGACACCTTACACATTTACAATATCATTACGAATGAACCCTTTCAGGGGCATCTCAACCAGTTTGTGATTGCTCCGAATGCCGCGCAGGAGCTGAAAGTTCAGTTCACACCGATTGCTGAAAAATTTTATCACGACCAATTAAGAATCATCAGTGATGATGGTGAACACTCGGTGGTTCTCAAGGGCCGGGGCATTCGTTTTCATCTGGCGCTTTCGGATTCGACTCATGATTTTGGTCCGGTAGAACTGTATCAGCGAACTTCCTGGAGTTTTCACCTTCGTAACCGCAGCGTGAGCGAATTAACAGTGAATTCAATGAAAATGACACAGGGAAAAGTTTTCGAGATTGAGCCAGCGGCGGCCGTCATTCAACCGGACGAGAGCTTGCACGCGAAGGTAAGTTTTGTACCCAATGATACGATTATTTTTCAAGATACGGTTAAAATCACTTACGCGACCAATGAGAACTTTTTTATCCCCGTTGTGGGAAAGGGCTGTTTTAATGAACAGGGACCGGTTTTAATAATCGAGCCTGACACACTTGATTTTAAAAAAGTCCGACTGGGTGCCACGGCAGTTGGTTCGATTACAGTGGCCAACGGTGGGAGCGAAGACCTGTCACTCACGGTGGATTATCCGGATGATCCGGCGTTTGAGGTGCCTGAATTACTGGATGTGTTGGCCTCGGCGCAATCGATTGTTATTCAAATCCTCTTTAAACCCACCGAACGGCGGCTTTATGAAGATCGGCTGGTGATTGAAACCAATAACAATGATGAAATCTTTTATTTAAAGGGCTTTGGGATTGCGCCAGCACTATTCGTTGCGGATTCCAGTTTTACCTTTGATAATACAGCCGTGGATAGTTCGCGTTCAGTGGTGGTTACGGTGAAAAATATCGGAAATGATACTTTAAAAATTTCTGCGATTCAGGCGGTCCCGAATGAATTCTCGGTGTTTCCGGATAAGGCATTGCTGGCTAGTGGGGATTCAATTCCCGTCACCGTGACTTTTCGCCCGGAGAGTAAAGGAAAATTCAAGGGGAGTTTAGTCATTAATTCCAATGATCCCGATCATCGGGAATACATTATTGATTTAACCGGCATTTCGGTGGGTCCGGATGTGAACGGACCGACAATTATTCATTCCCCGCTGACCTTACATCCCAAAAATCAACCGATTGTCATTAGCGCCCAAATCACCGATGATTATTCAGAAGTTGCTTCAGCCCGACTTTATTTTCGAAATGGGGGGCAGGCAAATTTTAATCCGGCCGTGGATTTAATCCCCGGCTCTGCGACTATTCCCGCGCCGTATGCCAATATTCGTGGTGTAGAATATTATCTGGAGGCAACGGATAAAGCCGGCAATCAGACCCGGTTGCCAGCACAGTCAGCCTGTTTTATCTCAATTGTTACCGACGCGCCTGGCGAATGTCAGCGTGATCACGACGATCAACCCGTAGCCCAGCCGGCCGGGAATGCTCAAACCGCGTATCGCCTGTTTTCGATTCCCTTAATTCTCGAAAATCCGCGCCCGTTAGCAGTCTTACAGGACGAATTAGGTGAGTATGATGAGACGCGTTGGGTTTTTGCTGATTATAATCCGGAAGCTGGGGACGCAAGTGGTTATGTTTATTTGAATCAAAAGGATAAAATTTCGGATTTCAATCCGGGGAAAGCTTTCTGGCTTTTGGTCAATAAACCAGGCATTGTGATCAAAAGCGGAAAAGGACGTTCCGTGGTAACAACGGAACCCTACTTAATTCCGTTACAGGTCGGTTGGAATTTGATTGGTGCCCCTTATGCTTTTTCAATCCCGAAAGCACAGTTACAATTGGCATCTGGTACGCCATTTCAACTGTTTACCTATCAGGGGAGCTGGGACACGGCCGCGGTGATTAAGCCCTGGGAAGGATATGCCATTCATAATTTTCAAGAATCGGTAGACACTCTTAAGGTTTTTCCTTATAAAGAAATGGTGCTGCTGTTGGCAAAAAATGCCCAGTCTGAATACGCCATAAATTGGCAGCTCAGCATTGAAGCCAGATGTCAACAGGCCAGTGATCATTTTAATTGGCTGGGCACCGTGAACGGAGCCAATAGCGGTTGGAATGATCTGAATCAACCGGAACCACCATTTATCGGTGAATTTATCAGTCTGTTTTTCCGGCATTCGGAATGGACAAAGACAACGTCTTGTTTTACGAGTGAGTTCCAACCCTATTCGGAAAAAGGGAATTCCTGGGAATTCGAGGTGGTGACGAATATTTGCGACGCGGATGTCATACTAACATTTCAGCAGTTACATAATATTCCCGACACCTTTAAAATTTTACTGATCGATCAAAACCGTAATGCGGTCAAGTCGCTGAATGCTGATTTAACCTATCGTTACCAGGTTGCGAATCCAAATACGCCGCGGCTGTTTAAGCTTTTTATTGGTCGAGAAGATTATTTAAAGGAACATGAGAAAGAAATTCCGCTGTTACCCAATTCATTTGAACTTACGCAATGCTATCCCAATCCGCTGCATTCACAAACAGTTATTCAGTATTTAATTCCAAGGCCCGGACCAATCTCGCTGACCATTTTTAATGTGCAGGGTCAAACAATTCGGGCATTTTGTGAAAATCGTTGGCATGAAGCCGGCACTTATCTTCAATCGTGGGATAGTCGTGATCAGAATGGGATTCTAGTGGCTAACGGGATTTATTTTTATCAACTAAAGACAGAACATTGTTGTCTCACCCGCAAAGTGATGATTGTCCGTTAGAATGCGTGTAATTAAATGTGAGAAAAAACCTTGCCGGTCAATTTCAACAGGGAAGTTGAGTCTTTAAACGATGCGATTTAAAATTAAATCTAGATCCGGATTTTTGATAATTTAAAAAAGCAGGGGTATTGATGACTATGAAAGTTAAATATCAGGGGGTCTGGCTGATTTATTGTATTTTATGCCTGACACTGTGGGGTACAATCCGGGGATATGCCCAGAATATCGATGAACAAAAAAAATTGGTCATTGAATTAATGATCCAGAAAAAATGGCAGGTTGCGATTGATACACTGAATGCCATGCGTTTACAGCGACTGGAGGACCCGGAATTATATTATCTTTTGGGGCAGGCGAATCTGGAATTAAAGGATTTCAAAAACGCTGAAGTCGCTTTTAAGATGGCTTTGTATTTTAAAAAAGCGTACCCGGAAGCCAATTATCAATTGGGTTTGGTTAAGCTAAAACAGGATTTACCCGGCGATGCGATTTATTTTTTCGATCAGGCGCTCAAATATAAAGCCGATTTTGAAGAAGCCAAGCGTAAACTGGGCGAGGCTTACTTCTTAGTGAATAAATTTCAATCAGCATTGGATATTTTTAATGTGCTGGTAAAGACCAATGAAAAGGATTATATTGCTTATTATTTTGTAGGGCAGATTCGTTATCATCAGGATTTACTGGATGCGGCTGTGTGGAATCTGGAACAGTGTCTGGCCATTTTTCCCGATTATTTCCCGGCCTTGAAACTCATTGCCCAAATTTATTTAGAGTCAAACCGTGAATTTGATGCGTTACCTTATCTTTATAACATTTTTTCGCTAGCCCCTGATTCGCTAAAAGACCGGCAACAGGTGAGTCAGCTTTTATATGAGCGGGGGAAAATTTTATTTCAGAAAAACGAGCTGGTTGAAGCCGTTCAAGATTTTGAGAAAGCTTTAATCCTCAATCCCAAAAACGGTGATGCCAGATTACTTCTGGAGGAAATTCAACGCAAAGATAATTATGATTCACTGATGACCCAGGCGCTGGTTGCATTCGAACAGGACAGTTTTTCAACGGCCCAAACTCTTTTTTCCAAAGCTGCTATTCTGGCAAAGTCAATGGGTGAACAGAGCTCAGCCAATACTTATTTAGATTCGGTCACAACGGTTCTGAATCAACAAAAGTTTCGGATGGAACTGAATAATTTGTATGCCCAGGCGGAGGGCGCGTTCTCCCGCGGGGATTATGATTTAGCGCTTGAACTGTATCAGAAAATTTTATTGCTCAATCCCTCGGATCAAACTTCGGAGACGGCTTTAAAAGAATCCGGTAGTTTGAAATATTTTATTCAGGCGATTAATGAATGGAATGATGAAAATTGGGAAGCCGCTCAGAAAAGCTTTGAAAAAGTGATTTCGTATTATCCTAATTTCCCGAAGGTGGCGACCAAACACTGGGCACTGAAACAAATCGAACGGATTGAAGCCCAGCAATCCATTGTCCACACTGCCATTGATAATCAACTGGCGTCGACAGCAAAGCATTTATTTCAAAAGATATTCCAACTGGACCCGGAAAATCCGAAACTATATGAAACCTGGTTTCAAATCACAAATCTGGGTGCCCGATTACGAGCAAATGGATGGATTCAAATTTTGCCCTACTCGCTGGGTGGACTGTTGTTGCTTATTTTAATTCTGGTGTGCATTTTCCCGCGCGGGAGAATTGGTGTTAAAAGGA
>Ga0180438_10003667_pt1 | contig 22970 bp, 28 predicted proteins | sample SS_ome_12_FD_132455 | JGI IMG/M metagenome (GOLD analysis project Ga0180438, IMG submission 132455) | Hypersaline lake sediment archaeal communities from the Salton Sea, California, USA - SS_3_D_2 metaG | ecosystem: Environmental > Aquatic > Non-marine Saline and Alkaline > Hypersaline >...
CCCCCGACAAAAGCGGAGATGTAATTCAGCGCGGCGCCTTTTCAGACTGGCTCAAGGCCATTGGCTCTGATTTGGTCTTGCCTATCTACTGGACACACGATCACAGCAAGCAGGTTGGCGGCAAGCTCACTGCAATGCCGATCGGCGCAACCATGCTGATCGCTCAGCGTGATGCCGGCCTGTACTTCAAGGCCCAGCTTGCCAGTTCCCCCAAGGCCGCCGCCGTTGCCGAGCTTGTGAGGCTTGGCGCAGCCACTGGATCCTCAATCGGATACAGTGTGCTTGACGGCGGTGAGAAGCGTATCAAAGGCGGTGGCCGCGCGTTGGAGCGGTTGGCCGTTGGAGAAATATCGATCACACCAACCGGCCGAGCAATGCACCCGGCCGCATTTGTGAGGCCAGCGGCGGCCGGTGAGGCGCCAGTGGCGGAAACTCAAGAAGGAGTAGCGGCATGAGCACGAAAGTTGACGGTATCAAGAGCACTGGCACGGCCGAGGATGAACTAGCCGATCGCCTTGGCGTGACTGATGCAGACTTCACACAACTCAAGAGCGTTGAGCAAGCGGTTGACGGCCTCAAGGGCAAGGTTGACGCACTTGAGGAGAAGCTTGAGAAGCTCCCACAGGACAGTCCGATCCCCGCTGAGGTGACTCAGCTCAAAGGCTCAATCGAAAAGATTGAGGGAATCCTAGGGGAGACTGACAACGCCAACTGGAGTGGCGCGCTCAAAGCGATGAACGATCGCCTTGAGGCTCTGGCCACTCAGCTGCATCCTGCAGCCACTGAGGCGGCTGAGGAGCTCAAGGGCTTTGCCGAATGCTTCCTTGACAGTGACAACCTCAAGAGCCAGCTGATTGACGATCCTCAGCTAATCAAGAAGCTTGCGCGGCTGCCAGGCCTCAACGCTGGCAAGTCGATTGAAGGCCTGCCGGCTGTCACCTTTGGCGAGCGGCTCAAGACGGTTGACACCACCGCCGTTGGCGCTGTGCGTCAGCCGACCTATCGGCCTGGCATCGTTTCCGATCCCGAGTTGCCGCGCGGCCTAGTCAACCGCATTCCTCGGATTGTGGCGCCTGGCGCGGCCAACTGGAACGTTCCGCGGGAAACGGATGACGGGATCGCGGCCTACATCACCACCAATGCCAGCGCGGCGGTTGATGGTGATCCGACTCCCAAAAGCGCTATTCCCGTTGATTCCGTGGCAGGGTTCACGGTGGGAAGCGTGGCCCGAGTGCAGACCACTGGCGGCACGTATGAGCGCACTGTCACTGAGATCGATGAGGCCAACTCTGAGCTTGACTTCGCAACCGATGACATTGACTTTGACATCGCTGAGGATGATGTGGTGACGGCCACCTTCTTCGGCTCCACTGGAGAGTTGCAGACCAAGCCTGACAGCGGCGCAGAAATCGAGTTGATCACCTGGGCATTCCAGACAATGGCTCTGATCATGCCGATGAGTCAGCAGGTGATCAACACTGTGGCAGGGATCGAGAACTGGGCGCAGAACAAGCTGCGCATGCGCACCATGCGCAACTATTCCCAGCACCTGCTTTATGGTGATCCCACCACCGGGAACCAGCTGCAGGGATTCAGCACCTATGCCAACGCTCAGACGTTCACCTGGAGCACTGATGGCACGGTGGGAGACAATCGCGCTGATGCCATCGTGCGAGCCTCCAACCTGATCACCTGGAGCGGACCTCAGATCGTGGTTCTTAGTCGTGGCGACATCACGAACATGAACCTCGAGAAGACCACCACCGAGGCCTACGTTCACAGTCAACTCTTTGGGCGCTTGCCGTTGATGAACCTCAACGGATCTTGGTTCCTTGGACCGTGGGAGCTATATGAGGATGATGCTGTCACGCCTGGTGATTTCTTTGTCATCAACCTGGCCGCGGCAAGTGAGATGGTTGACCAGGATCGCACCTCAATGACACCTGGCATGATTAACGATGACTTCGCAAAGAACATCATCCGCTGGCGGTATGAGGAAGTGGTTTTGCATGCCATCCTCTCGACCAAGGCCTACGTGGTAGGTGAGTGGGATTCCGCGCCCACCTGATAGGTGAGCGCGGCTGAGCGAATCACAACCTTGAACCCTGCCGGCTGATACCGGCAGGGAGAACGGAGTCTGAGAAAATGGCAGTGTACGTTGAACTGATGAAAGAACGGAAAGCCAACGGCAAGGTATGGCCGGCTCGCGCTGTGTGTCATGTACCCAACGCGGTTGGGCGAGCCATGCAGCGCAACGGCCTTGGCCGCATGCTCTCCAACAAGGAAGCCAAGGCGCACCTTGAGAAGGCCGCCAAGGCGAAAGCCGCCAAGGAGGCCAAGGCTCAGGCCGAGCTTGAGAAGGCCGCCAAAGAGGCAGCCAAGCCCAAGAAGTAAGCGCAAGCCCACGTGAGCACTCTTGCCGCATATCTTGACAGGACAGACCTCAGCGCACTCAAGGATTACTTGGGGATCACCACAGGTGATGAGGATGTTCAGCTCAGGCAGTGGTATGGCACTGCGATCGATTGGTGCGACAAGAAGCTCAGCCGCCGTGACTTCCTAGCGGCTGATGGGTTTGTAGATAACGCCCCACCCGATCAAGTCATCACCGCTGTCTATGAATTTGTTGCCACCATGCGCGGAACGGTTGCGCAAGTAAGGAACGCGCAAAGAAAGAACAAAACAGGCGCTAGGGAGGATGAATATTTCGGGCAAGAAGCTGGCCGTGTATTCATGGCTGGCCTTGTTGCCTGGCCAAACCTTGAGCCATGGGTTGAGCAAGGCCTAGGATTCTCAAGCGCTGGGGGCTGGTAATGGCCTCCCGATTTGTCACCATAGACCGCCGCCGCCTGGATGCGTTCCTGTCATCAGCTGATAAGCTCAGCCGCCTTGTTCTCAGGGTGGGCATCCTGTCAGGCCGCGATCGGTATCCACGCAAGCGCAGGCACGATCCAGCTGACACCAAGCGCCTGGAGCGTCTCAGTGAGCGCGGCGGCGCTCAGACGCGGCTGGGGGCAATCCGCATGCTCAACAAGCAACTCAAGGAGCTTGGCCGCCTCCAGGGAGCACGCAAGCAACGCCAGGCAGAGAGAGAAATCAGACGCGCTCTGAAGGCTCAAGGCCTCTCAAGCAAAGGCTTGGTGAGGCGCGGCAAGCGCGGTACTGCGGTTGCTCGCGTTGCTGGAGTGCATCAGGCTGGCACCTCCTATCATACCGTAGCCATCGATCGGCGGCGGCCGTCATTCCGGAGAGAGCTTGATCAGGTTCAGAAGGCAATGCTTGCCGGCAAGAATGTGGCGCCGCTGATCATCTCCATGGGAGAGCGGTTTACTAAGGCAGTCAAGGCTCAAGTCAAAACAGAGGATCTCTGGGAGACCGGCCGGCTCTTTGCAACGATTGACTTTGAGATTGTTGATCGCGTTGCCACTGAGTTCAGGAGGCGTGTTTCTCGCCAGCGCCGCGCCGCTCGGAGAGGCCGACGCAGGAGGCGCCGCTAATGGGTCGCCCAAACGATGAGATCCCCATGGTTGCCTACCGCAGGCCAGGACAGTGGGTGAATGGTGACTGGAACACTCTTCCTGGTGTAACAGTGATCAACTTTGTCGGCGGCCGGCCTCAGCCGGCTGGGCCTGAGCTTGTGGAGATGCTCCCAGAAGGAGCGCGATCAACCGCTCGCTTTGTCTTTTGGGTGCAGGATGATCAGCCAACGCTCCAGACGATCGATGATGATGGCACTGAGGCCGCTGACTACATTGAATGGCGCGGCTCTTATCATGTCCTGGTCTCGCTGGAGGACTGGAGCAATTTACCGCTTGGCCATCATGCCTATGCAATGATCGCGGTTGCACCTGATGAGGAGCTCCCATGAGCCTCAGCGCAACCAGTCCACAAGAGACGATCCGGGCCTGGATTGAGTTTGTCCTAGGCATCCCCGTGATCAATGCCGAGCAAGACGATCCCACCGCGCCGCGCCGCCTCAAGGAGGCTGAGGTTGACACCTATGCCGCGCTTGAGATTGCCTCTGATGACTCCACAAGCTCAACCAACTATGAGCACACTGGAGCAGATGAGATCAACACAGTGGCTGAGGAGGAAATCCTCGGCAGTGTGACACCTGCCAGTGAGATTGAGGTGGCCAGCGTCTTTGGCTTTGACCTAGACACGATCGCACGGTTTGAGACAGCTGGAGGCAACTATGAGCGCGCGGTGGTGAGCGTTGATGCCGTCAACAAGCTCCTGCAGTTTGCGACCGATGCGCTTGACTTTGACATCGCTCTACTTGATACGGTCTTTGCCCAAGATACCGTTGAATACACAGATTCTCTGATCAGGCGTGGTGACATGCCTATTGAGTTTTATGGTCAGAACGCCTGGGGATATGCCCGCGCTTTGCAGCTGGCCATTGGCGGGCCAAGCTATTTGAACACTTTCTCAAACCTCAATATCGCCTTGGCGGTAAGAGGAGAAATCACCGATGAGCCAGTGCTGCGCTCTGCCACTCGTGAGACTGGCGCCAGCATGATGCTTGGCTTTGAATGGACTGACAGCGCAGCTGGCGCTATTGGAGCGGCCGCAGAAGTCGAAATTGACGCAACGGCTATGGAGGAATCACCATGACTTGGAACAACAACGTGATCGTGGTCATCATTGATGATGCCCTTCCGGTTGAGGCGCTGAGCTTTGGCGTTCCTCTTCACCTCACTGAGGATGTCACCTTTACAGAGCGTACCAGAGTATACGACTCGGCCACCGCCGCTGAGCAAGACTCAACGGTTGGAGCCACCGCGCTTGCTGCAGTGCAAGCACACTTTGATCAGCGGCTGCACTCTCCCACGATCAAGCTCGGCCGCCGTGAGGCTGATGTGGCTCAGGTTGGCACTTGGACGATCACAGGAACGCCAGCCGAGAATGATCAATTTGAGATCACCATCAACGGCATTGACGGAAACTACACTGCAGGAGCCGCAGAAGATGCCACCGCCGTTGCTGGCGCGCTGAGAACTGCACTGACCACCGCCGTTGCCGGTGAGGATGTCACAGTGGGTGGCACTGGTACTGACATCACTGTCACCGCTGACAACGCTGGCGAGCCGTTCACCTACTCCAGCACCTACACTCCCATCAGTCCCCCTGGCGCCTCTGGCATCACTGAGGTGCTCACCACCGCCAACGTCAATGCGGCCACTGAACTGGCTGAAATTGTGGCTAAGGACAATGCCTTCTACGGCATCACTATGGCCGCGCGAGATGACACTGACATCCTGTATGTTGCGGCCTGGGTTGAGTCTCAGACCAAGATCTTTATGGCCCAAAGCTCAACGGCGGCCGTGCTCACTGCCACCGCTGGCAACGTGCTTGAAACGCTCATGGCCAACAACTATGGCCGCACTGCCTATTGTTGGCACCACGATGACAGCGAGTACCTTGACGTTGCATGGATGGGCTTCGCGCTCCAGTGTCCGCTTGACACAAAGAGCACGATTTGGGCTTACAAGCAGCTTGTTGGCGTGACTCTCAAGGATCCTGCCATCACGCCAACCGAGCAACAGAACGTGGCCGATGATGATAACTCGGCATACGGGAACCTGTACCTTGATTTCGGCGGCAATGGCGCAACCGGAATGGGGCGCACTGTTGATGGCCAGCCGATCGATCGGCGCACAACCAAGGACTGGTGGGAGGCTCGCTTGCGTGAGGAGATGATCCAGATCCTCCTGGATGCCTCCAACCGCAATGAGAAGATCCGAGACACTGACAAAGGCCTTGACGTTTTCCGCGTTGGAGCTGATGCAGTGAACGGCCGCGGTGTCTCTGCTGAGCACTTCGCTGAGGTGCCTGCCCCCACTGCCACAGTCACGCCAGTTGCCAACGTGCCGACTGACGATCGCAACAAGCGCAAGGTGCTTCTGAGCCTGGCGGCCTACTGGGCCGACGGCGCTGAGCGAGTCGAAATCCAAGCGAGCATCACAAGCCGTCAGATCGTCTCGGCCTGATCCGCTGAATTGGCGGCATGAGCCGCTTGAGCCGGCCGCGGCCGGCAGGAGGTTAGAAAAATGAGTCAGGTTTTCATGCGGCCTTTTGACCTGCAGTTCTGCGCCATCACGCTCTCAAGCCTGAGCCTCAAGGGGTTTGCGGCTGGGGATGCAATGGTAGCTGAGTTCCCTGGCGATGACTTCGAATTTGAGCAAGGATCTGACGGTGAGATCCTCTGGATTCGCAAGCACAACGCGGTTTGCAACATCACGATCAGGCTGGCTCAGGGCAACCCTCAGATTTCTCAGGTTGCCGCTCTCCATGAGACCAGCCTGGCTGGCGGAGGTATCCCGTATCCGTTTGGCGCCTTCTACATCAAAGGGGATGAGATCATCTCTGGCTCGGCCATGATTCTCAACCGCATGCCGATCCGCTGGTCTGACTCGGCACAGCCGAAAGAGATTAAGCTTGGTGTTGGCGTTACCAGCTGGCAGGGTGGAACCGTTCTGCAGGCCCAATAAGGATCACCATGTGCGAAATCCGATTCACTCTCTCTGATGCTTGGGGGCAGGAGCACGAATACATCACAGAGGAGTTTTCCGTTGATGAAACGGCAGACTTGCATCCCGAGGTGATGCCGATCCTTGCTGGGCCAGTGGTTGAAATCTTTGGAGCAATGATGAGCGGCGCCAAGCCAGAGGAAAAAGAAGGTGAGAGCGCCGCGGCTGGCGGCGGCCTGGCGGCCGCGCTCAACGCTCCAGGGGGGCTCTTGGCCGCGCTGGCGCGCGTGGACTGGTCTCAGGTGTCAGGCGCTGTGTTGCTCCTGCCAAAGCTCATCAAGGAGGCTGCACCCCATGGCAAGGCCTCATTGCTCTATGCTCGCATCCTGGCCAAGACAAGCCGTGTTACCTCTCAGCCAACTGCCGAAGGTGAAAGCGGCGGTGAGGTTGACGTTCCGTTCTCGCTGGCCATTGCTCCAAACCGCGATCACGTGTATGGCGGCGGCAACATCATTGAGCTTTACAAGGCTGTTTTGTGCGTGCTCTTTGCTCACTTTGGCCCTTTTGGCCGGAGCGGATTGCCGCTCTCGAAGGAGCTATCAGGAGCGCTGATGAGCTTGCTTCCGATTCAGCCGAACAATCAGAGCGAGACAGCGGCGCAGAGTGGCGCTGGGAGCTCAGGCAGCGCAAAGCCGCCGAGTTGATCACCAGCCTTGGTGACCACTGGCGCGGTGAGGAGTTTGCTCACGTGGTCACAACCTACCATCTCAATCCGGGCGAAGTAGCCCGCACCTGGTCATACTCTGAGGTGTTCGAGGCCTACTATCTTCTGCGCCTCAGAGACCTCAGGAACCCAAAGGGGCTTGTCTGATGGCATTCCAAGAAGTGCTCACCGCGTTTGGTTTCGAAATCGACAAGGCCAAGCTTGCGGCTATTGAGAAGGGAGCGCGCCGCACTGTTCAAAACTTCTCAACGGCCGCCGCCAGTGTGCAGCGCATCAACATGGGAATGGAGAGCGCGCTTGGTTGGGCCAAGCGCATCTTCCTTGGATATGCCGGCATTCAATCGATCAGGTTCCTCACCACCGATTTTGCCGCGCTGGCTGACTCTCAGATGAAGTTCAGCCGAGCAACTGGAGTCAGTCTCGAGGTGCTCGGTGGTCTCACTCATGGGATGGAACTGAGCGGGGGCAAGGCTGAGGATGTCAACAACGCAATCCAGAAGGTGAGCAAGACAGCCCTTGAGGCCTCCCAGGGAATCAAGACATATACCCGGCTCTATGACACACTTGGCGTTGCAATCACTGGCGCAGACGGCAAGCTGAGAGGTCAAGACGCAATCCTGATGGACGTTGCCGACCGCTTTGCCGAGATGGAAGACGGTTCAAAGAAGGTTGGCCTTGCAATGCAGCTCTTTGGCCGCAAAGGCCGCACCATGATCCCACTGCTCAAAAAAGGCTCCAAGGGGATCAAGGAGATGATCGCTGAGGCCAAGAAACTGGGCCTGATCATCACGCCAGAGCAAGCCAAGACGGCCGAGCGGTTCCAAGACGGTTTGTTGAGGCTGCGCCGCGTGCTCACTGGAGTGCGCAACTCAATAGCGGTGAGAGTGCTCCCACCGCTCACCAAGATGATTGAGCGCATGGTGGCGTGGTGGAAAGAGGGCAACAACGCTGAGCGCGCAATGGTCAACCTCAAGCGCGCTGGCGCGGCTGTGACTGCCATCATGATCAGGCTTGGTGCAGTGTGGGCATTTGGCAAGATTCGGGCGTTTGCCTCAGCGCTCATCGCTGCCACCGTAGCAATGCGCCAGTTTGGAGCCTCAGCGCTCTTTGCTCAGATCAAGACAGCGCTGATCGTTGGAGCAATGACGGCGCTTGTAGTGGCAGTCATTGACCTCTATGAGACCACCCAGGGCAAGGAGACGATCACCACGCGGCTCGTGGGAGATCCAGACAAGATTGAGCAGATCAAGCAAGCTGTGCGGCGTTTCATTAGGTTCTTCACTGAGCTTTGGGAGCAAGCAAAGCCAGTTGTCTTTGAGTTCCTCAAGCAGTTTGGCCTGGCGGCCTTTGCGCTCATCAAGTCCCTTGGGCCATTGTTCAAGGAGATAGGCCTTGCAATCCTCCAGATTGCCGCCGCTCTTGGGCCTGCCTATGGCATCTTGCTCAAGGCGATCGTGCAGGTGCTTGCGGCCTTGTTCAAGGCCATCAAGCCGCTGATGCCGTTTTTGAGATCCTTCCTTGTGATGTGGGTCAAGCTCATCACAGGCCCGCTCAGGATCTTTGTTTTCATGCTGCGCATTGCCGGCCGCCTCCTTGAGATTGTGGTCAAGCTCATCACTGCCATTGCCAGAGCAACAGAGTTCCTCTGGGGACCTGGCCTCAGGTTCATCATGCGCATGCTCACTGGCATCACTAACGCGCTGGGAGCCATCGGCTCATTGATTGAGCTGGCGCTTGTTGATCCTGTCGAGGCCGCGCGCCAGGCCTGGGAGGCTCTGGCTGACTTTTTCACTGGGTTCTGGGATTCACTGAAAACAGCCGCCAAGGTTGTTGGCGCTGTGCTGGCCACTGTCTTTGGCGGCGCGGCGGCGGCTGTCAAAAAGGCCTGGGATGCTGCGCTGGGAGGCATCAAGCGCGTTGTGATGGGCCTGGTAAACACTGTGATGTTTGCAGTCAACGCGCTCAGAGCGCTGGCAGGCCAGAAGGCTGGCGGCGCTCTCAAGAAGGGTGCCAAGGCCGCAGCCAAGCGCGGCCGCGCGGCAACGTCTGATGAGGCTGTTTTGTTTCGCGCTCTTGGTGCTCCAGTGCCGGCCGCTGGCCCAACAACGCCAATCGGAGCCAGAGATCCAGCGCTCAGCGGTTCCATTGCTCCAGTACCAGCATTGGCGGCGCGCGGCGGCGCTCCGGTTGATCGGAGCCTCAATGTGCGCAATGATGTTGGAGGCATCAAGGTTGAGGTGATTTCGAATGCTGCTGATCCTGAGGCCGTTGGCAGTGCGGTTGACCGCGCGCTCACACAGAAGATTGAGCGCATATTCACCGATACCAGCCGAGACCTCAGAAAGCCCACTGGAGGCCAGACATGAGCACTGAGATTTATGAGGCTCCCTTTGACTTGTTTGCTCCGTCATACTCCTTTGATGCACTCTTGGAGCGCGGCGGCAATTTCCGCGTGACTCCCACCTCAAGGAAGATCGAAGGTGAGGGCAACATCTCAGATCACCTGGCCTCAGAGCCGTCTGGATGGACCTTGCGCGGCAAGGTGAGCGCCAATCAGCTTGACCCTAACACTCTGCAGGTTCAGCCGCTCTCGGCTCCATTCGATAAGCTTGAGGAGCTGGTCAAGAAAAAGGCGATCGTGCTTGTGCTCTCTGGTGATGCCATTGCCAGATACCTTGCGATTGTCCAGGGCAATGTCACTCAATCCAATGAGGATGGCAACGCAGTCAATGCTGACATCCAACTCCAGGAGATGCGCACAACCGCACCCAAGACGGTACAGATTCCACCTTCCCGCATGCGCCGCAAGGCCAGGCGCAAGGCCACAAAGCCAGCCAAGGGAGGCGCAGCCAAACCGCGGCCGGCATCAACCGACAACCGCGGCAATATGCTCAAGACAGGTGAGGGCCTTGCCGGCAGGAGGATCGGATAATGGCAGTCCTGGAGCTCCAGCCAATCGAGCCAGCCGAACCATATTCTAAGCTGAGATATGAAGGGGTTGAGCTTGCCGGTATTGCCTATGACTATCAGCTCAAGTGGAACGATCGCACAGAAGCATGGTATCTCTACATCCAACGCTCAGACGGTAGCACCCCACCTGTCAACGGAGTCAAGGTGGTGGTCAATTTCGCGCTTGGCCAACGCTACACAGGCCGCGGGCCAGTTGATGGCACGCTCTTGTTGATTGACCAAGGAGGCGGCAACGCAGCTGACAGGCCAACCTTTGAGGGTCTCGGCCACCGCTGGCGGCTCGGTTGGGTTGATGACTCTGAACTGACGCCCATTGACCTCACTCCTGATTATACGATCGTGATGGACTGATGATCACTGTCACCACCGCCGCAACACAGCTGGAGGAACGCAAGGTCAGGGTTGAGGTGGGTCCAGCTGGAGGCACTGGCCTGGCGTTTGAGGATGAGGATCTCATTTTCAAGGTTAAAGCAACGCGCGGCCAGAAACCCAATGAGGCTGAGGTGGCAATCTCCAACCTGTCACAAGCCACCATTGAGACATACCTGGAGGCCAACGGCATACAGGCCGCAGACCTTGTGCTCCAAGTCTATGCAGGCTCTCCAGTGCTCGGCCTGTTGTTTCGCGGCTCAGTGGCCAGACGCGGCATTGAGACTGCCTATGACATACCTGAGCGCACCACCACGATCAGAGCCGCAGACGGCCGCCGCGTCTGGCGTGACACGAGATTCTCAGCCAGCTGGCCGCCTGGCTCGGCAGTGGCCGCCGCTTTTCAGGAACTGATCAAGGCCTCCAACCTGCCGATCGGATACTCCAGCGCGTTGCCAGGTGACACCTTTGCCGGCACTTGGTCTTTTGCTGGGAGGTGGGAGCGCGCGTTGACTCAGCTGTGCGTTGCCTATGGCCTCACTTGGTGGATCGATCAGGGAGCGCTTTATCTGGTCAATTCAACCGACGATCCAAGCCGCGGCAACGCTGTTTTTGTGTCTCCAGGCACTGGCCTGATAGGGAGCCCAAAGCGCACTGACAAAGGCTGTGACTTTGAGATGCTCCTTGAGCCAAAGCTTAGGCCAGGCTGGCCAGTGGTGATCGCCAGTGACTACTTTGACGGCCTGTACCGTCCGATCAACATTGAGCACAGTGGAGCCACAGAGGCGCGCTCTTGGGTGTCTCGCGTCCAAACAGAGCTCGTGAAATGATTTCACAGAATCTCACTCAACTATTCCTGCAGGCCTTTGAGCGCCTCCTTGAGGATGTCAACGGGCCAATGGTTGGACTGGTCAAGCAGTATGAGGCAACCCCGCACCCTTGGGTGAATGTGCAGCCGCTGATCCAGCTTGACTTTGATGGAGAGCCCACAGAGGCCTCACAGCTGCAGAAGGTGCCAGTGAGCTGGCCAGGTGATGCCACCTACCGGATCACGTGGCCGCTCACTGCAAACGCTTCATACGTCAAGCTCTTGCCGCTTGGTGGTGATCATTCGGCATGGCTCGCCAGTGGCGTTGAGGGTCAGGCGGCGCCAAGCGCCAGGCGCTTTGACCTCTCAGACATTGTGGCCGAGCCGATCCCACCTTGGAGCCGCGCTCATCCAGTGCCTGCCAACTCAGTGGCCGCCGATGGCATGGTGGTCTTTGCCCCCAAGATTTACCTCGGTGGGGCTGATGCCAGCAAGGCCGTTGGCCTGCATGGTGATGGAGTCAACAAAGACGCCAGCGCGCCAGCCGCTGACTTTGCCAGCTGGATGACAAGTGTTGAGGCTGTTGCTCAAGCTGGCGGTGGTGTGGTGGCGCCAGCCGCCTCAACAATCACCCAAATCGGTACACTCAACGCGCCAAGCACGGTGCTTAAAGGCAAGTGATATGGTTGATTTTGCAATCGATCCTGAGACTGGAGACCATTACATTGAAGGAGGCCAGATCGCTGAGGTCTCCGATCCCATTGAGGAGAGCAAGCAGAGGATCTCAACCGCTTGCCAGACTCACCGCGGTGAGTGGCTCTATGACAATGAACATGGCTTGCCATTCCGTGAGGAGATTCTTGTCAAGAATCCGAACCTTTCGGCTATTTCCAGCCGCGTCAGAGCGTTCATCCTCAGCCTTGAAGGTGTGATCGGTGTCACTGAGTGTACTGTCACCTTCAATGCTCCTGCCAGGAAGCTCACAATCCGTGTCAATGCTGAGGTGCCTGAAGGCATCACAGGCCCATTCCTGATCACTGTAGGCCTGGCACCCTAACTTTTAATCGTGCTCAAGCTATGCTCTGAGCATGCCTTTGACTCTCCCAGTGTTTGATGGTGATGGGCTAACCATCCTCACCGCTGATGAAATCCGCGAGAATCTACGCTACAGAACCACAAACGCATCAGACCTTGGCCCGGACGTTTCAACCGGCCTTGACAGTGCCTATGGCATCCTTCTTGATGTCACCGCAACCGAGTTGGCCGAGTTGTATGAACTGGCTCAGGCCGTCTATGATGCGTTTGACTATGACAACGCAGAAGGGGTTGAGCTTGACAACCTTGGCGCCTTGCGCGGCGCGGTGAGAAATCCGGCTCAGTTCTCGGTTGCTCCAGCCCAACTGTCAGGCACTCCCACCACTCCGATCCCAGCTGGCAAAAAGGTGGCCATTCCCAATGGTGGTGAGCAGTGGGAGACAGTTGAGGCGGTGGTCATTGGCGGCGGCGGCACTGTGGATACTTCAGTTAGAGCCATCAACTCAGGACCCATCACCGCTGAGACTGGAGCAATCAGCGAGATCATTGATGGTGTCAGCGGTTGGACTGGCGTTGTTAGCACAGCTCCTGCCGAGCCTGGCGATGATGTGGAGAGCGATCCTGACTACAAATTGAGAGCTGACAGCGTTGTCACTGGATCCACAACAGAGCAAGCGATTTTTACCAGGCTCAGTGAGCTTGACTACATTGACGCGGCGGTTGTGGTCTCCAACCGCACTGACAGCGTTGACTCATATGGCACCGACCCTCACACGCTCTGGATCATCCTGTCACCTGTCATCACCGATCCTGATCAGCTGCAGGAGATTGCTGAGACCATATGGGGCTCGGCCGGCACTCCCCCAGGGATCGGCATGCGCGGCGCTGTCACTGGCACTGTCACCGATATCAATGATTATGAGCAAACAGTGGCATGGGATTGGCGCGCCGTCTTGGATGTCTACAGCCGAGTTGACTACAAGAAGGATTCGAGCTTCCCAGCTGATGGTGAGACGCTGATCCGGACTGCGCTCCTTGCTTGGGGTAGCACGCTGCAGGTTGCTCAAGACCTCAATCCGGCATCATCTGACGCGGCCATTTTTGCGGCTGTGCCTGGTATCACCTGGGTTGCATGCTCATTTAGGGAAGGTGCTACGCCGACATATCCAACATACAACACGCCTTTGGTTGTTGAGATCAATGAGCTTGGCGTGTTGAATGACGGCCAGATCACGATCAATGAGGTCACCTGATGCCCGTTGACTCCCTTGATCATACCGTTGAGATGGACACCTACGATCGCGCTCAGTGGAAAAAAAAGCCAGTCCGGGCGGCAATGCGCAAGGTGATTGGTGATGAGTTGAACCTGGCAGAAGGCTTGCTCCAGGACGTTCTCAACAACAGTTCTCTTGATGCTGCAGAAGGAGACCTCCTCAACAAGTATGGCCGCCTGGCGCGCGTTGACAGGCTCGGCCGCACTGATGATGAATACCGCCGCGTGATTCGGATCGCCATGCGAGCCAATGACTCTGAAGGTGGGATCGACGATGTGCTATTTGTGGCCAGCGGCTTAGTTGGCGAGCCATGCCGCTATCAGTGGCTGAGTCCTGGGAACTATCAGCTGACCTATGAGACCAGCACCTCACTTGATCAAGTGTTCCTTGATGAGGCGCTGGAGTTGATCACAAGGGCCAACCCCCCTGGCGTCAGCTGGATTCTCATTGAGGTCAGTGACATCGGAGAGGGCAAAGACTTTGACGGTGGGCCTGATGGCCAAGGCTTTGAGGATTACCGCTTTGCAAGGATCATAGGTGGCAGCAATGTCTGAGCAACCCAGCGAGCGGCCGAGCACTGATCTGAATTGGTGTGAAGGAGGAACGCCAAACCAAGTAACAGAGCCGAGCGCCAAACGCGCGGCTGGCTGGTATGAAGGCTCAGCGCCTGGCGCTGGAGACGCTGATAAGCATCCGGCAGGCTTTGAGAATTGGCTCAACAGAGAGCATGGCCGGCACTTTGATCACCTGGAGGCCATTAGCCCGCGTCAGTTTGAGGATCTTGTTGATCTCTGGGATGTCACTGAGGTGCCAGCGGTTGGCGATCTTGTGCGCATTGTGCCGCCGTCAGGCACGTTGCGCGGCCGAGTTGCGCCATATTGGTCTCAGACCACAACGGCAACAGGCGGTGGAATCATTGGCACACCATGCACAGACAATGAGCGGATTTACTATCGCTCAGGCACTCTCACTCAGAGTGTTGTTGCTGCCAGTCTTGCTGATGGCTCTGAGCTTTGGGAGCAAACGCCAGGCAACACAATCAGAGGCCTTTGCTGTGATGGGGCATACATTTATTGGTCACGTCAATCAGTGTCTGGCCTTGAGCAAAGAGTGAAATCAACAGGAGCCTCAAGCGCCAGCGGCGGCACGACTGCAGGAGCTGACGCGCTGGCATCAAATGGTGCCTATGTTGTTGGAGTTGAGGGATCAGGCGGCGGCGGCGCTGGCGTTGTCACCTTCTGGCAAGTCAGCGCAGCCTCAGTGACTCAAACCGGTACCGTTTCAACTGGCTCGGCTGCGCTGGCTGCCTCAGCGATCGATGATGTGCAGTGCTACGTTGGAGGCACTCGCTCAGGAACCACAGATCTCTGGGCATACACTCTCAGCACAAGAGCCAGCGCTTGGACTGCTCAATTGAGCACTGCGGCGGCCCCCACCGTCAACTCAATCTGCACTGATGGTGATGTGGTCTACGTTGGCACTGACCGCGTTGCCACCGCCTCAGGCTTTGCCAATGTCTTTGCGGTTGAGCGGCTCACAGGCCGCGTGATGTGGGAGCTTGACGTAGGAGCAACCGTTAACGTTGACCACGTTGAGGTTGATGATCGGTATCTCTATGTGGTCACTGATGCCTTTGGCCTGTTTGTCTTCAAGCTGCGCCATGCGGCACCTATCCCACCGCTGATCCTCACCGGGCCTGGCACCTGGAATGACATTTGCGTTGATGGGATCAGCGTGATTGGCGGTGATGGATCGTCACCCAATGAAGACTTGCGCCGCGCTTGGATCGGCGGCGCCTCACGTCTTTTCCAAAGGGTTGCCGGCAATGATGTTGAGCGGCGGCCGTTTTTTACTCAAAACATCCCAATTGATGGGAGGGTCTGATCATGTCCATTGCAACACCAATCACCATTCTGGCCACTCCCACCGCCATTCTGAGCGGCAGTTCTCAGGCAACCGGCCGGCCGCCGCTTTTGCTCAATCTCTCCGATGAGACGATCACGCTGACTTGGCAGCCGTCCGGAGATACGTTTGACCTTGGGCCAGGCGAGTTGATTGAGGTGCCATCTCAAGCCCAAGTCACTGGCACCTCATCCAGTGGCACCGCTCAACTCCAGGTACTCAGGAGCCTCAGGCCGCTTGCCGCTGGAGGTGCTCTCAAGGCAAGCTTTGATGAGTCAACTGGCTCTCTCCAGGTTACCAGGCTCAATCCTGAATGGGGGCATACTGGCCCGTTGCAGTATTCTGACTCAGCCTTGGGTGATGGCACCTACTATGAATACTTTGACCTTGAGGGATACGACCGGTTTTCGGTTGGCGTTGAGGATACGCCAGGCGTTGCCGGCACAAACACGTATACCGTTGAGGCCGCCGCCAAGAATGATGGCACCCAGCAAGAGTCAAGCACGTATTTTGACGTGACTCAGACGCTCTTTGGTGTTGCCAACCTGACAACCTCTGGTCTTTTTCCCTGTACTGTCTCGGTTGCCTTCAAGCACGTGAGAGTCAAGGTTGTGCGCTCTGCTGATGGAGGCAACACTGACGGCGCATACCTCCTTGACATCCAAAGGAGCTGAGCACCATGAGCCGCAAGCCAAGGCCAGCACACTGGCCCACCATCATAGACAGCCTCACCGGGGCAAACGTGATGGTTAGCTATGCTCACTATGAGATACATAGTGGGTGTAGCTTTGTTCTAGGCGCCACATCAACGCCAGCTTCTGGCGCAGCATTGGTGCTTGCCTTCAAGGTTGGCATCGAGCCTGCTCATATGTTTGCCCGTTGGGCATCAGAGGCACAAGCAACATTTGAGGTGCTTGAGGGTGTATTGTGGACAACCAACACCGGATCTCTAGTGCCGATCTATTGCCGCAATCGACAGAACCAAGGAACGCCAGGACTAGAAGAAGACAAGACGGCAACGCCAGCATTCACTGCAACAGGCAACGCACTTAAAGATCCATCTGGATTGAGTGGTGGTATTGTGCTCAACACTCAGACAACTTGGGCCAACAAGTTGACTGAAGGAGGCGGCGAGAGAGGGATCCACGAATTTATACTGAACCCAGGCGAGGCCTACGCATATAGAGTGACAAACAATGACACTTCATCAAGAGGTGTTGAGCTTGAGCTTGATTTTTATGAGGCATCATGAGCAAATATGAGGACATTGCCCCGAACGTATCCAAGGTGATTGATCAGGCCTCTTTCACGGCCGATTTCCCACCGCCGCCTGAGCCAGAGCCTGAGCCTCCAGCGCCAGCGGCCGCGCTAGCACTGCAGCTGTATCAGCGCATCAGGGATGGCATCAAAGAACGCTCTGTGCCTCACTTTGAGATTGCCAGAGATCTTGGCATTCCTGTCAGGTGGGTGCGTGTTTTCCACAGGGAGATTCAGCGCGCGTTGGCTCTCTTGGAGGCCAGTCGTGAGCAGTGATCTCCCCATCACTGCTCAGCCAGTGCTTGACCTGCGTTTCTTCCTGCGAACTTTGCGTGACTATTCTGGCAATGGGAATCACGCCAGTGTTGCCGGCTCTCGGCCATACTGGCAAAGCATTGGCCAAGTGGATGCGCTCGGGTTCCTGGCAACTGGCCGGCTGACCGTTGCCGACTCGCCTGAGCTTCAAGGGACATCAGGCACGGTGCTTCTTGCTGGCCAGTGGCTCAAGAATGCCGTTGATGCAATCATGTTTTCAAAGCGTGATGCTGGCGGCACTCAGTTTGAACTGGGCACTAGTTCCATTGCCGGATCGCTCAGCCTCTATGATGGCTCAGCCGTCAGAACAGCCGCGATTGACTACCCAGGCGCCAGGACACTGGCAATCACCTGGAACAGTGGGGAGGCTGCCAAGGCCTACAAAGACGGATCCTTTGTGGCTGACTTCTCTGGAGTCTCAACAATCACTGTCAATGATGCGCCGCTCATCGTCGGTAATTTCTATGACGGTTCGCTCCCCCATCCTAATCAGGTTTCATGGGTTTGCTTTTTTCCAGAGGTGCTGAGCGCTGATGAGTTGGCGGCGCTCCATGCGTGGTGGCTCAACAAGCACACAGCCGATCTGAGATGGCCAGGGATGGGTTATCGCTATCCGCGCGGCCGGATCAATATCGTTGCTGATGGAGACATGGAGGCAGAAGGTGTTTCTTCGTGGGCTGCACTTGGCGGCGCGCTTCTGACAAAGAGCACTTCCAATCCATATCAGGGAGCTCAGTCGTTACAGGTAGAAAAAACCACCGCATCAAATCCGTATGCACGTCAAACATGCCTCACCCTGGGGAAGCGTTATGACATCACGGGGAGAGCATGGAGCGATGGCAATGCCACCCCATATCTATATTGCGGAGGTGCAAGCGCTGATTGGATCGGCACCACCGATCCAGGATGGCAAGTGATTTCCATTGAAAACGTCAAGGCCGATGGCGCGTTCCTTGCTCTACAAGCTGTTGGCGGCGCGGTCGGATCATACTGCCGATTTGATGACATCATCATCTCAGAGATCAACGCACCATATGAGCCAGAGGCTCCAGAGCCACTCTTTGTTGACAACCTCCAGACAGCGCGGCCTAGCATTGCCAATGAAGGTGGCTCGCGCGGCCAGGCACTGGCAGCAACAGACTACTTGACCAGCGATTCAACAGGCCGCTGGAGTCTTGATGAGGAGAGCAACGGCCGCCGCGTCTTGCGCTCTACACTAACCAGCAACATTCACCGCCGCTCTCTTGTGGCGCTTGATGCAACTTGGATCGCTCAACTCAAAAAATCCGGAGACAGTAGCACTGTCTACTGGATGCCCATCGCGACGATCCCAGGCTCATACATTGAGAGCGGCCAAGATGGCTATCTTGTCATTCTGAATAGTTCTGAACAGATTGTGCTTTACCGCGTGACCAATGGCGGCCTTGCTACTCTCTATACCTCTCCAACGGCATACATTGATCCGACCGGTGAATATGAAATCAAGCTACAGCGCAGTGCTGCCGGTGTTTTCTCTTTGTGGATTCGCGGCGGTTCGTTTGCCGCCTGGACACTTGCAGAGGTGCTCACTGGAGCAAACCCAGTGACTGATGCTGTTCATCAGACCTCAAAATACTCAACATTCACGATCCAGACCTCAGGCCATCTGGCCGCCGATCGTGTGTTCGAAGGCCTTGTGTAGGAGAAAGGATTCTCATGCCTGGATTACCCAAGACTCGTGATGGTTGTGCCGCTCTCGTGGTGGCCATGGCGCTGGCTGGCCTTGGCGCATGGCAGGCCACTGGCGGCAATTGGACTGCAACAGTTATTGCAGTGCTTGGAGTGCTCGGCACTTCGCTTGGAGTGGCCGTCAAGCTTGGCCCACGTGGGCCAGCTGCCTTGCTCGCGCTCATGATGCTCTCCAGCCTGGCGGCTTGCGGCTCTCCATATGCCACCGCCAAGCGCTCAACCTTTGCAGTCATGCAGGCCACTCAGACGGCCGGAGATGGCCTGGGGGGCCTGGCCAAGGTGGGCCATGAGAAGTGCTTGGCCAAGCACGGCCGGCTGAATGAGGCTTACAAGTCATGCGTTAGCCCGTGGCTCGGCCGCCTGAGCGCCTGGCAGACCTATGGCAGGCCAACGGCAAGAACAAAGGTTGCGGCTCTCTATGGCGCGGTGAGGCTCGCTGATGCTGCAGGAGGCAAAGGCAAAAAGCTTGACTGGATGGCTCTGTTCAAGGCTGCAGGCTGCGTAGTGGTGCGCAGTCTCAAAGAGTGGGGGCACCTCCTGCCGGATCAGGCCGCTGGCGTGCTCCAGTTGCTCACAGGCGTTGAGCCTATGGCATGCGCTCCAGCTCCAGCAAAGGCGCTCACCGCCAAGCCTGGCGCTGGCGGCCTCACCAAATCAGCAGGAGTTGTGCCAGCGGTTGCCGCTGGTCTCGGCATTGCCCTTGAGGTGCTGGCCTGGATTCGCAAGACGCTGGCCGATCCAGCTGATGAACTATTCAAGGCCGTTGATGAGTGGCTCAAGAAGACTCCCAAAGACACAACGGATGAGGCACTCAAGCTCATCAATGACAACCTCCCACGGCCGCCGCGTGATGTGCCAGCGCGGCCGTGAAATCTGCAGCCGGATCGCCTTGACGGCGGCGGCGCTTGGGATCGTGGTGGTGATCGGTCTGACTTACTGGCTCCCAGGAGCCCCCAGCTTAGAAGGAGAGCTCCATGAGTGATGCCATGATCCTTGGATTGATGACCCTTGGCTTTTCCGTGATCTCTGTCACTGTGGCCGCAACGTGGTATCTTGGCCGAGCCATCGGCAAGGCCTACGGTCATGCTGAGTTGCAGGTCAAAGAGCACACAAAGCGTTGTCGCCACTATGCTCCAGGCCCGGATTACGGCCATGGGTTGGCCAAGAAGGAGACACCATGAGCAACGAAGACAAAACAGAGCCGGCAGAGCCGGCCGCCAGCGAAGCACCAAAGGCGCCAGCCACAAAGACGCGCAAGCGAAAGAAGACCAAAGGGCCAGCGCTGCAGGTTGTGCCAATGCGCCGCGGCCTTGCTTGCGATTCTGCCACCGCTCCAACGCGAAAACAGGCTGAGGCCGTCTATGATGCAGGGTTCCGCACCTGGTTTCGGTACGTTGATCGCGTGCTCGCGGATCCGGACAAAGACAAGCGATGGCCTATCAACCTGACGCGGCCAGAGCTGGCGATGCTTCTTGATGTCGGCTTTGATGTTGGGTTGGTTCAATACTACTCAACCGGATACGAGTCTCAGGAGCGCGGCGCGCGGCTCTGTGGCGCCTATGGTGAGCAACTCGGCTCCATTGCCTCAGCCAACGCCAGGCGGCTTGGAGTGCCTCAAGGCGTGACGATCTTCTGTGATGCTGAGGACTGGATCAGGCTGCCAAGCAAGCTGCATGGTTTCCAGTATCTCAACCGCTGGAGCGCGGCAAACGTTGCCGCTGGCGATGAGCCAGGCCTGTACTACGGTGCGAACATGGGCAATGAGCGCGCTGAATTCTTCACAGGCGCTGACCTCTATGGGTTGCCTCGGTTCCGGGCCTACTGGAAGTCAATGGGGTATTGCCCACACATGCCGCGCCGCGGGCCAACCATGGTTCAAGCGCCGCCAGTCAAGGTTGCTGGTCTGGAGCTTGACCCGAACGTCATCACGCTTGACGGCAAGTGGCTTAGCAGTCGTTATCGGTTCAAGGTCATTCGGGCCGCTTGACATCCTCTCCAGTTTTCCTGATACTCAACCTCACCTGCTTTCTCTTGCCGCCTGGTCAGCGGCGCCCCAGTGCCTGCCCCCCAGGTTGATACCTGGGGGGCTTTTTTACATCAAGGAGCCCAACCATGATCCCACTGATAATCACCACGCTGAGCGTGCTCTCTGGAGCAACGCAGGCCGATCGGCTGGCGGCCTATATATCCAAGCGCCAACCGCTGGCGCGCTCCTACGCGCGCCTCCTTGCCTCTCAGACGATCGCGGCCGGCAAGCGGCACAGTATCAAGCCTGCAACCTTGCTGGCTGTGGCCTGGGTTGAGAGTCGTTTCAAGCGTTGCGCAAAAGGCAAGGCTGGAGAGTATGGCCTTTGGCAACTAAGGCCGCGTGATGCTCGCATGGCGCGCGGCTGGGCATGGCTGCAGCGCTCAGGCCTTGTGCCTGGGTTCCCAGTGTCTCCCTGGCGCCAGCTCTCCCTGAGGGTCAAGCGGCGCGCGCTCCATGACATCAAGGTCTCAGCCGAGTTGGCCGCAACCGAGTTGGCGGCCGTCAGAGCATGGTGCCGCCGCGCTGGCCATCGCATTGGCCGCGGCGCGCGGCGGTGGGTCAAAGGCGCTGATGGAGTCAACAGGCTCACAGCGCGGCGCCATGGCCATTGGATCGATCGGTTTGGCCATCACCAAACAGGCGGCCGCTGGCCACGCGGATACTATGTAAGAGGATTGCGGCGCGAGTATAGCCGCATCAGACGCGCTATACAGTGACAAGCCGACTCGGCTCGGCCGGACCGTCAGCTATTTCAGATTCACCCAGCATCTTGACAGCCACTCGCGCCTCAGCGATTGCGTCAGCCAGCTGCCTTGATGCCTCAGCGCTGTCATCTCCATCAGTGATGGCTTCTGATGCCTTCACGAGCCGCTTGTGCAGGTCAAATACCTTGGCATGCAGAGCTTGGAGCATCTGATCGTGAGCGTTCACAGCGTTCACAAGCTGCTGAATAGTTCCCATCATCTCCTGCATCACCTGCACTGATACCAGTTGATCCTTGTCAATCATCATGCCTGACTCCCTTTTGCCCACGATCCAACGATCGTGCTGATGGTGTCCTGGAGGCGGTTTTCAGCGCGCTCCAACTGATGCCTTGCCTCCCTGCCGAGTTGCTCATAGTTCTGCCTCTCTGTCTGAATGCCGCGCCTCAGTTCTGCTATCTCCTCATCCTTCTCAGCGAGCAATGAGAGCAACCCTTCAGTGGTCACGCTCCAGCGCTCACCTTGACTGGCATCAGACAGCGTGTTACCTTGCTCTGCATCGGGTTCTGGATCGGCTTGGCCTTCTTTGTCTCTTGTCACCGCAGCGGCCGCTTTGGCGGCCGTTGCGGTTTTTGGGCTCCAGTCATCGGCATCAAGAAGCGCCAAGCCATACCCAATGGCCAGCGGCTCAAGCGTCAGAAATGCCACTCCATGCAGCGTGACAAGCCCCTTCTGCGCCAGCGTTCCGCAGACATCGGTTCTGAGCGTTCTGTCTCCGTCTTGCTCGCCAAACGTCAGGCCGGTCTTTGAGCTTCGCTCAAACAGATCATCCAGGCTGGCCACTCTCCTCAAATACCTGGTCACTCTCACCACGAGCCGCTTGGTGAGCTTCTTGATTGCAGCTTGCTCACCTTTGCTGAGCTTGATCATTCTCTGCCTCCTTTTGTTTCGGTCTTGCCTCCATATGGCAGCCAGCGCAAACCCACCGCCGCCGCCAAAGCGAGCCGCGGCGCCTCATCATGATCCCGCACTTTGGGCATTTGGGTGGATGCGCTGCAACGGCCGCCGCTTTGCGCCGCCGCAATCGTCTTGATGTCCTGCTCACTGCGTTGCCTCCTTGGCTGCACACTGCAGCAAAAGTGACGGCGCAGCCGTTGGTTGAACACACTCAGAAATCATTCAGTTGATCGCGCCGTCAATCCAAAGCTACCATAGACCGCGCTAGCATCAAAATAAAAACACTAGACAGCGGTTCTTTTTCTTGCAATCCGTCCTGGCTGCTGATAGCGTTCTCTCTCGGGACGGTGCGACCCACTACAACATCAGAAACCGGCATGAGCCGGATCAACTGTCGCCCACCCACCTCAGGCCGCAAGGTGCGTCAG
>Ga0180438_10003670_pt1 | contig 22960 bp, 17 predicted proteins | sample SS_ome_12_FD_132455 | JGI IMG/M metagenome (GOLD analysis project Ga0180438, IMG submission 132455) | Hypersaline lake sediment archaeal communities from the Salton Sea, California, USA - SS_3_D_2 metaG | ecosystem: Environmental > Aquatic > Non-marine Saline and Alkaline > Hypersaline >...
TCCTTCATGGCCTCGTCCCGGCCCGATCCGGGAAGGCGCCTTTTCAGGCACACAACATGAAGGAGAACCCGTCTTTCGTCGAATTTCAAGGCCGCTAGCATTGCTAGCTTGTCACTATGAGTAGGTAATCAGGTTTTCCAAGGGCACTCAGAGCCCCGCCGGCCTCTTGTCGGCGGGGCTTTTCGTTTCTTGACACGAGATCGGTCCGGTCGAGGGCATGGGCTCGAAGGCCAGCGGGTGCTCCGAGGTGGCGTCGGCGATGCGGATCGACTTGCGCCCGGCGAGCAGATCATCGAAGAGGTTGCCGACCAGCTCCGCGCGCCAGCCCCGGGCGAGCTTGGGGGGATCGCGCCGCGAATCGGTCAGGCCCGTGCGATAAGCGATCAGCTCGCGCACGTCGCTGGGCGTTCCGACGAGCTGCGGGGCCAGCTCGGCCTCGCGGCAGATGCTCCCCAGGGCCGCGAACAGGAACTGGCCGAGCACCGAGAGCTTGGGCGGGCGCGCGCCGCGGACCGGGGCCGGGCAGTCCTCCTCGGGCAGGTCGAGGGCCCGCCGGATACAGGCCCCGATCTCGCCCAGGCGGCGCCGCAGATCGCCGCGCTGCAGCCCTCGAACCGCCCCGATCCGCTTGGGGTCCGCGGTTTGACGCCGGGCCAGCTCGACCAGCAGGTCGTCGCGCAGCACGCGGCGGGCCGGCTGGTTGCGGCGTTCGGCCTCTTTCTCGCGCCATCCCCACAGCTCGCGCAGGACGGCCAGCTCCCGGGGCCCCAGACCTGCGTTGCCCGAGACCCGCCGCCATCGCTCTTGCGACGCCGCCCGCTCGATCTCCTCCTGCCACTGGCGCATCTCGTCAGCGAGCCACTCCAGCCGGCCCAGGCGCTCGAGCCCGGCGCGGATCTTCTCGCGCAAGGGGGGCAGGTAGCGGACGTCGTCCACGGCGTAGTGGATCTGCCGTTTCGAGAGAGGGCGGCGGCGCCAGTCGGTCCGGGTTTCGTGCTTCGTGGCCCGCTTGCCCAAGAGCTTCGAGATCAGCGTGCTGTACCCGGCCGGGTACTCGATGCCGATCAGCCCGGCGGCGATCTGCACGTCGAAGAGCCGCGCCGGTGGGCAGCCGATCGCCGCGAGGCAGAATTCGACCTCGCCGCGTCCGGCGTGGACGATCGTCTCGTGCCCCTCGGCGGCCAGTGCCCGCCAGAAGGGCGCCAGGTCGTCGAGGCCCAAAGGATCGACGACCGCCAGCTCCCCCCCGGCGGCCACCTGGATCAGACAGAGCACCGGCCGGTAGCTGTCCTCGGCCACGAACTCGGTGTCGATGGCAATCGACTCACACGCGGCTAGCCCTTCGGCGTACTCCTTCAACTCGCGGTCGGTGGTGATGCTGCGGTAGGACACGTTTGCGGGCAATCCCTGGTCGCGAATGCCCGCGGCTTGCCCGCGGGATCATTGCGTTTGTCGCTACTGTAGCCGTGAGCGTGAACCTCCCGCGGGCAAGCCGCGGGCATCCCATCCTTTGTCGAAGCCAATACCGGCGACCGAAAAGAACGGCCGGTGCTAGTAGGAAAGGAACAGCGGCCGGTCGGCGTTCTGTATCACGTGGCAGACCGTCTCGCCGAAGATCTTCCGCAATAGGTAGTTCCGCACCGAGTTGCCCAGCACGATCAGGTCGGCGTCCCACTGCTCGGCGTGGGCCAGGATGGCTTCGTGGGGCGTGCCCGGCACGTGCTCCTTCTCGATCTCAAACCCGTGGGCCCGGCAGTACGCGGCCGTCTGCCCGAGCAGCTCCTCGGCGACGTCCTCGGGCTGGTCGCAGGTGATCACCTTCAGGTCGGCCTCGGGCCAGATCCGCATCCGCGTGAACGCCTTGATGGTCTTGGCCGACTCGATCGAGCCGCTCTGTGTGAGCAACACGCGATTGATCGGACGGTAATGCTCGGCCGCGGCCACGATCGGGCGCACGCCCTGGCCGATCAGCCGGGCCAGGGCGTCGGGGGCGTCGAGCCCCAGCCCGTAATCGAACACGCTGCGGAGCCCGAAGACCATCACGTCGTGGAACCGCGACAGCGCGGTCATCAGCTCGAAGGGGTCGCCCGTCTCGCAGTCGACGGAATGGCGCACGCCCGCCTCGCGGCAGGCCGTCTCGAACCGGGCCACGGCCTCCTCGACCCCCTGCCGGGTCACCGTCAGGCGGTGTTCGACCAGCTCCTCGGCGGCGCCGCTGCCGCCGATCGGGGCGGCGCCGACGTGCATCAGACGTTCCATGTCGACCACCGTCACGCCCGTGAGCTCGGCCTCGTGGGCCTGGCAGAGGTCGATGGCGTGGCGCACGGCCGAGGGGGTGTACACCGTTCCCCCCAGGCCCACGAGAATCCGCTTGAGCATGGCTCGTTTCCCCCATTCAGCAACGAAAAAGAGGACCTGGCCTGTTTTGTGCCAAGCACCCTCCGGGCCGTTGAAGGCAGAATAAACCAGGTCTCCTTTTTCGTTCACAAGAAGATCAACGTCGTAATCACCAGCAGCGGCAGCAGGATCAGGCAGCTATACACCATGTACCCGAAGAAGCTGGGCATGCGCACGCCCGACTTCTCGGCGATCGCTTTCACCATGAAGTTCGGCCCGTTGCCGATGTAGGTCATTGCCCCCATGAACACGGCGCCCAGTGCGATGCCCACCAGCAGGTCCTCGCGGACGTAGGCCCCGCCGATCAACTGGAGGATACCCGGCCCGGGAGCGTGGGTCAGCGAATTGGCCGTCTCGAAGAAGACGACGTAGGTGGGGGCGTTGTCCAGCACCGAGGAGAGGCTGCCGGTGGTCCAGAAGAACTGCCAGGGCGCCTCGAGTCCCAGGTTCGGCCCGCGCACGTGCAGGATCTCCAACGGCGGCTGCATGCAGATGAAAATGCCGAAGAACAGGGCTGCCACTTCGATGATCGCGTGGTAGTTGAAGTGGTTCGCCGCGCGGACCGCCCGGCTCCCCAACACCAGCGACAGGGCCACCAGCCCGAGCTGGGTAATCTCCCGCAGGTAGAGCCACGGCCGCCAGTCGGTCCCCGGCAGCGTCTTGCTCGGATCGAGCAGGGCCACGGAGAGGATCACCCCCAGGAGCAACAGCGCGTTGGGCCACAGGCCGGAGAACTTCAGCCCCCGCACCCAGGTCTCGTCCAGGGCGATGTCCCGCTTCTCCTCGTGCGGGTAGCACCAGAAGTGGTCCCACAGGTAGTATATTCCGATCAGCACGGCGTTGACGAACAGCCACTCCAGCCAGAGCCCGAACGTCCACAGAAACGGCACCCCGCGCAAATATCCCAGAAACAGCGGCGGGTCGCCGATCGGCAGCAGGCACCCCCCGCAGTTGCAGACCACGAAGATGAAGAAGATCACCGTGTGGACCACGTGCTTGCGCTCGCGGTTGGTCTCCAGCAGCGGCCGGATCAGCAGCATGGCCGCCCCGGTGGTGCCCACGAAGCTGGCCAGCAGCCCGCCGGCGGTGATGAACAGCGAGTTCGTCAACGGATGGGCCCGCAGATCGCCCTCGATGCGGATCCCGCCGCTGATCGTGTACAGGCTGAACAGCAGCATAATGAACGGGATGTACTCGTTCAGGACCCCGTTGCCGAACACGGCCGCGGCCTTCAGCCAGCCGCCCGCCTCGGGCGCGATCTCGCCGTGCGCCGGCCAATGGGACGTTACCGCGCCGGTGTGGAAGATCAGATAGTACAAAAGCGTCGATGCCCCCAGCGCCGCCGCCACGTAGAAGCGGTTCAGGTTGCTCTCCCACCAGTGCTCGGTAAACGGCACCAGCGGCAGCACCGCGATCGCGCCCAAGAGCAGCACGAACGGGATCACCATCCAGAAGGGCGGGTGCGCCGCGGGGACGGAGGGCGAGCCGTCGGGGTGCTCGTCGGGCCGTTCGCCGGGTTCCTCGCCCGGCGCGTGGTGCCGCTCGCCCGCCGCCGCTTCGTGACCCGCGGCCTGCTGCCGGTCGTGCGCTTGGGCCTCGGCGACCCGTCGGGCCCCCTCCTGGGGTAGGCCGGCCGCGGCCGAGAGCAGGTAGGCGGCTGCCACCACGACGATGGCCACCAGGAGCGGCCTGTCGGAACCGGACGACGAATGGGTGTGTTCCATGCTCTGGCTCGGGACAAACGACGCAAGCACGCTGCGTCCGGATGAAGCGCAATCCCATAAAGAAACTCGATCCCCCCGCCGGAATCAAGCCCTCGCAGAGCAATGTTGTGAAATTTGCTTGACAATTCTCCGAAAATCCGCATACTCCAGGTTGGCGGAGGGAGGCAAGACAGCCCGGACCGGGCTCTTAAGTCTCATCAGCAACCACGGCGTCCGCACGCGGGTGTTCCGCACCCGCGGGCCTTCTCTAGACCGCGAGGAGCATGGTCGTGCCGAAGTCCGTTCTCGAGGCCGTCAGGATGGGAGATTGGGACTTCGAGGTACCGGAGCTCGATCCCAGCCTGTTCGACCCCTCCGATGCCATGCCGGGCACCAGGGAGAAGCTCGACGCCTTGGCCGAGCGAGCGGCCGCCGGCCTGCCGCTCTGGCACGAGGCCGACCGGCGTGATGCCGAGGCCCCCTCACTGCCGCGAGTTCCCCACTAGCCCGTTGGGGACTGTCCCAATTTTCGCGCAGCGAAAATGGGACTGTCCCCCTCAAGTGCCCGACTCGCGCAGCGAAAATGGGACTGTCCCCCTCCGACCTGCGCGAAGTCCGGCTCTTCCGTTTCTGGGTGCGAAACTCGGCGATTCTTGTACGACGGCCTTCCAAGGCCGTCGATATGCCCGCCGTGCGACGGCCTTGGAAGGCCGTCGTACACCCAGCCGCGGAAGAGTTCAAAGTCCCATTGACAGAAGTGTCGCGAGCGGCTCAGCTTAGGGCGACCGCACGGCGCCGCTGCCCGCCACCCGAGCCACGCCCGCGGGGGCAACCTGACCCGCCCCTCCCCCCTCCCTTCCCAGGAGAGCTGCGCCATGGATTGTGTCCCGATCACAGCGAAAAAGGGACCAGGTTTGTCGTATCGGAACGGTCCAAAGGGTGTTTCGCCCGGAAAATACCTGGTCCCCCTTTGGCTGCTCTTGCTTGGCCAGGCCGCCGGGAGCGAGGCGTTCGGGCCGAACCCGAAGTCCCCGGAACCGGAGCGGCTGCCGGCACCCGCCGCGGCCCCGCTGACGGATCGGCCCGCGACCGAAGCTTCGGGGGGTCCCGCTTGGCGGCCCGCTGAGGGCGCCACGGCCGAGAACGCCGCACAAGTGGGGCAGGCTTCCAACCTGCCGAAAGGGGTGGCAGACCCCTCGGCAGACTCCCGGATCGGCGGCTCCCTGTCGCCGTTGCCCTCGCAGCCTGTGGCAGGTTCCCGGGAGAGCCCCCGTTCGATTGACAGCCCTACGCCACCCCAATTGGTGGCCGCCGCGCTGCGCCCGCGCGCTGCGGCCGCGCTGGCCGGCGAGCCGATCACGCTACGGGCCGCGCTGAGTTCGATATCCGACCGGTCCCGGCAGGCTCAGGTCGTACACGCCTACTGGCGTCTGGCCCGCGCCGTGGCCCTGGCCTACTTGGCCGCGGACCACGAGGTCCGCCTGACTCGGCTCGAGGTTCCCGGGCAGACGCCCGCGGCGCTTACGGCGGCTCGGGCGGCCGCGGCGGCGGCGTCCGAGGAAGCGCGGGCCGAGGCCGTATCGGTGCAGCATGAGTTGGCGGCGCTGGTGTCTGGTGCGCCCGACGCCCCCCTACCCTTGCCCGCCGACCTGCCCCACGTCGGCCCTTACCTGACGCATTTCCATCGCTTGTTGGCCGAGGGCAAGGCCCCGGCCTCGGCCCGCGTGGTCGACCGGCGCTTGCCGATCCTCTGGCAGGCGATCGAGGCCCGTGCCCGTGCTGCGGTCGCGGCCGACCGAGCGTTCGCGGCGGTCACCGAAGCGTACGACCGGGGCCGCGCCGAGTTGGCCGGCGTGCTGGAGGCGGCCGATGCGGCCTCGGCCCAGCACCGAGCCCTCGCCGGCGTGGTCATCCTCTACAACCGGGACATCGCCGATTACGCCTTGGCGGTGGCCGCCCCCGGTGCCGATGGCGAGGCCCTGGTCGAGATGCTGATCGAGCCGGGCTCGGCCCCGCTCGAACCGCTGCCCGGCGGCGAGGGCTCCCGCGTGCAGCCGACCGTGGCGACCGAGCCCTCTTCCGCACCGCGAACGGCACCCGGCGCGTCTGCTCCCGCTGAGCCGCGGTTGACGCCGATCCCCGACCCGGGCGATCCTTCGGCCGGGCGGCTCACGCCGGACGTCCCGCTGCAAGCCGTTCCGCCGGACGAGAGCCGTATGCCGCAACGGACGAACCCAACTCCGACGCCCGCCGTGAGGCCCTCGGTCCCCGATGCCGATCCCGGGCAAGTGCCCACGCGCGCGGTTCGCCCCGGTGCCACGCCGTCGGCTCCTGCGGCTTCCTCCACGCCCGGAACCTTCGCGCCCGCTCCCCAGGAGCCGACCTTGGCGCCGGAACAGCCGGCCCCGGTGCTCGAAGAGCCGCGCGCAGGCCCCCCGCCCCGCGAACAAAGCGGCGCCGAGTCCGACTCGCCCGTGGCATCGCCGCGTCCGGTGGTGCCCGTTGAGCCGACGCTCCACGAGACGTTTCTGCCCGCAGATGAGACCGAGGGCGCTGCCCCGGAGACGACCGCGATCCCGGCCGCCGCCGCTGCCCCGGGCCTCTACGCGCCGCTTCGCGATGCGTCGCCCGGGCGCCGGGCCAAACAGCTTGCGCTCACCTTGCACTGGGACCGCGTGCTGCCCGAGGGGATCGGCGAGCCGGTCGAGCTGGCCGAGTGCCTGCGGCGCTACGGCGGCGAGGATCGTTTCGGGCTGGTAACCGCCTACTGGCGCGTTCGCGAAGGGGCGGCCCGGTACCAGGCAATTCTCGAGCGGTCGGAGTGGCTCGACGCGGCCCGGGACGAAGGAGCCGGGGGCGTGCAAGCCGGGGAGCAGTCGCCCGATGGGCCCCGGCTCGAGTCCGCCCGGCTGGCCGCCGAGGCCGAGCTGCACGAGGCCCACGCTTCTCTGGTCCGGTCGCAGTTCGAGCTGGCCGTGCGTCTGGGGCGAAGCCCGGAGGACGTTTGGCCCATAGCCGCCACGCCGCCGCACGCCGGGCCCTACCTGGCCAAGCTCGACGATCAGCCGCGCGAGGTGGCCGAGTCGTGGACCGTGCGCCGCCGGGCCGCGGTCCTGCCGGGCTTGGGCGAGGCCGTGCGCCGGCGTGCCACCGCCGTGGTCGAGGCCGACGCCGCCCGCGCCGCCGCGGCCGATAAGCTCGCCGCTGAGCAGCTCGCCGCCGGCGGGTCGTCGCTCGACACGCTGCTGAAGTCCATCCGCCGTCAGGCCGACGCCACTTCGGCCTTCCTGCAAACCTTGACCGCGTACAACCGCGCCATCGCCGCCTACGCCCTGTCCGTGCTCCCGCCCGACGTGCCGGCCGATACGCTGGTCTCCGCACTGGTGGTGCACTAGCCTGGAGGAGTGGGACGAACTGCCGTCCTCTGCTTTCCCTTTCTCCCCTTCCCCCCTTTTTTTCTCTTGCCATCCCCGAGAGTCGAGCCATGAAGACGAGAACCCGAATCCCGGCTGCTGCAATCGTCGTCCTCTCCTCGCTCGCGTTGTTCACTGGCCTCGCGATCGCTCAGGATTCGGACGAGGTCCGGCTCCCGTCGAAAGAGAAGTTCCACCTGTTTCTGCTCGTCGGCCAGTCGAACATGGCCGGGCGCGGCAAGGTCGAGCCGGAGGACCGCGAGCCGCAGCCCCGCGTGCTGATGCTCACCAAGGACAACCGCTGGGTGCCCGCGGTGGATCCGATGCACTTCGACAAGCCGGGCGTGGTGGGCGTGGGCCTGGGGCGGACGTTCGGCATCGAGGTCGCCCAGGCCGATCCCGAGATCACCGTCGGCCTGATCCCCTGCGCCGCGGGCGGATCGCCCATCGCAAGCTGGGAGCCGGGCGGCTACCACGGCCAGACGAAAAGCCATCCCTACGACGACGCCCTCCGGCGCGCCAAGCTCGCCATGCAGTCCGGCACGCTGAAAGGGATCCTCTGGCACCAGGGCGAGTCCGATTCCCAGCCCGAAAAGGCCGAAGTCTACGAGGAGAAGCTGCACGCGCTCGTGGCCCGATTGCGCAAGGACCTCGGCGCCCCCGACGTGCCCTTCCTCGCCGGGCAGATGGGCCAGTTCCCCGAGCGCCCTTGGAGCGAGGCCAAGCGGGTCGTCGACGCCGCCCACCGCAACCTGCCCAAGAAGGTCCCCCACACCGCCTTCATCAGCTCCGACGATCTGACGCACAGAGGCGACCGGGTCCATTTCGACGCGAAGTCCTACCGCGAGTTCGGGCGGCGATACGCTCGGGCCTATTTGGGGATGATGGCGGAGCCGTAGAGCGTGACCAAGTGCGTCGGGAAGAGCCCGCCGCAATACATGGACGAGGAGGACTGACCATCATGAGCAACCCGAAAGCGGCCATGACGATCGACCAGGTGTTCGAGGAGTTTCTGGCGGAACAGGAGGCCCGACTCAGCGCGTCCACCTACCGCCGGTACGACGATGTCGTCGATCTACTTCGCATGTGCCTGGAGGATTACTGGCCGGGGCACAGTCAGGAGGAGTACAACCGGATCACGTCCGCAGGGGGCACGTTCTGCGGCACGTTTGGGCCGGAAGAGATTACCGGGGGCCTCTCCGAGTTTCTGGGCTACTTCATGCCTCGCAAGGTGGCCGCCGGCAAGCAGTTGATGAAGGCGGCCGGCACCGTGACCAAGAAGCTCGTGAAGTGGCTGGGCCGGAAGGGCTACGTGGAGGACGCCGAGGACCTCGAAATGGCCGAAGAGCGGGCCGCCGAGGCGTCTTGTGACTTGCCCGCCGCACAGGACGTGGCCGATCTGCTTTACGCCTACGTCGACATGCACGCCCCGGCGAGCTACACCCGGGAGATCGAGGACCATTTCACCGTCAGCCGGGTCGAGGCGGGCAAGCTGTGGCTGGAACCCTTCACGTCGGGCGATCGCGAGATCGGCCCGGTGCCCGTGCCCCGTGAAGCCAGCCAACGGTGCAAGGTGGGCTGGGACATCAGCGGGGTCGCCGTGAAGACGTCGAGAGGCTGGCGCCTGCTGGAGGTGTGGAACGTCTCGCCATGAAGTGCCCGAATCGTGAGGACCGCAAACCGTGTCTGCCCTCGGCCCCTCCTTGATCTTGCTCCTGCTCGCCGGCGACCCTTCGGTGGAGACGGGCCGGCACTTCGAGATCGCGGTGGTCGACGGGCAAACGGGACGCGGCGTGCCGCTGGTCGAGTTGAGCACGGTCAACGACGTCCGGTACTTCACCGACAGCAACGGGGTGGTCGCCTTTCACGAGCCGGGGCTCATGGGGCGCACGGTCTTCTTCCACGTCAATAGCCACGGGTACGAGTTCCCCAAGGACGGGTTCGGATTCCGCGGCAAGGCACTCCGGGTCACGCCGGGCGGCAGGGCACAGCTCGAAATCAAGCGCGTCAACATCGCCGAGCGCCTCTACCGCGTGACCGGCGGCGGAATCTATCGCGACACCGTGCTGCTGGGGCGCAAAGCCCCCACCGAACGGCCGCTCCTAAACGCCGAGGTCCTCGGCTCCGACAGCGTGCTCAGCGCCGTGTACCGGGGCAAGATCTACTGGTTCTGGGGCGACACGAACCGACCGGGCTATCCGCTGGGTAATTTTCACGTGCCCGGCGCCACCTCCTTGCTGCCGGACCGCGGCGGCCTCGACCCCGACGTGGGCGTCGACCTGAACTACTTCCTCGACGAGAACGGTTTTGCCAAAGAGACGGCCCGGATGCCCGGAAAAGGGCCCACGTGGCTCTCGGGCCTGGTGTCGCTGCGAGACCGCACGGGAAAGGAGCGGATGCTGGCGAGCTACGCGAAGGTGCGGGGCTTCCTCGACGTCTACCAGCGCGGGCTGGTCGAGTTCGCTCCGGCGGCCGAGCGGTTTGAGAAGGTCGTCGAGTTCGACATGGACGCCCCGCTCTATCCGAGCGGCCATCCGCTTCGGTGCTCCGTCGACGGCGTAGATTACATTTACTTTGCCGACCCCTTCCCGCTGGTTCGAGTGCGCGCCGATCCGGAGGAGCTGAAACACCCGGACCGTTACGAGGCGTTCACCTGTCTGAAGCAAGGGGGCCGCTGGGACGACCCGCAGCTCGACGTGGCCGACGACGGGACGTTGCGATTCGGCTGGAAGAAGAACACGCCGCCGCTGGGGCAGAAGGAGGAGGCCCGGTTGATCGAAGCCGGCCACCTCGCGACCGACGCGGCGTGGCTCGACCTGCGCGATCGCCGGACGGGCAAGCCGGTCGTGGCCCATCGGGGCTCGGTCACCTGGAACGACTACCGCAAGCGGTTCGTGATGGTCGCCGTCGAGCAGGGCGGAACCTCCGCGCTGGGCGAGGTCTGGTACTCGGAAGCCGATGCGCCCGAGGGACCGTGGACCCTGGCCACGAAGGTCGTCACCCACGACCGCTACAGCTTCTACAACCCGAAGCAGCACCCCGTGTTCGCCCGGGACGGCGGACGGGTGATCTACTTCGAGGGGACCTACACCGCCGCCTTCTCGGGCAACCCGGACCGGACGCCTCGCTACGACTACAACCAGATCATGTACCGGCTCGATCTGTCCGACCCCCGGTTGGGATTGGAGGAACGCGGCGGTACGAAGAAGGCAGATTAGACCCGTCCCCTCTTCGGTCGCCCCTCAGCGTGCGGTGAACTCGAAGGCGCCCAGGTCGGGTTTGCCCACCTGCGATCGAGGCTCAGTGCGCTGGTCCGGCACGTACTGGCGGAGGACGCGGTGCTCGGGCGGGACGTCCGGGTGCAGGTCCTCGCCGGCATCGATGCACGAAGAAGGCGCAGTCAGCCGGAAGTCCTTGGCATCGAGGTTGCGAAAGCCGGGCGCGGTGCCGGCAGGCGGGCCGTCGACTTCGCTGATCGTCCCGCGGAACGGGCTGTGGCTCGGCCGCCAGCCGTCCTTCAGCCAGTTGGCCTCCAGGTCGAGCGTTCCCGCGCTCGTCATCAGCGCCAAATGGCGGCCCGGCGCCGTGACGTAAAGGATGTTATTGCGGCAATCGGCGTGCTCCTTGCCGCTGGAAAGACGAAACAGCGTGGTGGTTCCCCGGCGATACGAGACGACCGTGTTGTGATAGAAATAGAGCGTGCCGTGGCGGTACCACTCCTCCCGGCCGCTGTCGCCGCCGTAGTGGACGATCTGGCTGTTGCCCTCGTCGTCGTGCTCGACGAGCACGTTGCCGTAGACGAACGTGCGGCGGTAGCGGGGGTCGTCGCGGTAGTCCTCCTTGTCGGTTGCGTCGACCAGGTCGAGCTGCCGGTTGCCGCCTTCGATCCAGTTGTAGCGGACGACCAGGCCGGCCGATCGGTCCTTGAGGTTGTTGCCGATGCACCCCTCGCGCAGCGGGCCGTAGTGGTTGCCCTGAAAGACGATCCCCACGGCCGAGGTGTAGCTGTTGTGCTCGTAGGCGCTGCCCTCGATCCCGTTGCCGTGGATGTAGCAGCTCTCGACGAGCACGTCGCCGGACTGCGGCCCGACGAACAGCCCGTTGCCGCTGTCGTGCAGCACGCAGCCGCGGATGGTGACGTGCTGCCCCTTCTCAACGTAGAGGGCCGCCGCGTTCTTGGAGTAGCGGCCCTTGCCGTGCCGGCCCGTGAAACTATACGGCGGGCGCCCGCTGCGGACCTCCAGGTTCTCGATGACAACGTGGGCCGGCATCGTGTCGGCCGGACGGCTGGCGCCGCCGATCTTGATGACCCCGCGCTCTTCGTTCCAGAAGTTCAGCGCCTCTCGCGTGGTGGCATCGCGCCCGTCGATCACCGGGAGCTGCCCCTCCGGCCCGGGCACGCCGATGACCCGAATCGGCTGCTCGGCCGTGCCCTGACGGCAGATCACCCACTTCTCGGCATAGGGCTGCTCGCGCCAGTGGATCAGCACGCGGTCGCCCGGCGCGAGCGACTCCCAGGGCACGTCGCCGATGCGCCGCAAGGGCTTGCCGGGCCCGACCTCGTGTTCCGCACCCTTCACCCTCGCCGGGTTGGACCACGCGACGGCCATCAGCAGCAGCAGGGGTGGAAACGTAAATCGCGTCATGGAAGCACCTCCTCGCCCGAACGTGTCAACGGATTCGGGAACCGGAAACGGGACGCGCCGATATTCTCCCGTCGCGGCGTCGCCAAAGCAAGGGCGCACAGCGAAATGGGAAATGTCCGTTCAGAAGTTGTCCGGAAAGTGCTTGTAGTGACCCGATTCATCGGGTCCGGCTGCGGAAGAGCGCCCTTCGGCGGGCTCAGGACCGCATGAATGCGGTCACGACGAACTCTTAGGGTAGCCTTTCAGAACGTCGGCCCGACTCGGCTGACGGCGAACTCGCGGCAGCCGTTGCACTCCGCCTTGGTGCGCTGCCCGCTGCACACGGCCAGCAGCAGGTCGAGCAGTTCGCGGGCGACCTCGTGGATGGGCCGGCCCTCAGCGATCTGGCCGGCGTCGAGGTCGATGAAATCGCTCATGCGCCGGGCCATGGGGGAGTTGGAAGCCACCTTGACGACCGGCGCCACGGGGTTACCCAAGGGGGTGCCCACCCCGGTCGAGAACATCATCACCTGCGCCCCGCCGGCGGCCATGCCCGTGAGCGACTCGGCGTCCTGGCCCGGCGTGTCCATCACCACGAGTCCCCGACTGTGGGGTGCGGCGGCGTAGTCGATGAACTCGTTGATGGGCGAATGCCCGCCCTTGCAGATGCACCCCAGCGACTTCTCCTCGATGGTGCTCAGCCCGGCCCTGATGTTGCCCGGCGTGGGGTTCACACCCCGCAAGTCGCAGCCCTGGTTGCGGGCCGTGGCCAGGTATTGCTCGATCCGGGCCAAGAGCCGCTCGCGCACGGTCGGGTCGGCGATGCGCGGGGCCAGCGCCTCCTCGGCGCCGATCATCTCGGGAATCTCCGAGAGGATTACCGTGGCACCCATTTCCACCAACCGGTCGCTCACGAGCCCGATCGCCGGGTTGGCCGTGATGCCCGAAAGCGGATCGGATCCGCCGCACTCCAACCCGACCACCAGGGCCGACGGGTCGAAGCGTTCGCGCCGCTGACCGGAGACGAATCGCTTCATCTCCTCGACGGCCGCCGTCGCTTGGCGCTCGATCTCCCCGGTACGGCCCACTTCTTGGATCACGATCGTCCGGACCATGCGTCCGGCGGTTGGCACCAGCTCGGCCACGTCGTATGCGCTGGTCGATTCGCACCCCAACCCGACGATCAGCACGGCCCCCACGTTCGGATTGGCGCAGGTGCCGGCCAGCGTACGGAGCACCTGATCGCGATCGCGCCCGAGGTGGGCGCAGCCGTGCTGGTGCGTCACGGCGACCATTTCGGGATCGGCCCGGCCCAGCCGCTCCACCACGTAGTTGGCGCAGGAGACGCTCGCCAGCACGAGCACGTGGTTGCGCACGCCCCAGACGCCTTCCTGCCGGCGGTAGCCCGTAAGTTCCACGCTCATCGGTGATCCCTGTCGGCAACGAAAAAGGGGACCTGGTTGATCTTGCCGGCACGGCCCGAAGGGTGTTTGGCACAGAATGAACCAGGTCCCTTTTTCTTCGCGGCAGTCGACGGATGCCCGCCCTGTGCCGTATACTCTAATCGCGGTGGATGCACCGGTCCACCCCTGCCTGCAAACGAAGGGTATCAGCCATGCTACGCTTGTTCAGCCTGTTCGTCGTCCTGCTCCCCGTCGCCACGCGGGGAGTTGCGGCCGATTTCTACGTCGATCCGGAACGTGGCGATCCGGCCAACGACGGGAGCGCCGAGCGGCCGTGGCGGAGTTTGCAGGGGGTTTTCGACCGAGGTTTTGTAGAAAGCCGGGCTTGGAGCTCGCTTCCCTATGAGGAGGACTGCACGCTGGTTGCGAAGAACGCGGGCGCCCCGGTCAAGGCCGGGGATATTATCCGGCTGCGAAGCGGGTATTACGGGGACCTGCTCATCCAGAGTTACTACAACACGGATTCGATCACGATCGCCGCCGCCGAGGGGCACACGCCCCGTTTTCGCAGCGTGCTTCTGCGGTCGAGCTCGCACTGGGCCCTGAAGGGTCTGCACGTCAGCCCGGAGTTCGGCACCGGGAAGAAACCGCGCGTGCTGATCGACCTCGAGTCCCACGGCTGGCGAGGGCCGGTCCACGATGTCGTCGTGGAGGAGTGCGTGTTGCAGTCGGCAGAGGACACGTCACGCTGGTCGGCGGAGCAGTGGAACGAGCTTTCCAGCAGCGGCATCGAGGCCGACGGCACGCGAATCACCTTGCGCAACAACCGGCTGAAGAACGTCGACTCCGGCATCACGGTCACCGCCTCCCATTCGCTGGTCGAGCACAATAGCGTCGAGAACTTCGCCGGAGACGGACTTCGCGGCCTCGGCAACCACTGCGTGTTCCAGTACAACGTGGTCAAGAACTGCTACGATGTCAACGCCAACCATGACGACGGCTTCCAGAGCTGGTCGCGGGGACCGAAGGGAGTCGGCACCGGCGAGGTCGTGGGGATCGTCCTGCGGGGCAACACGATCATCAACTACGAAAACCCGGATCAGCCGCATCGCGGAACGCTCCAGGGCATCGGCTGCTTCGACGGGATGTTCGTGGACTGGATCATCGAAAACAACGTGATCATCGTCGATCACTACCACGGCATCACGCTCGGGGGCGCCCGCGGCTGCCGAATCGTGAACAACACGGTGATCGATCCGAACGATCAACGTCCGGGTCCCGCCGCGGTGCGCGTGGGGCGGCACAAGAACGGCACGCCTTCCTCCGGCTGCACGGTCCGGAACAATCTGGCCACGTCGCTTCACGTATCGACCGGCCGGGACATGACGGCGGACCACAACCTGATCGTCGACGATCCCGCGTCGGTTTTCGTGGACCTGGCCGGTCGCGACTTCCGTCTGCGGAAAGGCAGCCCGGCCATTGACAAGGGCTCTCAAGACCTCGTGCCCGAGATCGACGTCGTGGGCACCTCACGCCCACAGGGCCAGGCCGTCGACGTCGGCGCGTACGAGTATCGCGCGAGGTAACAGAAGTCACGACGGGTTGCGCACTTCTTGTGTTGCCGCGTCGGCCGGGAAGACCGGCTTGTGCTTGTAGAGGTAGCAACGAAATGCCCTGCCGTCCGTTCGGGTCAACAGCATCATCACGCCGTAGGTGTCGATCGCCACGCCCAACGATTCGCCCTCGGGCAGGCGCAGGCCTGGGATCTCCTTCCATTGGTCGCGAATCGGGTGGAAGGCATAGACCCTCTCGTCCTTGAGACCCTTGACGACGTATTCTCCACTGACCGGATCGCACATGAACTTGGAGGTCGGCGTGCAGTTGAAATGGATCGGCGGGGGCTTCAGCCGTTTGACCTCCCCGTCCTTGTTCAGAAGGTAGAAGTTCGGGCTGGCGTTCTCCTGACCGCCGCCCGCGTCGCCGGCGCCGAACAGCATGAGCTTGTGAACGGGGTTGTACTCCATCACGCCGTGGATGCCGAAAGGACGCGACCCCAGGCGGCGCTCCTCCTTCTTCTCCACGTCCCACAGCCGGAGGTCCCTGCCCCAGTTGCACTCATAGACAAACGCCTTCATCTCCGGGAAGTACTCGATGACCTGGTAGGCGTCCTTGCCCCCGCTGGACGTCGGGATGCGGGGCGACCAGACGGCCTTGTCGATGTCGTACAGGTACAAGCCGTCCATGTTCACCGCGAACAGCCGGTGCTCCGGGCTGATGGCCAGCTTGTCGTAGAAATGCGTGCGGGGCCAGCTTCGGTTGCCGTCCTTCCCTTGGTTTCCGCACGTCGTGCAGTCCGGCCGGCGCGGGTCCATCCACGGGGGGACCGGCATGAGCCGCCACTCGTTGCGGTCGGCCGAGTAGGTGATGAACTTGAAGGACGAATAGTGCCCGCCGTTGATTACGAGAACCTGCCGCGTCACCGGGTCCCACTTCATGTCGTTGTTCCAGCAGATGATGGTGAACATCTTCTGCGAGCCGTATCTCTTGATGTCGTCCTCCTCCCAGTCGTACCACATCTTGAACAGATCGTGGTTGCAGTTCTTCGTGACCAGCTCCGCGACCTCCCCCGGCTTCATGCTCGTGGCCAGCTTGCCGATCTCGGTGGCGGGTCTGCCTGCGTCCCTTTCAGCGGCAACGGCCTGCACACACCACAAGACGCCCGGCAGGACGACAAACGCTGCCTCCATCTGAAGTCTTCTCATCGCCCGTCTCCTTGCTTGTCTCCTGATCCACTATCCTCACTGCCCCAGCGAGCTGGCCACCTCGGCACAAAGGGCGTACAACGCGTCGTCGCGCTGCTGCCAGCCGGAGCTGGGGAACCAGAGCCAGCCGCCTTTCCGGGCCCAGAGGACGGCGCGGGTGCGTTCGTCCAAGAGCTTCTGGGCACGCTCGGCAAGCTCGGGGCCGAGCCTCGCTTTTCGATCGGGGTCGAGTAGGGCCTTCTCGACGAACGTGCGGGCTGCGGTAAGCTGGGCGGCGGCACGGATCATCTCGAACCGGACCGTGGGCAGGGCCCCCTCAGGACCCGGGCCGAGCACGTACGGCGACGAGTTGCCCATGTACACCTGCCCGTAAGCGCTCTCCGGGTACCGTCCGATGATGTTGTGGATCCATCCCCCTCCGTAAGGATTCCGAAGCGGGTCGTCGGGCGCGAGCACGTCCCAGAAGTCGGCGCCCATGCTGCCGAAACCGCGAATCCCGGCGGCCGACATGCCCTCGAGCGAGACGTACCACATCGCCAGCGGCGCCCAGGGGCGCATGGCTCCCACGGTGCTGCTTCCCGCTCGAGGGAAGGTCGCGCGCAACCACGGGTTCCGCCAACCGTAGCAGCGTTCCTCGGATGGGTCGGGCGCCACCGGGGAGCCCCACACGTCGCAAACGTAGCCCACCGGCACCCCGTGCAGTTCCGACGGCCGCACGTGTCCCCGCGAAATCCACGGCACGCCGGGCGCCACGGCCTTCAGGTCCTCGATCACCGCCTCGTCCGGCTGCGCGTCGGTGGAAACGCCGAACATCATGGAGTCGGCCAGGCCCCGCTTCTCGAGGATCTCCCGCAGGCCGTCCAGAACCGGCTTCCAGAACTCCCGCGCCTCGGGCGAGCCCCACTTCGGCGCCCAGCCTTCTTCCAGCTCGCCGGTGGCCGGGTCGAGGATCGTGATCGGCACGCCCTTGTTCGGATGGTGGCGCGATCCCTGGGTGAACGCCTCCCACAGGTAAAGCCCCACCACCTCCGGCTTGCCGAGGTGCTTCACGGCAAGATCGAGGTAACGCTCGGCGATGCTGAAATCGTGCTCGAAGCCGCCGGCCGGCCGCCGGATCCAACGCACCATGCCGTGCTCGTTGCCAAAGTGGGTGCGGCGCATGAGGTAGAGGAATACGCAGTCGGAGCCCACCTGCCCCATCAGATCGAACGAGCGGTCCATCAGCTTCCACTGCCGATCGGACCACAGGTCCACCCCGTATTGCACGGCCACCGACTCGGGCGATTGGATCAACCCCACGTGGGAAGCGAAGTCCTCGGGGTCCGGCATGACCCAGTCGTGGACCGTGAGCACCAGCGGCACCTCGATTGGAACGGCACCCTCGGCGGAGATCGCCAGCTTCCCGGAATACGTGCCGGGCTTGGCGTCCCGGGGAACGCGAACGGCGAGCCAGATCGGCTGGGTTGCGACGCCTCCCATTTCGTGGACCGCAATCTCGGCCGGCGCGACGGGGCTCATGGTGTCGAAGACCGGGATTCGTCGCCGGTCTATGGTCGGCCCGTCCGGACGAAGATACCAGACGTCGAGCGCCGAGCTGGGAACGGCCCCTCCGCCCGCCTTCCGCTCCAGCTCGCTCCCGGCGGCCTTCAACGATCTGATGGCCGTGTCGGAACCCACCACCACCTGGCCGGCGAGAACACTGTTCCGAGGGCCCGCAAGAGTCATCGGGCGGATGCTCTCGATCGATTCGCCGTGGTCGGCCACGGAAACCCGTTGACAGATCGGTTGGTTCCAGACCGTCGGGCCGGCCGGTGGCCCGACGTTGGGCACGACCGCGTCCGTCCTCGAAGTTGTCGTCAATGAGAGCGACTTGAAGCCCACGCGCGACCACCAGTAGTGGTTGCGGCCTCTCCATGCCTCTCTGCGCGCGTCCACCGTCCTTTTCGTCAGCAGCAGCTCGGACGCCGGCGCGCGATGGATCTCCACCGCCAGCACGTTCGTGCCCCGCGTCAATGCGGAAGCCGGCACGGCCACGTCGTGAAGCTCCCGGATGCGCGACCGCAGGCGCTCCTCGTACTTTTCCGGATCGCCAAACAGGTTCCGGTAGAGAAACCCCTCGGGAGTTAGGTAGGCCTCCTCGGGGTAGTCCAGGGCCGGGCTATCCAACGCGAGCTTGCCGGCGGGCAGACCCGTTCGGGCGATCTCCCGGTCGTTGAGATAGACGACCGCTCCGCCGAGGATCCCCAACGAGAGCTTCATGTCGCCGACCGCCGCGGGGTCTTTCACCTCGAAGCGGCCCCGCAGGCAAACCAACGCGATCTCGCCGGAGTGGGCCGGCACCGGCCCCTTCCTCCGGGCCCAGGTGCCGTCGTCGAAAGCCCGGCTCGCCCAATCGGCCGGCGGCAGCTCCGACGCCAGGACCGGCACCGCCTCCCCCTCTTCCGAACGCAGCGGCTCCAACTCGCCCGACGCCCGGCGCAGCAGCTCCGTCCGGTACGCCATGCAGTAGCGCCAATAGGTGCCGGTATCCAGAACCACTTGCCCTTCCGGCCCGGCAGCCTCCCCATTCGCCGCGCCCACGGCCAGCACCTGGAACACCGTCGCGAGAAACGCAAGCCGGCAACGCATGATCGGGTCTCCTATTCTTGGGGTTTTCCTCGCTCGGTTCACGGGACGGAGAGGGGTGACCTCACTGAACCGGCCGGCGGCCACCCGGTTGGCGCTGCCGGTGAAGCCGTCGAACCCGCTCACGGCCCCTCGCCCGCCCTTTGTTAGTGAGAGACGCAAACGCTTTCCACGGGTGTGAGCATATCGTCGGCACCGGCCGGGTGCAAACTCCTGTACGGGACGGGAGAACCGCCTTCGCCAGACGACCGGTAGGACGGCGGCACGTCGAAACGAAGATGGGAAAACGGGAAAATGGGACCAGGTTTGCCCTCCGGAACTGCCCGAAGGGTGTTTCGCACAGAGTCTAACCGGTCCCTTTTTCGTTTCTCGCCCGGGGGGGCTTGTCAGGCGGCGGAGTAGCCGGTACCCTTCGGAGACGTTCAATTTCTGTTCCCTGTACCGTGAAAGAGAGGTTGGGACGATGGTCTATCTGAAACAAGCGTCCTGTATCCTGCTGGCGGTTTCCCTGCTGGCCGCGACCGGTTGTGGGGGCGGTTCCCCCGCAGACGACGCCATGCAGGAGCTGTACGACATCGGCTTGGAAGCCAAGAAGATGGGGGAAGGCGGCGATCCTACCGAGGCCATGGCCATGCTTGGACGCATGATGGAAGCGGCCACGAAGCTCGAGGAAGAGATGAAGAAGATGTCGCCCGAGGAGCAAGAGGCATTTAAGGCCCGCTGGGAGAAGAAGTTCAAGGACGCCGGCCTCGACGAACCTATTTAGCAGAAAGACGCGTGGTACGTGTTGTGTACCCAGGGCCGGATCAGGGCGCGGGCGTCCTGGAGGGACCGCCGGCGGCCGGGAATCGGAACCGGCGGGTGGTCGTGAAATCGCCCGTAAGGGCGTAGGAATCCCGGGAGAGGGCGGGAGCCGTTGGACAGGGGTACCTTCGGCTCAGGAAACAGACGAAACGGAGCGACATCGAGGAGCCCTTTCTTCCACCGCGCGTCATCGTCGCTACCACGCCGTCCAGCCGCCGTCGATCACCAGGTTCTGGCCGGTCATGTAGCTGCTGGCGTCGCTGGCCAGGAAGACGACGGCCCCTTTCAGCTCGTGGGGCAGGCCCATGCGCTTCATGGGACTGCGATCGCACAGCCGGCGGACCATCTCGGCGGGGGCCTCGGGCGAAGGAAACGGCCCGGGGCTGAGGCAATTCACGCGCACGCCGTCGCGGGCCCAATAGACGGCAAGGTGCCGGGTGAGATGGACGACGCCCCCTTTGAGCGCGTGATACGCCGCGGGGCTGGCAGGGCAAACGCCCTCGTAAGCATCCGGGTAGGAGCCCACCAGGCCGTACATCGATCCTAACATGATCACACTCGCCGGGACCCCGCGCGCGACGGCATGGTTTCGCATCAAGCGGGCCAGCAGGAAGTAGCCCGTGGCATTGGCCAACTGCCGGCTGAACTGCTCGGCGCTGACATCGGTCCAGTCGTTGACGAGCGGCTCGTGGCCGTTGTTCACAAGCACGTCGAGCCCGCCAGCCGCATCGACGGCCTGCCGGAAGCCCTCCTTAGCGGAGGTCTCGTCCATGTGATCGAGCTCGACGGCAAGATGTCTCGCACCGCCGGGCCGGGGCAGCGAGGCCGCCAGGGCCTCGGCGCGGGCCAGATCGCGGCTGCTTACCACGACGGTCGCGCCGACCTCGGCCAGGGCCTCGGCCAACGCCCGGCCCAGGTACCCGCTGGCTCCCGTCACCAGCGCCCGCTTGCCCGTCAGGTCGAACAGCTCGTGGACGGCCGGGTCGCTCGGTTCGCGTTCGGTCATTCGGAATTCGTCCTTTTCCACGTGCCCTGTTGGGCCGACGCCAGCGCGGCCAGATTGCAGCGCAACGTGTGGGCTGCTTCCGCCAAGGTGCAAACGGGTTCGGCCCGACGGTCGATCGCGTCGAGAAAGCCGGTGGCTTGGGCAAGGTACGGGTCGTCGCGGTTCCGCCCCTCGTAACTCTCTTCCTGCCAAGGTTCGTCGGGCCGAGCCATCCACTGCCAGCGGTCGCGGTGCAGCTCCGCCCGGCACGTCCCGCGCTCGCAGACGACCGTGATCGTCGACTCGTTGGGCGCCTGATGTTGATTGAGGCTGTAGGAGGCCAAGAGTTCGCCGTGTCGGGCGATGGCGTGAACCGTGTCTTCCACCGTCACGCCTTCGAGCACCTGATGGGCGGCGTCGGCCACCAACCGGTCGATGGGGCCGACCAGCCACTCGCCGGCGTTGATGAGGTGGGTCAGGGCGTCCTGGATCGCGCCCCCGCCGGTGGCCCGGTCCGCGTAGTAGATTTCCCGGTAGGTGGGCCGAAACGTGGGAAAGTGCTGGCCGCAGACGGCCGTCAATTGCACGGGCCGGCCGAAGCGCCCGCCGTGAATCGCCTCCCGCATCGCCCGCAACGCCGGGTGGTGCCTCAGCACGTAAGCCACCGCCGCCACCAGCTTCCGCTCGGCCACCACCCGCTCCAGAGAATCGAGCCCGTCCAGCCCGGTGCTCAGCGGCTTTTCGATCAAAAGGTGCACGCCGGCTTCGGCCAGCTTGCGGGCCATCGGTACGTGGAGGTGTGCGGGCGTGGCGATCACCGCCGCGTCGTGCCGGTCCGTCAGCGCGTCGTCCAGATCGGCGTATGCCCGCTCGGCGCCGTATTGCTCGGCGATTTGCCGCCGCAGCGCCGGGTCGATCTCGCACAGCGACGGTCGGGCGCGGCCCGTGGCCTGAAAACACCGCAGGTGTCGCTCGCCGATCGACCCCACGCCGACGATCAAGAGCTGCTTCGTTTCCGGCATCACGAGGCTCCCTCTCCTAACGCGGCCCGCGCCCACAACCAAAGTGGCATGGGCCCCTGGCCCGTGTTGTCGATCCACGGGCCAGGGGCCCATGCCACAAACTCGCGCGCACCGCACACAGAAGTCCCGTGCAAGGACCCTACTCCCCTGCTTGCCGGCCCAGCCGGTCGTCGAACGTGAGGCCCAGCTCCGACATCTCCCGCCGGACTTGGTCCAAGCCGGCCTTGAGGATCACGAAGTCGCCTTGGTAAAAGATCACCCGGGAGCCCATCTCCATCAACTCCCGGACCTGTTCCACCGAGATGGCCGGACACCCCCAGTGTTTGCCGGCCCGGCGCGCGGCCTCGGCGATCGTCCGCTTCGCCTCCCGGATCTTGGGGTGATCGAACTGGCCGGGAATCCCGCTTAGGATCGAAAAATCCCCCGGCCCGAGCATCACGACGTCGACCCCCTCCACGGCCGCGATCTCGTCGGCCCGCTCGAGTGCCTGGGGCGTTTCGATCTGCACGATGAGGAACGTCTGCCGATTGGCCTCAGCAACGTACCGGTCCACGGGCATGGCGAGGTAGGGGGCGTCGGGATTGGCGCTGTCGACCCCGCGGCGACCCTGCGGGGCAAACTTCATCCACCCGACCACCTCGGCGGCCTCCCGGGCGTCGTCGCAGCGGGGATACATGATGCCGTGCGCGCCGGCCTCGAGCATCCGCTGCATGCGCATGAACTCGCCCTTGGCCGGCCGGGCGATGACGTCGGCCACGCCCACCCTGGCCGCCCGCATCAGCTCCGATGCCGTCTGGAGGCTGTACGTGTGGTGCTCCATGTCCATCCAGATGCCGTCGAAGCCCATCAGGCTCGTGAGCTCGAACACCGACGGATCGATCAGGTGCAGCGTGGTCACCAGCACCGGTTCCCCGCGCTGCAGCTTGGCCTTGACTCGGCTTGGTCGCATGGTTCGCTCCTGAGGGGTCTCCGGGCCACGATCTTATCCGGTGTGAGGGGCAGGAACAAGGGACGGGGCTAATCTGTACGGACTGTGGTGACCGTAATGGCGCACCGTGCTTCGTGGCACCGCGACAGGTCGATCGCGTACCGGTAGCCGAGCGGTTCGAGCACACGGCGGTACAGCACGTCGCAGTGTCGGCAGTAGTCGTGGTAGGGCTCGACGTGCTCGAGTTCGAGCAGCCGGCCCATCGACGGGCCGTGGTGCATGATGATCCGGAA
>Ga0180438_10003672_pt1 | contig 22957 bp, 26 predicted proteins | sample SS_ome_12_FD_132455 | JGI IMG/M metagenome (GOLD analysis project Ga0180438, IMG submission 132455) | Hypersaline lake sediment archaeal communities from the Salton Sea, California, USA - SS_3_D_2 metaG | ecosystem: Environmental > Aquatic > Non-marine Saline and Alkaline > Hypersaline >...
CCGTGCTGGAGATCAAACCACCCAGCACCCCTGAGAGCCGAATACTGTTCTGCACGCCGACGATCTGTGAGAGGACGTAGCCCGCCAGGTTGAGCGCGGCCACCAGGACGACCATCACCCAGATCTCGCGGGGATTGACTGCTCCAAAGGGATCGTATGTCCGGTTGGGCAGAATGGGCAGCACCACGACCCACACAATGGCAAACTCAAGCCCGGCCCAGATGTCCTTGCGATCTACATTCTGGAGGAACGTTTTGAGGGTTGGCTTGAAGCTCAGCAGCGAGATGACGACAATCGTGACAGCGGCGGCCAGCGTCAATTGATCCCAATAGGTCAGTGCACCCAGCAGCAGCGCCAGGACAAACACGATCTCGGTCGTGATGCCGGTGCGTCCGGCCTGGAAGTTGAGCACGTATGATGCCAGCGTGTACGCGGAGACAACGATGAACCCGGCGACAAACAGCCAGGCCCCGGCAAACTGCTCGCTGACAAAGGCCAGCGTTGCCCCCGTCAGACTGATCAGCGCGAACGTACGCATACCGGCAAATCTATCCGGGTTGTCACGCTCGCGTTCAAGGCCGATCAGGAAGCCAAGAAAGAGCGACAATCCAAATCGGGTAAATAGCGTCAGCGTCGGCGGCATCATTGCTCACTTTCTACACGTGGTAGCAGGGAGATCGCGTTTGGCTGCGAGAACTTCAATCTGCGGAAGCCATGTTTCTTGTCGCAGCCTCAAACAACTTCCGCAATCGTGGAGCGAGAGTGTGGTCAGGTTGTGCCAGATTCTGCGTGGCGGCTCGGAGGCACCGGCAGCTCCCTGGCAAAGCAGGCGATTCCTAGCGGGCACGTGCCTTTTCTACTCTGATCGTATTCCCGCCAAGCTCGGTCCCGTTCAAGCCCCCTATAGCGGCCAGGGCTCCCTCTTCGGTACTCATCTCGACAAAGCCAAAGCCTTTAGAGCGCGCGTCGCGGTCAGTGATGATTGTGGCACGCACAACTTCGCCATACGTCGTGAAAGCCTCGCGTAGTTCATCTTCCGTCGTGGAGCGGGATAGGCTACCTACATATACTCTGATTGACATGAGAAACCTCCTTGGTTCTGTATGCTGGATGCTACCGCTACTTGGCGAAAGCGCTGGCGCTACTCAAGATACGCTCGCAGCCGCTCGGCCAGCCAGGGCTTCCGCAAGCTGGCCAGTGCTTTCTTCTCCAACTGCCGGACTCGCTCTCGAGACAGGCCAAACTTGACCGCGATCATCTCCAGCGTATGCTCCTCACCACCATCCAAACCGAAGCGCAGCCTCAAAATGCGCTCCTGGCGCGGCGTGAGCTCGGCGAAAACCTCCTCAATCGCTTCCCGCAAGAGGCGGCTCTCCGCCGTATTCGCTGGTTCGGGCGCATCCACGTCCTCGATGAAGTCGCCGAATTCACTATCGCCATCTTTGCCCGCGGGATGCTCTAGTGCGCTGACAGCCCGGCCGTAATCCATCATGCTACGCACACTCTCAGGCGCAAGCTCCATCTGGGCAGCAATCTCCTCAGGGCTGGGCCAGTGGCCCAATTCCTGCTCAAGCGCATAGGCCGTCTTATACATCAGCCTGATACGCTCAGACATGTGTAGGGGAATACGGATGGTGCGTGACTTCTGTGACACCCCACGCGTAACCGCCTGCCAGATCCACCACCATGCATACGTGCTGAAACGGGTACCGCGCTTGTAGTCGTGCCTGTCCACGGCGCGCATCAACCCGGTGTTGCCTTCCTGGATCAGGTCCATAAAGGGCAGCCCATATCCCCTATAGCGTTTGGCAATGCTGACCACCAGGCGCGTATTGGCCCGAGCCAGGTGTTCGCGGGCCGCCTGTGCGTCGCGGATGGCGGCCTCTCGTTCGGCCCGCTGAGATGGGCTCAGGTTTGGCGAGCTTTCCAGCGCCTCACACGCCACCTTCCCGGCCTCTATGCGCTTACCAAGCTCAACCTCTTCCTCGGCAGTCAGCAACGGTTCCTGCATCATCTGCCAGAAGTAGAGACCCACCAGGTCATCTGTCGGCACGGCGTTGCCCTGGCGAGGAATCAACCTCTTCTCCTCTCCATCCTCTCCGTCACCTGCTGCCATCAGTGTTTCCATTTATCGTGGCTCGACAACTAACTTGACCGCCGTCCGCTCTTCATAGTGAATCACGACCTCGATCATCATGGGGATACAAATCACGTCGACACCGTCCAGTTCGAGGAATCGCCTGGCGATCGCCGCTGCCTTGATGGCCTGGTTGACGGCCCCAGCGCCAATGGCCTGTACCTCTGCGCGACCGTGTTCGCGGACAACTCCGGCGATGGCCCCTGCCACTGCGGCGGACCGCGACCGCGCCGCAACCTTGATGATCTCCACGTGACTCAGCCTTCCTCTCGACGTCTGCTACGATCACATGCCGCCCCGCCAGCAGCACGCCCCCACCCTCACGGTAGCCTTTTGACCAGCCTCCTTTTCCAGGGTGCCGATATCCTCAATGGTAGCGCTCCTGTCTGGCCCGTCAACTCGCCCACTTCAACCTTCGCAATCAGATCAACTTATCTGAGTTCTTTGTCGGATTTGTATAGCAGACGGACAGAGAACAACGCTATAGTCCATTTCATCAAACCGAAGCGCCCCTGTGGGCAACTGGCGGCATAGAGAAGGGTCGCTTCAGGCTCGATCATCCCGCGTGCGAGCGAGCACATCAGATACTTGATGATCCGCTGCGTAAGCGGCAGCTGCCGCGCGGTTGGCCACCCCGAGCTTGGACAGAATGTTACTAACGTAGTTGCGCACGGTCCCTTCGCCGAGCGAAAGGGCCTGGGCGATTGCTCGATTATGGAGCCCTTCGGTGAGGAGAGCCAGCACTTCGATCTCGCGGTCGGTCAGGTCGGCAAAGGCATCTCTGCGCTGCATCTCGCGCCTATCGCGGACGTCCTCCATAAGTTCGGCAGCCATGGTTGGGTCGAGGAGTTCTTCGCCATGGTGGACGCGCCGGATGGCGTCGAATAATTTGTCGTGTTCCATGTGCTTGAGCACGTACCCCGACGCACCGGCGCGTATAGCGGCGGACAGGAGTTTGTTGGTAGCGAAGGCCGTCAGCATCACTGTGCGCGTTCCCTCCACCGTGTCCACGATCTGGCGGCAGGCTCGGATGCCGGATAGTCGTGGGATGTGGATATCGAGGATTACCACGTCGGGCTGGAGGGCTTGCGCTTTGGCGACGGCTTCTACGCCTGTCTCAGCCTCGCCGATGACCTGAAAGTCTCGCTGTCCCTCGAGCAGCCTGCGCAGCCCTTCCCGCACGACCGGGTGGTCGTCGGCTATCAGGATGCGGATCGGTTTGAATGCAGGCAAGACTGGTTCCCCCCACTTGTATGTGGCCTATCAGAACTCTGAGCTAGTGGTGTAAGGGTGGAGCGGGGCGCCCACGCCAAGCTCTGGCTCTTGCCATTGCGGCCCCGCTCCCAGATCTTCACACCAATCAGCGCTGGATGACCTGCTGTGCCAACTGGCTGTTGGGAACAATGAGTTGGCCTTGCTCGTGCTGCAACACGGTGGCCGTTGGGCCCACACCGGTCACAGTCCCGGCGAACTCAGCGGTCCGAAGCAGATCGCCCTCTTTCAAGTGGCCCGCCAGCGTCCACCCGGCCACCAGATCGGCAGCCGTCTCACGTGTACCCAGCCCGAAGGCAAGGGCAAAGGCCAGCGCCGCTGCCCCAAACAACGCGGTGTAGAGCGTCTCCGAGAGGATGCTGGCGATGCCAAGCTGCTGCAGGGCAGTCAGGAGGGTGATCACCAGGATCGACCAGTAGACCACCGTGCTGACTGTCGCTACCGCGCCCTCCCCCGCGCCTGCGGTCGAGATGGCGCCGCGCGTCAGGTCGCGCAGGAAGCGAGCCAGTGCTGCACCCAAGACGAGGATGATCACGGCTACCGCCACATTGGGTAGATAGGCCAGCACCTCGTTGAGGAACTCGCTAACCTGCGGCATGTCGAGCGTGTTGGCTGCAGCGACTACAAAGATGATCCGCACGAACCACTTGACGAGCATGCCCAACATTCCTGCTGGATCCAGATCCGTCCCGGTTCGCTCTAGAAAAACGTTGATCTCAGCGCGCTCGGCCAGTTCGTTGAAACGAACAGCGCGCAGCACGCGGCTGATAATCCGGGCGAAGATTCCGGCGACGATCCAGCCGATGATCAGGACAACCAGTGCGCCTACAATGGTCGGCAGCGCGGCCAGCAGCCCGGCCAACGCATCACTAAAAGCCGCCAGGACAGCATCGATAAACGTCATGTCTTTCTCTCCTTTGAGTATGTATGTGCGGTGCCATTTCTACACGAATCTTCGGGCATGCATGGTCTGGACGATATCATGCCTGGTGAGATCTCCTATTCTGGCTCCGGCCAGGCTTTGTGCCGTTCACTGTAGATGTGGTGCAGCATCTTGACGCGAGCCTTTTCGTATCTGTTGGCAAAGTCCATTGGCTCGCCAACCAGGTCACTGCTTAACGCTTGCGCCACAAGAGCCTCGGCTTCGGCTAAGGGCAACGCTTTCGAACCCGTGTCCTCGAGGTTCTCCAGGATTTCTTCTTCAGCCTCCGGCGGAAGCTCCAGTGGTTGGCCATCTGGATCGAATCCCACGACGAGCAACTCGTCCCAGGCCGGATCGTCCTCCAGCCGCGCCATTTCGGTGGCGCCTTCTCTGGTCAGCCACCAGGCGAGACGGTCAAAGACCATGTACCGGTTGCCGCGGTCCGGGTTGCCAAGAACGGCTAAACATATTTCAACTGGCTTCTCCACAGCAATCCCTCCTGCTAAGTGCTTGCTCTTTCGCCTTTCTCCAGCGAATCATCTTTCGAAAATTTCAACGCGGAGTCCCGCCACTATATGAACATGACTTTGTACTCTGGCTCCTTTGCAAGATTCTCATCCCAACCCATCACGATGCGTCAAAGCCAGTGTGTGGAATCGACGAGATTTCCCGTCAACCTCACCATACTGCTCATCCACTAAAAAAGTCCCTAAACCTGTCTAAACAAAACCTAAACGGCCCTTAGACATAGGCTTCCACGTCGCTCGGCCGGAGAAGGGCTGTTGCGCTGCGGTCCGACCTGGTAATCATGAATAACCAGCCTACCGGGGTCTCGTAGGCCGAGCCTATCACACCATGGCCACGCTCCACTGCCTGGTCATTGGCCGCCTGGACCTCAGCCCTTACCTTGCCCCAGTCTCCGGACAGATGACGCCGTAGATACGCCTCGTAGTCTACACTTAAGGCTAGCGCGCGGTGCGTGATCCGCAACTCTCCAGGGTCAAAGGCGGACTCTGCGAAGTTCTTTGGAATGGCTTTGTAGACTAGAGACAAATCTGCTACTCCTTTCATTCTTCTTCCAGATGGTGATTGCCGCTGACATTGAGTGAGAGAACTACCGGTAACCTCGCCTTTCTCTCTTAGCTTGCTGGCGCCGGGCTCGTCGAATGGCCTTCCTTTGCTTGATGCGACGTTCTTCGCTCTTGCTGACGTGCCAGCGCTTGCGGCGAGCAGCCGTCAGTGTGCCGCTCTTGGTGACCTCCTTGCGGAAGCGCTTGAGCATCCTGTCAAAGCTCTCGTTCGGACGTCTTTCTACTTTCACCAAAGGTCTGTTTCCCTCCTGTGATCAGTTCTCGTCAGGTGGTTCGTCCTCTGTGAGGCGCAGGGTTGCCCATGTGCGGGGTTGACCTAGCCCCTTCACTGCTCGGAGTCGCCGGGCTCAAAGAGGTGTGAGCTGCCATATCTGGCACTCTCCCTCAATCTTCCATTGGCCAGATGTCAATATCCGCCGGGTGTTGGGGAGCCGGCGCAGCGTCAGGCAGGACAGCGGCGGAGGCTGGCAGAGATGCCGCCTCGCTGCTCTGGCCATTGGAGGCGCGCAGCGCGTCCTCGACTTGAGCGTAGAACCAGCGCTTGACCCCGGCATTCCGGACAATCCCCCGCAGCGATTCCGCCCGCTTGCGGCGTTCTTCTTCAGACATCGTCAAGGCCCTGTCCATGGCCTCGACCGTGCCGTGGATGTCAAAGGGGGAGACCGTCAGCGCATGCTCTGCCAACTCATAGAAGGCGCCCGCATGCTCAGAGAGCAGCAGGACGCCATCGCGTTGGTTGACGAGGACGCCCTCCTTGGCCACCAGGTTCATCCCGTCAGCAATGGGATTCACCAGCAAGACGTCGTACAGCTGCATCGCGGCGACGGCGCGCCGGTAGCTATCACCCACAATGATACGCACGGGTTCCCAGGTCGCGTCGCTGTACTCAGCGTTGATCAAGCCCGCCTCGGCCATGATCTCCCGCAAGTAATCCTGGTACTCCGTAACCTCCATACGTGACGGCACGAGCAAGGCCAGCATCTGCACTTTCCCACGGTGCGCCGGATGGGCTTCCAGTAACGTGCGGAATGCCTCCAGGCCGCGCAGAATGTTCTTGCTGGGCTCGATCCGATCCACGCGCAAGACTAGACGCCGATCACCCATGGCGTTCAGGTACTGCGACCGGAGCGACTGCGTTCGCCGCTCTTGGGCAAGCGCCTGGACCTTCTCTACGTCGACCGAGATGGGATAGGCGCCGGCTCGTACCTGGCGCCCACGATAGAAGACGGTGTCCCTGGTGCCGCGAGAGTGCGCTTCTGTCAGGTAGAAGCGACAGGTCTGCACGAAATTGAAGGCGTCTTTGCGTGTCTGGAACCCCACCCGGTCCGCTGACAGCAAACTGGATAAGATCGGCTCGCGTATCGCCTGAGGGAGAACGCGCCAGGCATCGGGGCCAGGCCAGGGGATGTGAATGAAGGGTTGAATCTGGATGCGCTCTCCAAGGCGCTCGCGCAGAAAATGAGGCACCAGGTAGAGATGGTAATCTTGGGGAAAGACAATGATCGGTGCCGTTATATCCTCGACGCTGTCCGCGATCGCATCGGCAAACAACCTGTTGACGGCCAGGTACCCTTCCTGCCACGCCTGCCACGTCTCGCGGGTGATGCTCGGTGCCCGTGGAATATCCCACAATTGATGCTGGATGAACCAGAGCAAAGGGTTGGCGATGACGTTGTAGTACTGCTCATAGCGCTTCCGCTCTGACGTCACCAGGCGCATATGGATGCCTTCGACGTCCTGGGCGCGATCGCGATGCTGCTCGGCCCACCGGCGATCGCCTCGGCTCATGGCGGACGCCACCCACAGGACATCGTGGCGTTCGGCCAGTGCGCCCAACGCGGTCACCAGGCCGCCGGACCCGCGCTTCACGGTGAACGAGCCATCTCTTTTCGCGCTGAACTTGAAGGGCCCCCGGTTAGCGGCGACTACAATGAATGGGTCTGTCTCACGATCTTCGTCCATTGACGTGCTGTTCCTTTCTGGCTTTGGCCCTGCCGCGCCGAGCCAATCGATGGCTGGTTGACGGAGGACCTGTGCGAATTTGCTGTACCGATCAATAGCGGAAAATGGCGGCCAGGGAGGTGCCGTCTGGCATCTGGTCCCGGCCAACCACGTAGACCGTTCCCGTATGCATGAACGTCTGAACGGCGGCCAGATCCAGCAGTTCTTCATCGTCCGGTTCCGCCTCAGGATGCAGGGTCAGTGTGCTGGTCACCGGGTCAAACGTCCCCCACTGCTGGGCGTCACGGTCGACAAAGAGCACCTTGACCCGCCCGTAGTGCGCCGCCATCAGGATCGCGGTCAGGTCAGCTGATGCATTGCCGCTACCTGCCAGCCGGTTGTATTCGGCCACATGCGCCTCGCGAGCCTGGTCAAAGTACGGCTGCACGATGGGCCAGGCCTTCTGGTGTAGCTGGTGAGCACTTTGCGCGTCGGGGTTCCCCCGTATGCCCTCGCCAAGCAGGTTGGGGTGAGAGTTCGCCTGTTCGTAGAGCGGGAAGAGGTAGTCAACCCCGGCCAGTATCAAAGGCGTCTTCTCATCCGGCAAGAACTTGCGCAATCCCCTGTCAAGCAGTTGGAAGTAACGGAGGATACTCTTCTTTTCTCTGTCACCGGCGCCGACCCCGTGACCGTGGAATAAGGCTGCAACACCCCGGGCGGTAGGACCGCCGATGTGGTGCTGAAGCTGCCTTTCGGGGTCCTCATCCTCGAGGGCCTCGGCGAGACTCGTCGGGATGCCTGCCAGTTCGACTTCCTCCACCGTGTAGCGCGTCGCCTCCAGTAACCTGACGCTGTTCTGACTGAGCGCCAGGATGTGGAAGGGACCGTTGCCGCTGACGAGGGTCAGGAGGGGTTTGAGATAGAAGCGGTGAGAGACGATGGCCAGTTCCTGGAAGGCGAGCGGGTAGCTATAGTGCAGGAATAGACCGCCTGTCAGGAAGATGGCCAGCCCGTCGCTCTGGTCCCGCCAGAAGACCGCATCGTCTACCAATCGTCGGACCGGATCCAGAAGTGCTTGCATCAGGCCTGGTCGCAGGCCTCTCTGCCCCAAACGCGTCTCAGCCGTTCTAAGCAGGTTCTTCAGTCTGATCGGGCCCTGTTGGCTCTGCGACGTTGCGCGCTGGGTCGGTAGATAGAGGGAGACGCACGGCCCATTGCCTATTTCCGCCAGTCTCTTTAGATCAGCCTGTATGAGAATATCCATGTCACTACCTGAACTTTCTCAAGACACTTCTACAATTCGGATTTAGGAGCTGCCGGCTTCCTCAGTAGTTCCTGCGTTCTCTCTTGGCCTGCCGACGCCGGGCCCGCCGGATGGCCTTCTTCTGCTTGATGCGACGTTCTTCGCTCTTGCTGACGTGCCAGCGTTTGCGGCGAGCGGTGGTCAATACGCCGCTCTTTGAGACCTCTTTGCGGAAACGCTTGAGCAGCTTCTCTGGACTCTCGTTGCGTCGACGTTCTACTCTAACCAAGGCTTTGCTTACCTCCTCTTATAAGTCTTTGTCAGATAGTTCACTCGGCACCAGAAACACCGTGGCGCTTCGATCCGGTTGGGTTACCAGCAGCAACCAGCCCGCCGGCGTTTCATAAGCCGAGGCGATCAGGCCCTCGCCCAACTCCAGCGCCCGCTGATTAGAGGCCTGAATCACGGGATCGACCTGGCCCCAGTCACCCGCCAGGTGGCGCTTGAGATACGTTACAAACACCACGCCCAGCGCCCTGGCGCCCCGAGTGGCCTGCAGCTGCCCGGGCTCAAAAAGCTGGCGGTGGTTGGTTGTCACGTCCTCCCCTCCTCACTGTTTCTCAATGACGAACATCAGGTTGTAGTCCCTCCAGACGATGTCCTCCGGGTCAGGATAGATGACCAGCAGCCGCTTGAAGAAGACCTCGCGCGCTGCCTCCAATTCGTCCGGCCGGAAGAGGCGGAAGGTCGAGTAGTGGAAGTGGTCTACCTTATCGAGAACGGTCTCCAGGTCGGCGCGCCGGGTATAAGCGAAGCGCTTCGTCTCAACCCAGCGCAGGCCCGGTGTGGCGGCAACGGCAGCCAGCAACGTGGCCCTGTCTTTGAGGCGGTGCTCCTTTTCGACGAAACCCGGGAAGTAGCGGCCCCACAGGCTGCACGCATTTTGCGATGGCGTACGCGTGTACAGGAAGGCCAGCCCACCGGGGCGCAGCCAGGCCGCCACGTTGCGCAAAGCGCGCGGCAGGTCGAAGTGGTGGAGCGCGTTGAACGAGAACACCGCGTCGCACGCGCCGGGCGCGAACCGCACCTCCTCGACGGCCCCGCGGGTGATCGTATACTGCCCCTCGTAGTCGCCGCTCAGTCTGCGGTCCAGCTCGACCAGCATCTCCGCACAGGCGTCGACGCAATGCAGCGTCAGTCTCCCGTCCAGCGCCGCGAACAGCTCCGCCGTGTAGCGGCCGGTGCCGCTCCCCAACTCAATCCCAACGATCGCTGGGCTAGAGGCCAGCTGCCCCTGGATATAGGCGACCGGCTCGGGGTCGGTGAAGCGCAGCGCGCGGAAATCGCCTGCAATTTCCGAGAAATGGTAATCGAGAGGACGTTGATCCACAGACATGGCATCTCCTTGGCAAGTTATTGCTAGATCTGTTGTGCTGGGCAGGCGCCAGATGAATGAATGGACCCGCTTGCTACCAGGGGTGGGAGGCCCGGGGAAACACAACTATTGCCCGATGATGGCGATCTTACCGGTCCAGATAGGGGGCCAGGCGACGGATGCGCTTCCGCTCCTTGGCATTCTCGACTTCATGCATGCGCCGGTATTGTCGCCTGGCGCGCTTCGACTTGCGGCGGCGCAGGTGGCTCTGGCCGCCCTTGGTGCGCACAATCTTGCCCGAACCCGTCTTGCGAAATCGCTTGGCGGTTGCCTTGTGGGTTTTCAGCTTGTACTTCTTGCCTTTCTTCTTCTTGCCCATGACATTCCTCCTGTATCGTGGCTTCTTTGTCTACGGGTAGCTGGTGGCGGTCAGACCACTTCTTCCTCGACCAGCCTGCTTTGGATGGCGCGGCTGACGGTCTCGTTCAAGTGACGGGCGGCCGCATCCACGTCCATGTCAAGCTGCAGCGCGAGCACACCGGCCAGGAAATCCTGCGCCTCAGCTTTGAGCTGTGAATCGCCGTCGGAGAGAGTGGATTCTCGCTCGCGCCAGGTCAGGTCGCGCAGCGCCTCGGCCACCAAAGTGACCTCGCCACTGTGCACCTTCTTGGCGAGGCGAGGTTTGCGCACCTGATAGTTGGCCGACAGCTCCTGCGGGTCGTCAAGCAGCACCGAAATAATCAGGTCGGCGTCGCCCGGAACAGGGGACAGGCCCGCATCTTTCACCTGATCGGCGGGCAGGAACAACGTCCCTCTGCCGCTGACGAGTTCGATGCAGTGGTACTGTTGTTCACCACCGTTCACCTGCCGTATCTGCGTATCTTGCACCACTCCCGCTCCGTGACTGGGATGAACGACTGCGTCACCCTTCTTCAACATCGGTTTCCTCTCGATCTAGTAGTTCGGTCTCCCATTCCGGTTCAGGTGGGCTCAGGGTCGCCTCCTCGCCGGTGTCGGCGGCAAGGTGTTGGGCTTCTTCGCCTTCCTCACCTTCCTCTTCAGCCTCTGCACGCGCTTCCATCCACTCGGCGTGCTCCTCGGATGACACCGCGTCCATGCTCAGGGTAATCCGCTCGCGGGCCGGGTTGATGTCCAGGATGCGCACCAGCACTTCGTCGCCGCGGCGCACCAGATCGCCAGGTTCCGACACGCCGGTGGATGACATCCGGCTGACGTGCACCAGCCCCTCCAGGCCGCTGGGCAGCGCTACAAAGGCGCCGAAATCCACCACGTTGCTCACGGTGCCGGTAGCCAGGGTGCCTATCGGATGGTCCAACTCCACCATGTCCCACGGGTTGGGCAGCATGGCTTTGCGGCTGAGGCTGATTCGCTCGCGCTCGACGTCCACGCTTTTGACCTGCACCTCCACCTCGTCGCCCACCGATAGCACCTCACGCGGGTGCTCTACGCGCCGCCAGGCCAGTTCGGAAACGTGGACGAGGCCATCGACCCCGCCGACGTCGACGAACGCGCCGTACGGCTTCAAGCCCACCACCTGGCCCGTGAGCACCTGACCTGCTTCCAGTTCTGCCAGGCGCGTCGAGCGTGCCTCCCGCTGCGCCGCCCGCTCGGACAGGACGAGGCGATCCCGCCGTTGCTCCACCTCGATCACTTTGAGGATGAGGGTCTGTCCAACCAGGCGCTCCATTGCCTCGCGGCGCTCCTCGCCTGAGACGCCACGCGGGATGCTCGTCAGGTGGGATTGCGGAACGAAGCCCCGCAGCCGCCCGAACTGTATTAACGCGCCGCCTTTGTTGGTGTCGGTCACGTCAGCCTCCACCACCTCGCCGCTCTTCACCAGGGCGCCTGCTCGGATCCAGTCCTCGTACTCCAGGGCCTTGTTGATCGAGACGATGAGATCGCCTCCCCTGTTCTGGGGCCGGAGGACGTAGACCATTATCTCAGCGCCGGGCTCAAGTTGCTCCAACGTCGAGTCGTCCAGCCGGTCCAGGTCCTTGCGAGGCACGAAGGCATCTCGCTTCAGGCCTACGTCGACGAGCACCGCGTCCTCGTGGACCTTCAGCACCTCCCCTTCCAGTATCTGGCCGCGCTGGGGACTCTGGTAGTCATACTCGTCCAACAACCCGGCGAAACTGGTGTCAGTGTTTCTTCCGTTGTCGTTCACTTCTGCGGACGATCGTGTCTCCACGTCCGCGCTCGTCTCTGCCATGTCTACCATAAATGACGTTTGTCCTCTCGCTTCGATGACTCATGAACATTGGGACTGCTTTCAGACAAAATAAAACCGCTTGCCGTGTCTGGACCCGTTGGCCACACGAAGCGGTTTCTGGTTAGCGGATGTCTCCCAAGGGGATACCCGCACCATATATAGCTTGAAGATCCGTTCAAAAATCCAGCTATAGATGCTGTTTACCTGACCCCTGGTCAGGCAGTCACACCTCCACTGTCACGTGCGCTCTCGAAGAGTCGTCTACGTCTTAGCGCACCAAGAAGCCCAGAGATGGGATTTCTTTTGTCATTCCTACTATACTGCGTCAGACTCCAGAGGGCAAATACACCCAATCAAGCACAAATTTGCCCTGTAGTTCTTCCCCGGGTCGGAGTGCTGGGATGGGAAGCCGTCTGCTAGGTAGGATTGTGCAGGTTGGTCTGGGCTCTTCAAAGTGCCTTACAGGTATTCCGGCAAATTAGATGAACCTCTCACTGTTTCGTTTCAGAATTCGTCGGAGAAAAAGTGGTGTAAACTGAAGAGATACTTTCCCCGCCCAGGCTGACTGAGTAAGGCGTTTCAGCGTGCGAGGGATGGGCCTGTAGAAGAGACTATCAGGACCATCAAGCGGAAGGCACGCTCTGGGTCGCCCGCTCGCCACTGTGGTCAGAAACGCCCTCCTCCTCCGTATTTGCCTTGGCTCGGGCTTCCAGCCATTCGACCTGCTCCTCGGCGGACACCGCGTCCAGGCTCAGGCTGATCCGCTCCCGGTCCGGGTCGACGCCCAGGATCCGCACCAGCACTTCATCCCCTCGGCGCACTAAGCCGCCAGGTTTCGACCCACTGTAGTTGGATGACATCTGGCTGACGTGCACCAGCCCCTCCAGGCCGCTGGGCAGCCTCACAAAGGCCCCAAAGTCAACGACGCTGCTCACGGTGCCAGTCGCCAGGGTGCCTACCGGGTAGTCTATCTCTGCCATGTCCCACGGGTTGGGCAGCATGGCTCTGCGGCTGAGGCTGATTCGCTCGCGCTCGACGTCCACGCTTTTGACCTGCACCTCCACCTCGTCGCCCACCGATAGCACGTCGCGCGGGTGTCCCACCCGCCGCCAGGCCAGTTCGGAAACGTGGACGAGGCCGTCCACGCCACCGACGTCGACGAACGCGCCATAGTGCTTCAGGCTCACGACCTGGCCGACCAATACCTGGCCCGCTTCCAGTTCCTCCAGGCGCGCCCGGCGCGACTCGCTATGGGCCGCCCGCTCGGACATGACGAGGCGGTCCTGCTGTTGCTCCACTTCGATTACCTTGAGGATGAGGGTCTGCCCGACCAGGCGCTCCTTGGCCTGGCGGCGCTCTTCCTCTGAGCTACCACGGGGCATGCTTGTCAGGTGCGATTGCGGCACGAAGCCCCGCAGGCGCCCGAACCGTACCTCCACGCCGCCTCTGTTGGTGCTGGTCACTTCGGCCTCCACCACCTCGCCGCTGTGCAGCAGGGCGTCCGCCTGGTCCCAGTCTTCGTGCCCCACCGCCTTGTTGATCGAGACGATGAGGTCACCTCCCGTGTTCTGGGGCCGGAGGACGTAGACCTCCACCTCAGCGCCGGGTTCAAGCCGCTCCAGCGCGGCCTCGTCCAGCTGATCCAGGTCCTTGCGGGGCACGAAGGCATCCCGCTTGAGGCCCACGTCGACGATCACCGCTTCGTCGTGGACCTCCAGCACCTTCCCTTGCAGCATCTGTCCGCGCTGGGGCTTCTCGCGGTCATGCTCGTCCAACAGGTCGGCGGAACCGGTGTCGGTGTTTCTTCCATTCTCCCCCGCTACGTCCGCGGTTGGCTCTGTCGCCACGTCCGCATTTGTCTCTGCCATGAACGACGTTTATCCTCTCACTTCAACGACTCAACTGAGGTGCAACCGTGTTCGGACAACAAAAAACCGCTTGCCGTGTCTGGACCCATTGGCCACACGAAGCGGTTTCTGGTTAACGGATGTCTCCCGAGGAGATACCCGAACCATATATAGCTTGAAGATCGGTTCAAAATCCAGCTATAGATGCTGTTTACCTGACCCCTGGTCAGGCAGTCACACCTCCACTGTCATGTGCGCCTTCGAAGAGTCGTCTGCGTTTTGGCGCACCAAGAAGCCCAGAGATGGGATTTCTTTTGTCTGGTCTACTATACTACGCCGGGCTCCAGCGGGCAAACGAGCGGCACTCGAGAGGGTCTAAGAGCGTGGGCTTTCTGCCAGGACACTACAAAAGACACGCCACCGCACAGAGTTTAGCCCACTCATATTGCCATTCCGGGGCATTGGTGGCGGTCGCCATCAAGCGCTGCACCAGGACGGCCAGCGGCACCTTCTGCCAGCGCGGGATATTGAGGCCCGCATTTCTGTCGACGCTCTACGATTCGTAGCCGCTGGGGCAGCAGTAGGAGTTCCAGATCCTCCTCATCGCCGCCATCCGGCGGATAGCAGCCAGTTCCAGGACAAAAGTCCACAAGAACAACATCAATTGGAAGAACACAAGCACCTCATCTTAAGTGGCTTTTAGGGCGAAGCTGGAAGCATACCCGTGATGAGGTGTGATGCCAGTCCTTCATCAAGCCATGCGCCGATCAGGCTTTTCCACCCTACACCCTCGTGGCGCTGCCGCCGTTCTCAAGGACCTGACAAACCTCTCGCTTGAGTACGGGTACATGTAGGTGAATCGTTCGCCGGATCGCGTAACCCGACTGGTGTCTGAGTGTTATCATTGAGGTGATCAGTGCCTTCCTTGAGGAGCCAATAGTAATGAGTCCCCCACGCCCACCCGATCCTACTGATTACCCGGACCTCGACGTCCCTCCCCGCATCCTATTAGGCCCTGGGCCCAGCCTGGTGGACCCAAGAGTGTTGCGCGCGATGGCGACCCCGTTGGTCGGCCACCTCGACCCCTACTTCGTGCAGTTGATGGACAAGGTGCAGGCGCTGCTGCGCTATGCCTTTGAGACCGAGAACGGGCTCACCATTCCCATTTCGGGCACTGGAAGTTCGGCCATGGAGGCTGCGGTCGCCAACCTAATTGAGCCTGGCGACCCGGTGCTGATTTGCATCAACGGCTACTTCGGCACCCGTCTGGCGGACATGGCCGGGCGCTATGGCGGCGATGTGCAAACCATCTCTCGGCCCTGGGGCGAGGTCTTCACGCCCACCGAGGTCAAGGACGCGCTCGACGCCCACCCAGCCAAGGTGGTAGCGATTGTCCACGCCGAAACGTCGACCGGCGCGGAGCAACCTCTGGATGAGATTGCTGAAACTGTTCACGCACAGGGTGGCCTGCTGATCGTGGATGCCGTCACTTCGCTGGGTGGTCTGCCGGTGCGGGTGGACGAAATCGGAATCGACGCTTGCTATAGCGGCACGCAAAAGTGCCTGAGCTGTCCCCCCGGCCTGGGTCCGATCACCCTCAGCCCGCGCGCCGAAGAGGTCCTGAGCAAGCGACAGACGCCGGTGGCGAACTGGTATCTGGACCTGAAGATGGTGCAGGAATACTGGGGGTCCGAGCGCTCGTACCACCACACCGCGCCCATCTCGGCGAACTACGCGCTCTACGAGGGGTTGCGGCTCATAGCCGAGGAGGGCCTTGAGAGCCGCTGGCAACGCCACCGCGAGAACGCCGAATTACTGTGGGAGGGTCTGGAGTCGCTGGATCTGACGATGCATGTTCCTCCGCAACACCGCCTGACGACTCTGACTACCGTTCGTATCCCGGAGGGCGTCGATGAGGCGCAGGTCCGCCAGCGTCTTCTCGCCGAATACAACATCGAGATCGCCGGGGGTCTGGGCGAGTTGAAGGGCAAGGTCTGGCGCATCGGGCTGATGGGTTTCTCGTCCCGCAAAGAGAACGTGGTGCTCCTGCTGTCTGCCCTGGAAAAGTTGCTCCACTGACGCGCAGGCACTTCACGCCATGAGACGGGTTAGAGACCAAAGGTTCACCAGACAACGGTGGACCTGAATGCTATTCCTGGGGGTCAATCCTGCCTGCTCCATCTGACGGCAGTGACCCCATCCCTCGCTCAGTCCTCTCTATCTCGCCCCATCCTGCTTGTTCTTGCAGGTCAAAACATGTAAGCTGAGACCGTGAAGCTTAACTTGGATGGGTGTGGCTTCAGCGAAGCCGTTGGCTACAACCTTGAGTAACTGTCAGGAATCCAAACACTCATCCTGCCACCCATCGGGAGGTTCATCACCATGATCGCACGGCTGTGGTGGGGCTGGACGACGTCTGACAACGCGGATGCCTACCAGGAACTGCTGCGCACCGAAATCCTTCCTGAAATCCAGACGATAGCAGGGTGCCAGGGGGTCTACGTGTTGCGTAGAGATGTGGAGGACGGCGTTGAGTTCGTCGTGTTCTCGCAGTGGCAGTCCCTGGATGCGGTGCGGCGCTTTGCCGATGAAGAACCGGACGTCGCCGTCGTTCCGCCTGAGGCCAGAGCGCTCCTCTCTCGGTTTGACGAGACGGTCAAGCACTACGAGACAGTTCTCCAGCCGGATTGACAAGCAACTGGACCCTCACTAAGAGCAGCCCGTTCAGAAAAGGCGAAACTTCAGTGAGAAAGAAAAGCGCCGACAAATCGACCCCTTGCTTCTCGCTGACAGGTTTCTGCACTTTCGCCAAACCATCACTGAAAACGGCAAGAGTGCAGTTGTGATAGAATGAGGTCTGCACCCCGCCACGTCGCTGCCGGGAGCCGCTGGTGGAACTGGCTCTGCAAGGAACCTCGGCCCGCCTCTCTCCATGCCCTAGTCGCAGCTCCCCCCTACGGCTCTGCATGACACAAAGGCTTCACATCCTCTCCTGCCCTGACGGGTGATAGTCCACGAGCTGAGAAGGAGGAGGTCATCATGCAAGATCCCTGGCAGCAACAACAGAAACAACAGAAGGAATTGCGGGACCGGCAGATGGGTTACGCTTGGCAGGAGCAGCAAGAACAGCGACCGCGGGAGCGAGGCTGTGTTGACCGTGTCGGGCAAATGATTGCCTGGATCGTGTTCATTGGCATCTGCCTGCTCGTCATCATCTTTGTACTGAACTTTCAGGGACCCTGAGTCCCGGCACCGAGAATCTCCTGGAGTTTCACCGAAATCGCGATGAATATGAGGGCGGCGAAAGACCAGGTTCGTTCTTGCCAGTCAGGAGTGCCCCATGCCTTCCCTGCCACCTGAACCATTCCGCAGCAAGGTCGTCGAGCCGCTGCGCCGCACCACGCGCCAGGAACGCCTCGAGCTGCTCAAGCAAGGCGGCTACAATGCATATGGCCTGCGCGCCGAGGACGTCTTCATCAACCTGCTCTCGGACAGCGGCACCGCCGCCATGAGCGACAGGCCATGCTTGCGAAGCGAACGAGGATGGACGAAACTCAGGACGCAAGAGATTGTCGTGCTGTCGTCGCTGGACGTGGGAGGTGTCGCAGAGCGACGGAGGGCGTAGGGCGAGTCTGCAGTATGGGTCACACACTGAGGCTACTGGACGCGAGGGACACTACAGAATTGCTCAAGTCTGACGCTTACGTGACGTTTGCGCCGTCGAGCACGCCATGAGCGGGGGTAGACGCTGGCTCGGCCTGGCCCTCGTCATACTCGCCTCGGCGGCGTGGTCCACCTCGGGCATCTTCATCACGCTCATCCTTGAGGGCAGCCAAGTCTCGCCCGTCAGCCTCGCATTCTGGCGTGACCTGGGGACGGCCGTCGCGCTTCTGGTCGTCACGCTGGCCTTGCGCCGCGAGTTTGCGCGCGTCGTCCGTCGGGACCTGCCTTATCTGGCAGGTATGGGCGCCCTCAGCCTCGGCCTATTCCATCTCACGTGGAACCTCTCCGTGCTGGCCAACGGTGTCTCCGTCGCCTCGGTCATCCAGGCCAATATGCCCACCTTCGTCAGTGTCATGGCCTGGATGTTGTGGCGCGAACCGCTCAACTGGCGCAAGCTGGTCGCTATCGCGCTGGCCGTCGTTGGAACCGCCCTCATCTCGCGTCTGGACAAACGCGGTAGTACCCAAATGAAGCTGGTCGGGCTGATGTTCGGCCTCGTGGCTACTGTCACTTACGGCTCGTTCAGCTTGTTCGGCAAGAGGCTCGCCGGGGACTACAGTTCCTGGACCATTCTCACTTACGCTTTTGCCTTTGCCGCGCTCGCGCTTCTACCCTTCCAGGTCGGCAGGGCCACGCCCTGGCCCGTCCCGTCGGACGTGCTGGCCCCCTATGCCGGACTTGTCCTCCTGACCACCCTTACGGGCTTTGCACTCTACACCGTCGCCCTGCGTCACCTGCCCGCCAGCATCGCCGCTATCGGGGCCAACGCCGAACTGCCCTTCGCTGCGCTGCTGTCGTTCCTGCTGCTGGGTGAGCGCCTCGATGGCTGGCAGATCCTCGGTGCTCTGCTCATCATCTGTAGTGTCGTCCTCGTCTCGCTGCCTGAGCGCGAGTCCGATGCTCGCTCGACCTGTCTCTTACCTGACCACCTGGCCTGAAAAGCTGAGAGTCTTACTCGACAAGCGGAACGCGCATGGCAGATGAACCGTGCAGACTGGTACCTCGGTGGTGAGAAGCACAATAGTCTCCCAAAGGTGTCCGGCCGCTAGGGGGTCTGGCCAGCTACCCAACACTGAACAAACGAGCTAGGATATGAGTGGCAGTAGTCAGTGCCGATCTCCAGAAATTCCGTGAATAGAGGCTCACATGCAAATAATCGGAGCGGGATTTGGGCGCACCGGTACGACGTCGCTACGGGCTGCCCTCGAGCCATTGGTTTTGGGCCGTGTTATCATGTGCTGGAGATTTTCAAGCGACCCCGACATATCAAGGTGTGACAGGCGGTAGACTGCAATCATGCCTCAATGGTCGGCAGCCTGACACCGGCAGTCATCTCGAGGTGAGTAGATGTCCAAAGTTGTGAGAAAACCGTTCGCCGCCCTGCGCCCGGTGCCGGTCGTGTTGGTGAGTTGCGGCCACGGCGAGCAGGCCAACATCATCACCATCGCCTGGACGGGCATCCTGTGTTCCAGCCCACCCCACGTGGGGATTGGCGTGCGTCCAAGCCGTCACTCCCACAGGTTGATCCACGAGACGGGCGAGTTCGTGGTCAACATTCCTGACGAAGAGATGCTCGACGAGGTGGAGTACTGCGGCTTTGTCTCTGGCAGGGAGGTGGACAAGTTCGCAACGCGGGGAATGTCTCCGCTTCCCGGTTCGGCGGTGCAGACGCCAATTATCGCCGAGTGCCCCATCAACATCGAGTGCCAGGTGAGTCATACTCTGTCACTGGGCAGCCACGATTTGTTCATCGGCCAGGTGGTGGCAGTGCAGCACAGCCAGGAGGTGCTGGACGGGGAGGGGCGGGTAGACAACAACAAGTTGAAACCCATCCTCTACACCGGCGATGAGTACTGGGGGTGGGGGAGTTTGTTGGGCCTCTACGGGTTTAGAAAGGCCGGTTAGAGCACCCGCCTTGCGCCTGGAGTCCCGGAGGCAGCTCGTCTTTGTGGAAAAGTGCTCAAACAGGGAACGAGAGACTCGACCAGCAATTCCGCGTCATGAACTGACTGGTGAACTCGCGGCGCGAGTCCTTGCTCCGACTGAGTTACGGGGATACCCGCTCCGAATACCTCTTCGTAGCTGAGGCGTTTTGCCCCGGCTGAAACCAACGACACGGCAGGGCGATCAAGCAGCGATTTGCCGGTGAAGAACCGGAGGTCGCTGTCGTTCCGCCTGAGGCCAGAGCGCTCCTCTCTCGGTTTGACGAGACGGTCAAGCACTACGAGATTGTTCTCCAGCCGGATTGAAACCCAACCGGTCCTCCAGGGCGCTTCCCGAAAGGTGTAGGCGGCTGCTTCAGAGCAGGGGCCGCCGCCGATGGGACGTTTCAATCCAGTCAGGCACAATACGCCACCGCCGTTTCCGCCAGGATATGTGCCAGATCCACCACCGATTGCACCTCCACCCACTCCTCCGCGCTGTGCAGACCCGCCCCCCTCGGCCCGATCAACACCGTCTCGATGCCCGCGTCGGCCAGCAACCCGGCATCCGTCCAGAACGTCTGCCCGATGTGCTCGGGCTTCTTACCCAACCGCGCCGTGACCGCCCGCTCCAGGGTTTGCACGATCTCCGCCTCGGCGGGCACCTCAAAGGGACCGCGATGGATTAGGGTTTTCATCGTAGCCTTGAACGCCGGGTCCTCGGCGCTCAAGCGGTCGAGGATGTCCTGCATCTCGCGGGTAATCTCGGCTTCCGTCTCGCCTGAGATGGTCCGCCGCTCGACGTCTGCCACACACCGCTCCGCGTAGATGTACAGTTCGCTGCCGCCCTTAACCAGCGGCACGTTCAGCGAGGGCAACCCCATCAAAGGGTGCGGGGTGCTGGCGCGCAGCGCTTTCTCCAACCCGTCCAGCTGCGCCAGCAGGCGGCCCATGCGTATGTTGGCGTCGATGCCCTCCTCGTAGCGGCTGCCGTGAGCCATCCGCCCAATAGTCTCCACCTCGAACACGGTGAAACCCCGGTGGGCACGGCTAATAGCCATGTCGGATGGCTCCATCACAATCGCCGCGTCCGCGGTGTAATGCTTGATCAGGTCGACGGTCCCCAGGCTGACGTACTCCTCGTCGATGACGGCGGCGGCCAGCACGTCACCGGCCAGCGAGACATCACCGTCCACCAGCGACTTGAGTGCCCCCAGCATCGCCGCCAGGCTGCCCTTCATATCCTGCGCGCCCCGGCCATACAGCTTGCCGTCGCGAATCTCCCCCGAAAAGGGGTCAGCCATCCCCTCAACGCCGACCGTGTCGGTGTGCCCGTTGACCATCAGGCTCCGGCCACCGCCCGCCCCCTTCAGCCTGCCCACCACGTTCGGCCTTCCGGCTTCGACCTCGTTCACCGTCACCTCCAACCCTATCCCGCGCAGCGCATCTGCGATGTAGGCTGCGATTTCCCCTTCTCCCGGATTGCCCGGCGTGAGGGACGGATTGCTTGAGTTGATCCGGACCAGATCGGCCAGTGTTTTCACGACGTAGTCACTGTCAACAACGACGGTCACGTCTGTCTCCTTTTGTGTCGCTGAGTGCTCCGGTTGGCAGGTTGGCTCATTTCCCGACCCTACCCCTGGTCACTGCGATGACTTACGTGTGGCCGCGCGGCTTGGCGAGGGTCGGCTCGTTGATGAACCTTGCGTCTGCCATCGGGTATGCTCTTATACCTGCCCCCTCACCATCCTCGGCGGGCTCTTGTCAGGGGCTCAGAATGTCAGCGCGGCCCAACCCTCTTTCAGCAGGTCCGAGATGATGGTGCCGACATACACCACCGGCACACCGATTTCCTCCAGTTTCTCGGTGATACCCATCCTGTCAGCACACCACTTGCACGCCAGAACTTCGACGTCGTTCTCGAGCAGTTCCCTTATCCTGCCCTGGACCTCCTTGTCGTTGGCCACGACCTTCTCCGACGGCCCGAAGATGATGACCTTCACCTCATCCATCCACACGTTCTTGGCCGCGTTTAGTGGGTAGATGAGGCCGACCTCCAGGGCGACCTCCCTGTCACCGCTGCTCAAGATTACGAAAACCTTCGATACCATGTTGGTTCCTCCTGGCAAATTGCCGCTTTGTCACCCATTCGTAGCGTTGTTTTTTTCCACCTCAATTGAGGGTCTCTTCGTCAGGGATGTTGACCACGAACTGCCCGTCTCCTGGATCAGCCCGGTTTTCAGTCAGGCGAATACCTAGACCTCAAACGCTCACCAGTGCCACGCCTACCAGCGTGACGGCCACGCCCACCCACTGAATCCGGGATATCCGCTCCCGTGAGATGGCGTAGCCCCACAGCATGGTGACGATGGCGAACAGCCCGGTGATGACCGATACAATCGAGGTGAGGCCTTCCAGCAGCCCCAGATTGTAGAACCAGTACCCCGCCGCGTCGAATGCGCCCATTGGCAGCATCCACCTCAGAGAGGAAACAGACTTCAATCGCGTGGAGACGTTGCGGGCGCGCAGGTATATCACGCTGAAGACCAGCGCCGTAATGCGCTGCACCAAAACCGTCGTCTGGCTTCCCAACACCGGCGTGACAAATCGAAAGGCCCAGAAGCCAACCCCCAGCAGGAACGATGCCCCCAGCGCGAAAGCGATTCCGGGCGACAACCACGAGAAAGGCTGCTGAACGGTGCCCGGTTGAGTACCCTCTGCCGTCTCGCTGGTAGCGAGTGACGCAAACACGACGCCGACCAGTGTCACGACAATACCGATGAAATTGATGGTCGTGGGCCGCTCGCCCGAGAGAAGCGAAAAAACGACCGTCACAGCGGCGAAGCTGCTTCCAATGGGAGCCGTGACGAGCAAGGGGCCTCTGACCAAACCGTGATAGAGAAGGTAGTTTCCAATGGTGACGGTCAGGCCGACCAGCACCATCAGCAGACCCGTCGTGGAGAGCAGATTATGCCAGGGAATAGTCTCGGTGGAGAGGGTGAGGACGGCCATCAGTATGCTACCCACCAAATACAGGTAGAGCAGGCTTTTGAGCGTGCCCTCTCTCCGGCTGGCTTCGCGTCCGAGGAAGTCCCCCGTACCAAAGCTGAGAGCCGATGCAAGTCCCCATACTGTATGTCGTCAAAATCTTTGGGACAAATCGGGTGAAGAAATAAGAGAGACTTTCCCCTTCAGTTTACACGAAACGTGATGCCATTTGAAGGTTGATATTGCGCCTCTCCTGTAGCGTCTTC
>Ga0180438_10003674_pt1 | contig 22949 bp, 20 predicted proteins | sample SS_ome_12_FD_132455 | JGI IMG/M metagenome (GOLD analysis project Ga0180438, IMG submission 132455) | Hypersaline lake sediment archaeal communities from the Salton Sea, California, USA - SS_3_D_2 metaG | ecosystem: Environmental > Aquatic > Non-marine Saline and Alkaline > Hypersaline >...
GCAGAAGCGGGCGGCGGGATTTGAACCCGCGACAACCTGCTTGGAAGGCAGGGGCTCTGCCAACTGAGCTACACCCGCATGACCCACGCTCTTGGCGTGGGCTGGTCGGGGCGAGAGGATTTGAACCTCCGACCCCAGCGTCCCAAACGCTGTGCGCTACCAGACTGCGCTACGCCCCGGCACTGTCAGTATAGCCAAACTGGGGACCCCGGTCAATTGCAGCCGCGCTCAGTGACCGCTGCCCCCTACTTGCGATCGAAGTAGATGTTCTTGCCGCTAGCGGACAGGGGAATGCCCATCACATAGTCCGCATCAATCAGCCCCATCTCTCTGGCCACGGCGCCTGCACGGTACATGATGCGATTGTCCACATTGAGCATGCCCGCTGTCTTGACCGCCGAACCCAGGGCGATGCCCATGTCCAGCAAGCGATAGGCGCACTGCGGGCCGCGAAACTCGCCCTCGTACGTGTTCGTGCGGATGCACTTTTCCGAGCCGCAGGCGCCACAGTTCAGACCCACCGGCTTGGCATCCTTGATACCGATCAGTACCACGACCGGTGATGCCTTGACATTCGCACCGTCGCGGTCAAAGTTGCGCTTGCCGGTCTTTTCGCCATAGCGGACCATGCCTTCGCCAAGCTCAAGGCAGGCCTCGCCCTCCAAGACCTTCGTAACCACAAAGTCCTGGCCCGCTGCCTTGGGGGCCGTGCGCGCCGCGAGGCACATCAGCTCGGCCACGGTTCTCAATTCGCTCGACATGCTTCGTTGTGTCCTTTCAGCGTCCCTGCATGGCAAGGGCGGGGATCCGCGGATCCCCGCCCTGAGATGGACCGACCAGAGCCCAGCTAGGCGACTGTCTGTGGCATCGCAAGCTCGCTGGCGGCGTAGACCTGCCCCAGCAGGTAGTTGGCAACCAGCATGGCCCAGAAGCCGGTGAATACGACACCGATCACGCACAGAATGACGCCAAAGCTGGCGATGAACGCCGCCACCAGCCCCAGCAGCAGCGCGATGATGTAAGGTCCTAGGTTGGACGTGATGTACTTGAAGATGCGCCCAAAGCGGAACATGGCGCCAACCTCACCGCTCACCGCATAGTGCGTCATCGCCGCGGGCGTCACTGCGCCAAGGAACAAGCCGTACAGCCCCGAGAGACAGCTGAGGCCGCTCACACATAGCCAGACGGGCGCGGCCGCGGCCTGAGGATCCCCTTCATAGCCCGTGGCTGCGCTGATGAATGCAATCACCATGGAGAGGAGAATGGCGGGAATCGCCCACACCAGTCCGCCTAGGGAGCTGACAAGGCCCTGCACGAAATAGTCGCCAAAGTCACTCCATTCCGGCAGCGGCTGCTCCTTCCCCTCGGCCACGTTCTTCAGCACCTTGAGCCCATACCCAATCGCCACAAAGTTGACGATAGGAATCAGGCTCAGAAGGCCCCCGATGAGCAGCTTGGTGATCCAGTTCTTGTCTTCAAAGACAAAGGTGAAAGCTTTGCCATAGTCCATGTCTATCATCCCTCCTCAATGATGAACACTGTTGCTGACCGTGATCAACTACCAAACCGACGCAACTTCCTCCCTCCCGGGGGCATCGCACCTCCCCGACAGCTTTGCTCGATTATAGCACAGAGGCCCGTGGGCAACAATTCGCATCCTCCGCCCAAGGCCCCTGCCCCGCTCCAGGCCCATTGCTGGATCCCCTTGACTTTTGCTTCATCATGATGTATATTTAGACCAACCTAAAGATATGATCGATATCAATTAAGCCGTGGATAAAGATGTCCGAGGATGCGATTGCCGCAAGCGAAAACGTGCAGATGTACCTGGTCAGCCTCCTGCGCCTTAGCACCGCTGAGCAGGCGGTACCGCTCTCAAAGCTGGCCGAGGTGCTGGACGTCTCGCCAGTCTCTGTCAACCAGATGTGCCACAAGCTGCACGACGACGGGCTGCTCGTGTACGTGCCTTACAAGGGCGTGACCATCACTCCGACGGGCAGGAAGTTGGCCAGCCGCATCCTGAGGCGGCACCGCCTGTGGGAGGTGTTCCTGGTGAAACACCTGCACATGGCCCTTCAGCAAGCACACGACAGCGCCTGCCGGCTCGAGCACGCCACCAGTGACGAGGTTATCGAGCGGCTGGCGCAGTTCCTCGGCGACCCGCCGCTGAACCCTGAAGGTGACCCTATTCCAACTTCCGCAGGAGCATCAGGAGCAATGCCCACACGTGCATTGGCGGACATGGACATCGGGCAACACGGACAGTATGTGCGATGCAACGCTAGCGACACCTGCCGCGAGTTTCTGGCTGCGCAAGGGCTACGACCGGGGACATGGTTGCAGGTTGTGGCCACGGCCCACGACAGCGTGCTGTTGGAATCGAACGGCCGGACGATTGGCCTCAGCGCAGCGCTGGCCTCGATGGTGCGCGTCTCAGTGGCGCCGACACCCAGCGGGCCAGTCGGCCCTGCACCGGAGCATGCGTGACCGCGACCGTCGTCGATCACACAAAAAAACAATCGGGGAGCAACGAGATGGACAAGCACTATGAGGACACAACATCACGCTTGTCGGCGGATCATGCCTTTTCACTGCTGCAACTGAAGAGCGGGGAGACTGCGACTGTTCACAGTCTGCGCGGTGGCACCGGCTTTCGCAGCCGACTGGCTGCCTTGGGCTTTACACCTGGCACCGGTGTCAAGATGATGCAGAACCTTGGCTACGGTCCGATCATCGTCACGGTGCGAGACACACGCATCGCCCTGGGGCGCGGCGAGGCCTACAAGGTATGGGTGCAATAGGGCAGCGAGCGATGGCGGAACAAGAGAGCAAGAGCATCCGGGTGGCTTTGGCCGGCCAGCCCAACGTGGGCAAGAGCACGGTCTTCAACTTGCTGACGGGGCTGAGCCAGCATGTGGGCAACTGGCCGGGCAAGACAGTCGAACAGAAGGCCGGTACCTGTGAGTTTGACTCGCTGCGATTCGACCTGGTGGACCTTCCGGGCACCTACAGCCTGAGCGCGAACTCGCCCGAGGAACTCATCGCCCGAGAGTACATCATCAAGGAAAAGCCCGACGTGGTCGTGGCCATCGTCAATGCAGCCACGCTGGAACGCAGCTTGTACCTGGTGGCGGAGCTGCTGCCACTGGGCGTGCCCCTGGTGATCGGGCTGAACATGATCGACGTGGCAGAACAGCAGGGCCTGACGATAGAGACGCATGTGCTCGAGGCGGCACTGGGCGTTCCAATTGTGCCCATGGTAGCGACCAAGGGCCAGGGCATACACGAACTGCTTGCTCGCGTGCAGGATCTGGCCTGCGATGGCGCAGCGTACCAGCCGAACGCGCCGGACATCCGCGCTGACCACAAAGAGGTGCTGCAGCGTATCGAAAGCCTTATCGATGGCCATGTACCCGATGGATACCCCAACACCTGGGTCGCGCTCAAGATCTTGGAGGGCGACGACCAGATCACGCAGATGATGCGTCCCAGATTGCCAGAAGCAGCTTCAAGAGAGGTTGATGGCATCCTAAGGCAGCACGAAGACGCCTGCGTAGCCGTCGCCAGCGGCCGGTACTCGTGGATCGCGCGCATGGTACGTGCGGCCGTGGTCAAGCCAAAGGCTGGTCCCATAACACGAACTGATCGCCTCGATCGCTGGGCCACACATCCCATCTGGGGCCTCATGATCCTGGTCGGCATCCTGGCTGTGACCTTTGCCCTGACATACACCCTCGGTTCTCCGCTTCAAGAGTGGATGGATCGCTACATTGTGGGGGGTCTGGCCACAGTGGCCAGCCGCGCTCTAGCTGACGCCCCACCGTGGCTGCTCTCTCTTGTCGTCGACGGTGCGATTGCCGGTGTGGGCACCGTCCTGACCTTTTTCCCGATTCTATTGATCTTCTTTGCTGTGCTGGGCATCCTGGAAGACGTAGGGTACATGGCCCGAGCAGCCTATGTCATGGATCGGTTCATGCACCTGATGGGCCTGCACGGCAAGTCGTTCTTGCCGCTGTTCCTTGGCTTTGGCTGTAACGTGCCGGCAGTAATGGGTGCTCGCGTGATCGAGTCGCAGAGAGCGCGCCTGCTGACCATTCTGGTGGCTCCCTTGGTACCGTGCACGGCACGTATGGGCGTCATTGCCTTCCTGGCACCGATCTTTTTCCGGCAACCAACGCTGATCTCTTGGGGGTTGCTGACCCTCAACTTGGGAGTTCTGGTGCTGTCAGGCCTACTGCTTCACAAGATCATCCTAAAGGGAGAGAGCGTGGCATTCATCATGGAGCTGCCACTCTACCACGTCCCAAACTGGCACACCATCACCATTGGTGTGTGGCAGCGACTGCTATCCTTCCTTGAAAAGGCCGGTACCATCATCTTGGTCGTATCAGTTGTCACCTGGGCGTTATCCAGGTTCCCTGGCGGGACCTTGGAAACCAGCTGGATAGCCGCGCTGGGCCGCGGGCTCGAGCCTCTGGGCAACCTGATGGGTCTGGATTGGCGCTTGGTCGTCGCACTGCTGAGCAGTTTCATCGCCAAGGAGAACGCCATAGCGACGCTCGGCGTGCTCTTTGGTGGATCAGGGGCAGGGACCAGTATCACCAGCGCGCTGCGTGCAGCTGTGGCGCCGCCGGCAGCGCTGGCCTTTCTGGTCATGCAGATGCTGTTCATCCCCTGTGTGGCGACGGTCAGCGCAATCAGACAGGAGACCAACTCCTGGCATTGGCCGACCTTTGCCGTGCTCTTCCTGCTGCTGGTGTCTCTGGCGGGCGGCATAGCCACCTTTCGCCTGGCCACCCTGCTGGCACTGTAGCCGGCGACGCAGGCTCCATCAGCCACCTTGGTATCCGGCTAGAGGTACGAAACGGTGCTTGTAGATCTGCTCAAGGTCCTGCGCTCGGGTGGTGTCCACGCGCTGAGCGACGTTGCCCGCGAACTGAGCGTCAGTGAGGCGCTGGTGCAGACCATGGTTGACGAACTGGTTCGCTTGGGCTACCTTAAGCCTGCTGCACAAGCATGTCCGGGCAGCTGTGAGGCCTGCCCTCTGGCGAGTTGCTGCGCCCTTGGCACAATGGGCCGGCTATGGACGCTGACCGACGCCGGGCGCAGGCTCCTGCAGCCAAGCGACAGCGAGGGCTAGGGCTGCCAGCGGGCGCCCGCCCTGCTAGCTCTGCGTTCGGCCTTGGGCATGCCACTGCCCAAGTATTCTGAGCCCACGGCGCTTCTCCAGATCCGCCTATTCCCCTGTGGCCGTTGAGACGATGGGCCAGTCCGTCTCAGGCGGCTGTCTACCTCCTCTCCAAGACCTGTGTTAGACATTTATATGAATTGCCGCAAAAACATTGACACGTGCACACTAAAGCAATAGAATGGCAGCACAAGATAGCGCAAGAGCTTTTACGGGAGTCCTTATGGAAGAACCAACCACCTCTAGGGATGAAACACTTTCACAGATCCAGAAACAGTTGGAAGCGGCACGCGAGGAAGCGGCCACCAACCACGACAAGTACCTGCGCGCTCTCGCCGAATCGGAGAACATGCGCAAGCGTTTGCAGCGCTTGTGCGAGGACCGTATCTGGCAGGAGAAGCAGCGACTGCTGGGGCAGTTTCTGGAGGTCGCCGACCAATTGGAGCAGGCGCTCAAGCACGCGGGCGCGGACGATCCGCTGGCGGCAGGCTTGCGTATCACGGAGCGCGCACTGCAGACTATACTGGCTGAGGAAGGTGTGCAGCCCATTGAGTCACTCGGGGCACCCTTTGATCCCAAGCGTCACGAAGCGGTCGAAACAACGGAAGACCAATCGCGAGAGCCCAACGAAGTGACGCGCGAGTACCGCAAGGGCTACATGCTGGGCGACAGATTGCTGCGTCCGGCACGGGTAGAAGTGAACCGTGCCTCGTAGTGCGCAGACCGCGCATCGGAGTTTGGACCCTATGAAACGCGCATCGAGCAGACCCGGGGGACAGTCGTAGAAGGCCATGGAATATCGAGACTATTACAAGATACTGGGCGTGGACAAAAAGGCCAGCCAGAAGGAAATCAAGCAAGCCTACCGACGACTCGCTCGCCAGTATCACCCCGACGTCAACCCGGGGGACAAGGCCGCCGAGGAGCGCTTTAAGGAAATCAACGAGGCACACGAAGTGCTCGGCGATCCTGACAAGCGGCAGAAGTATGACCAGTTGGGAGCGAGCTGGCAGCAGTGGCAGCGACGCGGAGGCGATCCGCGCGGCTTTGATTGGAGCCAGTGGTTCGCTGGCGGGCAGCCCGGCGGGTCACGCGTGCACGTGGAGTATGGTGACCTCGGAGATCTCTTCGGGGAAGGTGCGTTCTCTGACTTTTTCCGCAACATCTTCGGTGGCATGGGGGGCGCCAGCTATGGGCAGCGCGCGAGCCGTCGCACTGGCCAGGACATGGAGCAGCCTGTCGATATCACACTGGAAGAGGCCTTTCGCGGGACAAAGCGCATCCTGCAGTCGGACAGCCGCAGACTGGAAGTGACTATCCCTCCAGGGGTCGACTCTGGCTCAAGGGTGCGTATGCGTGGCGAGGGCGGGCCCGGCCTCGGCGGAGGGCAATCGGGTGATCTTTACCTGCGCGTCTCGGTGCTTCCGCACCGGACGTTCGAGCGCAAGGGAGATGATCTGCACTGCCGTGTGCCCGTTGACATCTACACGGCGGTGCTGGGCGGTGAGGTGGCCGTACCGACACTAAAGGGCCAGGTGATGCTCACCATTCCACCTGGGACACAGAGCGGCAAGCGCTTCCGCCTGAAAGGTCTTGGCATGCCCAATATCAAGAATCCGCAGCAGCGCGGCGACCTCTATGCCGAAGTGTCCATCTCCGTGCCAAAGAGGTTGAGCCAGCGAGAGAAGGAGCTCTTCCAGGAACTCGCTGAGATACGAGGCAGCTGAGGCTGTATGCGATCATCTGAGTGGAAGGGAACGTTGCTGACAACATGAGTACACGAGAGTCAAGAAGCACCAAATGGCTTGCTGTAGTTCTGGTCGGACTGTTGGCCGTAGGCCTGGTGGGATGTGCGCCCTGCGCCATGCTGCCTGTCGGGCGCGATGTGTCACCCACGACAGCCCCTGTCGTAGAGCGCATTGAGGCCATACCGACGCCCGTGCCTCAGGAACTGATCATCGAGGCCGACGCTGAGGAGCAACTGCTTGTCAACGTCTACAAGCGCTTGAACCCCTCCGTCGTCAACATCAGGGTAGTGAAGCTGCTGGAAAACGAAGGATTGCAGTTGCCTGATATCCCAGGTTTCCCGGAGATCCCGCAGAGCCCCGATGAGTTCTACCAGCGAGGATCGGGCTCTGGATTCGTCATTGACAAGAGCGGCCACATCGTCACCAACAACCACGTGGTCGAAAGCGCGGAAGAGGTGCAGGTCACCTTTCACGATGGCACTACGTTGCGCGCAGAGGTCATTGGGACCGATCCAGACAGCGATCTGGCCGTTGTCCTGGTGGACGCGCCACAGGATATGCTCCTTCCCGTCGAGCTGGGCGATTCCGACCAGCTGGAGGTTGGCCAGCGGGCCATTGCGCTCGGCAACCCCTACGGCTTGCGTGGAACACTGACCACGGGCATCATCAGCGCGTTAGGGCGCAGCCTGCCCATCGGGCGTGCTTCGCAGGTCATCGGGGCGCGCTTTTGCATACCCGAGCTCATCCAGACTGATGCTGCCATCAACCCCGGCAACTCGGGGGGGCCGCTCCTGAACTCGCAAGGGCGCGTCATCGGCGTGAACACGGCCTACGATCCCAGCGTTTCGGGTGTGGGCTTTGCTGTGCCCATCAACACGGTCAAGCGTGTCGTACCCACACTGATCAGGGAAGGGCGCTATGATTACCCCTGGCTGGGCATCTCGGGCACCGATGTGAGCCTTGAAATCGCGGAGGAAATGGATCTGCCGGTGCAGCGCGGCGCGATCGTCCTAGAAGTGACGCCGGATAGCCCCGCTGACGAGGCCGGCCTGCGCGGCAGCAGCCGGACGGTCACCAGCTTGGGTAGTGAGCTGCGCGTGGGTGGAGACGTCATTGTTCGCATCGATGACCAACCTGTGCTGGAGTTTGAAGACATCTTGGTCTACATCCTCCGCAACACCGAAGTTGGGCAGGAGATCGAGCTGACCATTATCCGTAACGGCCGCGAGCAGACCGTCAAAGCAACGCTGGGCGCCAGGCCGAGCGATTGATTGGCAACAGGAAAGGAGACTGGGGCGACATGAGCACCTCAGGGCGCAAGCTCATCATGCTGGCAGTGGCAGCACTCTTGATTGGGGCAGTACTGGGCTGCAGTTTTCTGGCTCAGGTGCAGCCAACGCCGGCACCAACGAACACACCAGTGGCCGTGCAGCGGCCCACGGCAACGCCTGTACCCTTGGTCACGAGAGCACCGGGCACTGTCATTAGCGATGAGGAGCAGATCATCGATGTCTACGCCCGCGTAAGCCCGGCCGTAGTCTTCATCACCAGCCGCATCTTGGTGCGTGACTTTTTCATGGGCGTCACGCCCCAGGAGGGCACAGGCTCGGGCTTTGTCATCGACAAAGAGGGTCATGTCATCACCAACAACCACGTGATCGAGGGTGCTGACCGCATCGTGGTGACCTTGGACGATGAGACCTCCGTTGAGGCCGAGCTGGTAGGCACAGATCCATCGAACGACGTGGCGGTGCTCAAGATCGACGTGCCGGCCGAGAAGCTGCAGCCCGTCGAGCTGGGCAGTTCGTCCAACCTGCGCGTAGGACAGACCGCCATCGCTATCGGCAATCCCTTTCGCTTGGACCGCACGCTGACCACCGGCGTTATCAGTTCACTGGGCCGGCCGCTCGACTCGGGCGGAAGCCGCCCGATCTATGACGTCATCCAGACCGATGCTGCGATCAATCCGGGCAACTCTGGAGGGCCTCTGCTCAACACTGCCGGCGAGGTGATCGGCGTCAACACTGCGATCGTCTCTCCCAGCGGTGGTTCGATTGGCTTGGGCTTTGCCGTGCCGATAGACACCGTCAAGCGCGTGGCCAACTCAATCCTTGAACAGGGCTACTACCCCCACCCCTGGTTGGGGATCACAGGCATCGGGGTCACTCCTGAACTCGCCGAATTGCTGGAACTGGACGTCGACCGTGGCGTGCTGGTTATCGATGTGACCCGCGGTCAGCCAGCAGCAGAGGCGGGCTTGCGCGGCGGACAGCGCAACGTGCGGGTCGGCGAGTACATCGTGCCTGTCGGCGGCGATATCGTGATCGCTATCGACGGGTCGCCGCTGCGGGACATGGGAGACCTCGTCCAGTATTTGGAGACACGAACCGAAGTGGGGCAGCGCGTCGAGCTGACTGTGGTGCGCAGCGGTGAGGAACGCATCATTGCCGTGACGCTCGGTGAGCAGCCCAGGGATTAGGACTGCGGAGAGCATAGAGCATGGACTACCAAGCTCCGAACGAACCGTGTTACGTGATCAGTGTCGCAGCGAAGATGGTGGATCTGCACCCTCAGACCTTGCGTCACTATGAGCGCGTGGGTTTGGTCGTGCCAGCACGGTCTCCGGGCAATGTGCGCCTCTATTCAGCGCACGATATCGAGCGCCTGCGGAAGATCTGCCGGCTCACCGATGAGCTGGGCATAAACCTGGCAGGCGTGGATGTGATCCTGCGCTTGACCGACACGGTGGAAGAACTCCAGATCGAGATGGACCAGGTACGCACGGAGCTGCATTCGGAGATTCAGCGCTTGCGGCAGCGCCTACAAGACAACGGCATCGCCGCGGAGTAGATGCCCCAGACCGGAGGAGGTCGCGAAGTGATCAACCAGAGCGAGCTTCAACAGTTGGCCAGCTTCAAAGCTGAGGGTGAGGGCGTGCTCAGCCTGTACCTCAACACCGACATGACGCAGCAGCCCAAGGAGCAGAGCAGATTGGTGCTGCGTAACTTGCTGGACGCCGTCGCACTGGGCACGCCAGATGAGGACCGTGAGCGTGTAGAGCGATTCTTTGACCTGGAGTACGACTGGCAGAGCAGATCGGTGGCCCTGTTCTCATCGCTCGCACAGGGACTGTGGCGCGTCTATCCGCTGGCTGTGGCTATGGATAGCCAAGCACACGCCAGCGACAGGGTGTACCTGGCACCGCTGACCGCGCTTTTGGACGAATACGGTCGCCACGGTGTGATTCTAGTAGACCGAGAGAGTGCGCGCTTTCTCCTGATCCAGATGGGCGAGATCGTCGAGGACAGCGAGTGGGTTGGCGAGGACCTGAAGCGGCACAAGCAGGGCGGATTTGCAGCTGCGCGCTACCAGCGGCATGTGGACAAGCAGGCCGAGCAAAACCTGAAATTGGCGGCCGAGGCCGCTGTGCGATTCTGTAAGGAAACTGACTGCCAGGGCATCATTCTGGGAGGCGCAGACGACACGCTGTCACAGTTTGAGGCCATGCTGCCCAAGGCAGTGCAGAAAACGGTCATTGGCACCATCAGCGCTGACATGGCAGACGCGCCGGACGACCTGATGGCACGGGCACTGCAACTCATTGCGCAGCAAGAACGTAGAAAAGAACAGAGACTGGTCGAGCAGATGATCACTGGCGCCGCCAAGGGCGCGGGGGCAGTGATCGGATTGGCCGACACCTATTACGTTGCCCACCAGGGGCGCGTGCATACCCTGGTGGTGGACAAGGACTTTGAGTCCGAAGGCTATTTGTGCGACGGCTGTGGCTTTATCAGCGCTCAGCCGATCTCCACATGTCCATCGTGTGGTGAGGAGCCGCAGAAGATTGCGGATGCAGTCAACCGCACGATGCAAAAGGTCATCGAATCCGGCGGCGAGGTGGAGGTCGTGAGCGAAAACGAGGCGCTGCGCGAGGCCGGGTGCATAGGTGCGATACTGCGCTACTAGGATCACCGAGTGCTCCAAGGCAGCACTCGCCAAAACTGTTAAACTCGGCATTGAACCATTCGGAGCTGCAAATTGACTCTCAATCTCAATCGATACACTGAAAAGGCGCAACAGGCCCTGGTCCAAGCCCAGGAACTGGCGTCCGAATACGATCACAGTCAGATAGAGCCCGAACACCTGCTGCTGGCGCTGATCCGGCAGGCCGACGGCGTAGTGCCGCAGGTTCTGGGCAAGCTGGGCCTGGCACCGCAATCCGTACAGCGCGAACTGGAAGAGGCACTGCAGCAGCAGCCCCAGGTATACGGCGCAGCCACGCAGGTCGGCATGGGCCTGGCGCTGCAGAACGTGTTGAAGCGTGCTGAATCGCAGGCGCAGTCGATGCGTGACGAGTTTGTGTCCACCGAGCATTTGCTGATGGGGCTGGTGCTGGTGCCCAGCGGGCGCGCAGGCGACATCCTGCAGCAAAACGGCATCAACCTGAACCGCATCTACGAGGCGCTGACGAGCATACGCGGCACGCAGCGCGTCACCGATCAGACGCCTGAAGACAAGTACCAGGTGCTGGAAAAGTACGGTCGTGATCTGACGGTGCTGGCCCGTCGGGGCAAGCTCGACCCGGTGATCGGGCGGGACGAAGAGATCCGGCGCGTGATCCAGGTATTGTCACGGCGCACCAAGAACAACCCCGTTCTGGTGGGCGAGGCGGGCGTGGGCAAGACGGCCATCGCCGAAGGCCTCGCGCAGCGCATCGTGCGCGGCGACGTGCCCGAAGGGTTGAAGAACAAGCGCATCTTTGCCCTGGATCTTGGTGCTATGATCGCCGGGGCAAAGTATCGCGGTGAGTTTGAAGAGCGCCTAAAGGCCGTGCTGAAGGAGATCAGCGAGGCCGAAGGCGAGATCATCCTATTCATCGATGAGCTTCACACCGTGGTCGGCGCTGGCGCGGCACAAGGGGCCATGGACGCCAGCAACATGCTCAAGCCCATGCTGGCCCGCGGTGAGTTGCACACCATCGGTGCCACAACGCTGGACGAGTACCGCGAGCACATTGAGAAGGACGCGGCGCTGGAGCGTCGCTTCCAGCCCATCTATGTCGACGAGCCAACGGTGGAGGAAACAATCAGCATCCTGCGCGGCTTGAAAGAGCGCTACGAAGTGCACCACGGCGTGCGCATCCAGGATGCTGCGCTGGTCGCCGCGGCGGTGCTGTCACGTCGCTACATATCCGACCGCTTCCTGCCTGACAAGGCCATTGACCTGATCGACGAAGCGGCCTCGCGGCTGCGGATGGAGATCGACAGCATGCCGGCCGAGCTCGATGAGATCGAGCGGCGCATCATGCAGCTGCAGATCGAGCAGCAGGCGCTGCGCAAGGAATCCGATGAGGCAAGCAAAGAGCGTCTGAACAGGATCGAGCATGAGCTGTCCGAGCTCAAGGAAAAGAGCACGGCCATGAAAGGCCAGTGGCAGCAGGAAAAGGACAGCATCCAGGCCATCCGCGAGATCAAGACGCGCATCGAAGACACCAAGCAGGCCATCGAGCGCGCCGAACGACGCGCCGATCTGGAAGAAGCTGCCAAGCTGCGCTACGGCGAACTGCCCAGCCTGGAGGCGGAACTGCGCAGCCAAGAGGAGCACCTGCGTGAGCTTCAGCAGGGCCAGCCCATGCTGAAGGAAGAAGTGGAAGAAGAGGACGTGGCCGAAGTCGTGTCCAAATGGACCGGCATCCCGGTGTCCAGGCTGATGGAAGGGGAAAAGGCCAAACTGCTGCGCATGGAAGAGAACCTGCACAAGCGCGTGGTCGGGCAGGATGAGGCCGTCTCGGCGGTGGCCAATGCGGTGCGGCGCGCTCGCGCTGGCCTGCAGGATCCCAACCGGCCCATCGGCAGCTTCCTGTTCCTCGGCCCTACGGGTGTGGGCAAGACCGAGCTGGGAAGGGCTCTGGCAGAGTTCCTCTTTGACGATGAGAACAGCATGGTCCGGCTGGACATGAGCGAGTACCAGGAACGGCACACGGTCGCGCGCATGATTGGCGCGCCGCCGGGCTATGTAGGCTACGAAGAAGGCGGTCAACTGACCGAAGCGGTGCGGCGGCGGCCCTATGCCGTCGTACTGCTGGACGAGATCGAAAAGGCACATCCCGAAGTGTTCAACGTGTTGCTGCAGTTGCTAGACGACGGACGCCTGACCGACGGTCACGGCCGCACCGTCAGCTTCAGGAACACGGTGGTGATCATGACCTCCAACGTCGGCAGCCAGTGGATCAAGGAACTGGGCGGCCGTGACGAACAGGAGATGCGCCGCCGCGTGATGGAGGCCTTGAATCAGCAGTTCCGGCCCGAGTTCCTGAACCGCATCGACGAGGTGGTGATCTTCAACTCGCTGGGCATGGAGCAACTGGTTCAAATCGTGGACATCCAGCTCAAGCATCTGCAAGAGCTCCTGGAAGAGCGCAAGGTCGAGCTGGAACTGACAGAGAAAGCAAAGCGTCTTTTGGCTGAGGAGGGTTACGACCCGGTGTTCGGGGCGCGGCCGCTCAAGCGCGTCATCCAGAGACGCATACAGGATCCCCTGGCCCTGAGCCTGCTTCAAGGCGAGTTTCAGGACGGAGACCACATCACCGTGGATGTTGTGGACGGCGACCTGAGCTTCACCCGCGCTGTGAGCGAGCCCGTCGCCGTGGGCGTGGGCTAGGGGCATAACATCACCTCCCGGAAGCAGGGGTAGGTCCGAAGGGGCAGGCCCGGACAGGCCTGCTCAGGACAGCTAGAACAGAGGAAAAGCAAATGATGATGTCGTTTGATCGTTTCACCGAGCGCGCGCAGGAAGCAGCTGCCGCCGCTTATCAGATCATGCAGCGCTACCGCCATGGCCAGCTTGACACCGAGCACATCCTGCTCGCCCTGCTGGAACAGCCTGAGGGAGTGATCCCGCAGATCCTGGAGCGCCTGGATGTCGACGTGGAGGAAGTCAAAGAGCACCTCGATGACGTGCTCAAGGCCGGTCCCAAGTCCCGCTCGATGGACAGCAGCCGGCCGCCGACGCAGGTGTACATCACACCCCGCGTCAAGCGCGTGCTGGACGCCGCCACGGCAGAGTCGGAGAAGATGGAAGATGAGTACGTCTCAACGGAGCACATCTTCCTGGCCATTGTCAGCCAGCGCGACGGCCCCGCAGCGCAGATTCTGAATGATGAGGGCGTGACCCGCGACAGGATCCTCGACGTGCTGCCCGAGGTGCGCGGCGGTCAGCGGGTGACCAGCCCGCAGGCCGAGAGCCGCTACCGCACTTTGGAGAAGTACAGCCGCGACCTGACGAGCCTAGCTGCCGAGGGCAAGCTGGACCCGGTGATTGGCCGCGATGGTGAGATTCTGCGCCTGATCCAGGTGCTGTGCCGGCGCACCAAGAACAACCCGGTGCTGATCGGCGAGGCCGGCGTGGGCAAGACAGCCATTGTGGAGGGGCTGGCACAGAAGATCGCCGATGGCGACGTGCCCGAGCTCTTGATGGACAAGCGGGTGATCTCACTGGACCTGGGCTCCATGGTGGCCGGGACCCGCTTCCGCGGCGAGTTCGAGGAGCGCGTCAAGGCAGCGCTGGACGAAATCAAGCAGGCCGCCGGCGAGATCATCCTGTTCATCGACGAACTGCACAACGTCGTCGGTGCAGGAGCAGCGCAGGGGGCCATCGATGCCTCCAGCATGCTCAAGCCGGCCTTGGCACGCGGCGAGCTGCGCTGTATCGGGGCCACCACGGTGGACGAGTACCACCAGCATGTCGAGAAGGATGCTGCGCTGGAGCGGCGCTTTGCGCCGGTATACGTGGAAGAGCCGACCGTGGAAGAGACCGTCGACATGATCAAGGGCCTGCGCTCACGCTATGAGGAGCACCACAATGTGGTGATCAGCGACGAAGCCATCCAGGCTGCGGCACGGCTCTCCGAGCGCTATGTCAAGGATCGCTTCCTGCCGGACAAGGCCATCGATCTGGTCGATGAAGCCGCCTCCAAGCTGCGCATCACCATCTTCAGCTTGCCGGACGACCTCAAGGGCATGAAAATGGAGATTGGGCGCCTGGCCGCCGAAGAGGAGATGGCCTGGCAGAGCCGCGACTATGAAAGGGCTGCTGTTCACAAGAGCGAGCGCCTGAAACTGGAGGAAGAGTTCGAGGCCAGGAAAGAGGCCTGGAAGTCTGAGCGCGGCATCGAAGAGGTTGTGGTCGAGGAGGACATCGCCGAAGTGGTGGCGGGGTGGACCGGTATCCCGGTCAGCCGCATGCTTGAGACCGAAGCTGACAAGCTGCTGCTCATGGAGGAGCGCCTGCACGAGCGCATGGTCGACCAGGAGGAAGCGGTGATGGCCGTGTCTGACGCCATCCGCCGTGCGCGCTCTGGGCTCAAGGATCCGCGCCGCCCGATCGGGAGCTTTATCTTCCTGGGACCCACAGGCGTGGGCAAGACCGAGCTGGCCAAGACGCTGGCCGAGTTCCTGTTCGAGGACGAGGACGCCCTGCTGCGCATCGACATGAGCGAGTACCAGGAGCGTCACACGGTATCACGCCTGTTCGGTGCCCCACCAGGCTACGTTGGCTACGAGGAAGGCGGGCAGCTGACCGAGGCCGTGCGCCGCCGGCCCTACCAGGTGGTGCTGTTCGACGAGATCGAGAAGGCGCATCCTGATGTCTGGAACGCGCTGCTGCAGATACTGGAAGACGGGCGCTTGACCGACGGGCAAGGCAACATCGTTGACTTTCGCAACACGGTGTTGATCATGACCTCCAACATCGGCACCAAGTACACGCCCAAGGGCGGCAGCTCGCTCGGCTTTCGCACGCCGGGCGAGGCGGACGAGCACCAGAAAATGGAAGGCGACATCCGCGATGCCCTGAAAAAGACCTTCCGCCCGGAGTTCCTGAACCGTATCGACGAGGTGATCATCTTCCACCGCCTGAGCAAGGAAGACATGAAGCAGATCGTCGACCTGCAGGTGCGCGAGATCTCCGAGCGCATGCGTGAGCAGGGGATAGAGGTGCACCTCAGCGAGGAAGCACGCGAGTGGCTGGCCGAAAAGGGCTACGATCCCGCCTTTGGCGCCCGGCCGCTGCGCCGCACGCTTCAGCGCCTGGTGGAAAGCCCGCTGTCGAAGAAGCTCATTCGCAGTGAGCTCAAGCCTGGGGACAAGCTGCGCATCGAGATCGAGAAGGACACACTTGTATTCCGCACGCTGAACGACAAAAAGCCAGCGCCGGTAGCAGCCTAGCACACGGAGCAATAGGGTGAGCTACCGCGCGAGCGTGGCTCGCCTGAATCAACAAAGGCCTGGACTGGAATCGCCCGCACCCGCGGGCCTCCAGCTCCAGGCCTTGTGCATGTCTGCAGCTGAGGCCTGATGGCCTGTCCCTGAGTCAGATCACCAGCTGGTCGTACAGGCGCTCCAAGCTGAGCGTGGGACACACGGTATCCGCACACCTGAGCGTGAGCGTGGCCGCCGAGACGCCCAGCCGCATGGCCTCACCGGTGCTGAAGCCATTGACCAGGCCGTACACCACAGCCGCCGTCAGCGCGTCGCCCGCCCCGGTGAAATCCACGACTTCGCAGCGGATGGCGGGCACGTATCCGCTCTCACGCGCCGTCGCGTAGCACAGCCCCTCTTCGCCCAGGGTGACGATAGCGGTCTCAACCCCCAGCGCCACCAGTTCTTGGGCCGCGGCCATCGCCCCTTCGCGACCGGAGATGGCATGCCCGCACAGCACCTCCGCCTCCGCCACGTTGGGCATGGTCATGGCCAGGCCGGCCAGGTGCTCCCGCAGCTTGCCGGCCAACGTCGGAGACGTCGGATCGACCGCCACGGGCACCTGGTAGCGCTGCGCAGAGCGGATCGCCGAAGCCAGCGCCCCGGCAGACAGATTGGCGTCCATGACCAGCATCGCGGCGCCCTTGAACAGAGCGCGATTGCGGTAGAGGTGAGCTGGCGTGACGGCATCGATGATGTCCATCTCGTCAATGGCAACGGCTGGGCTGCCCTGTGCGTCCGACACGGCCAGGTAGGCGGCCGAATGGTGATCCGGAGAGACGATGATGTTCTCGACGTTGACCCCCGTGCGCGCCGTGTACTCCAGGATCTGCGCACCAAAGGGATCGCGGCCCACGGCCGAGATGAGCACCGTCGGCTGGCCCAGCCGGGCCAGATTCTCCGCGACGTTGCGGGCCACGCCCCCGAAGCTGAGCGTGATGTCGCCGGGCACCGAGCTGCCCGTGTGCAGGTCCTTGTAGGCGCGGCCCTTGACGTCCACGCTTGCCGCGCCGATGACGAGGATGTGAGGAGCATTGGTCACAGTGACCTCCCGCTAGCCATGTTCCCAGACGGTGCATCTGCCGCACACACGTTGCCCCATTGTCTAGCGATATCCCAAGTTTCGCAAACGCGTTGACAGCTTTTCCCAAGGCCCGCTAGGATCGGTGTGGGTAGTATGGGCTGGCCCCAAGGCGGCCAGGCAGCCTTTCAGTAAGCACAACGGAGGAGATTGATAGATGTCGCAGGCTTTTCTCGGCAATGATGGTACGCTTCGCATGTGGTTCAGAGATGAGATCCGAAACGCACTGCTTTGTGCCTATACGACATGCACCGCACTGTCTGAGGCCAGCCCATCGCCTGAGAGCACGGATTTCCGCCGTGGCTTTGTGAGCGCGCTGGTGGCCATAGGCGTCAACTTCGGCATCGCCCCACTGCCGTTTGATGACCAGGAACGGCGCATGCTCCCGGCAGCGGTTCTAGCCATCGCTGCTCAAGCGCAGGCGTCTGAGGACTAGTCTGCACCGGTCCGAGGGCCACCTCTGATGAACATCGGGGGCGATTCGCCCACGATCAGGGTCTTGTCACCCTCACTCTGCAACAGCTTTTCAAGGGCTTCCAGGTATTGGATTGCTGTGGGGCTGTCGCAGGTCATGCGCATCGATACGGCCTCAAGAACGGACACAAGACGAACGGCCACGCTTGCGTCGAGTTTCACCCCTATCCCTAAGCAAGCTCGCACGACGTTCACGAGCTGAACGGCTAGCCCCTTTCTGATTTCCTCCTTCTTGCCCTCCACAGCCGCGAGAGCCTCTGCTTGCCCCAATCCCCTCTGCGCCATAGCTTGTCTTTCGCCCGTAGCCTGGGCGACAAGGCTTCGTGCGCGCCAGTTCGTAGCCCACCAGTCCACGACTCTTTCCCCCACTTCCTCGGGCATCTTCACCGTGGTGATGTCAGCGCCCAGGAGCGTGAGTCCCCAATCGCTGAGCAGTGGCGAAAGGCTGGCCTTCAGTTTGCTTTCCAGCGCGAGAATTGCATCTCCTCGGGCTGCAGCCCTAGCGGTAAAAGAATAGTCATAGAGGCCATCCAGGTTGAACCCACGCACCGCATCTCTCAAGAAGCTGTCCGCCGCCGCCAGCACTGCCTTTTCCGGAGTGGCTGGATCGAGCCTGAACACGGCTCTATAGACCGACTCTTTGTAGACCGGATAGTCTCCCAGAATCTCGCCCTGCGAGGCTTCTGTCGTCGCCTGTGGAGGGGCCCCCCAGTCGGCACGACACTGAATCTGGTAGCCGACAGTCATCTTGAACGTTAACGGAACCCGGTCTTGAGTCAACACATCCTCTGCTGTCAAGGAGTGCCACTGCGGTCTCAGATCCACGGCCTTCTTTATGATTTCGTAGCGCTGGCTCTTGGCCACCCCGGGGCCCTCAATCTTGGTAACCTTGCCGCCCCACTCAAAGACGACGGCATTGCCGGGGCGGATGACCACGATGCCAGGCCCCAGTGGTATCTGCAGCAGACCTTCGGGCTTGACCTTCTTGACCTCACCATCCTCCACGATCGCCCAAGGGCACCATATTCCCACAGTCATCAGCAGCAGGCATTTCAGGGCGTCCCACCGACTCATGCCTGAGGTCTCCGAAAGCGTCAGGATCAGGTTTGAGCTGATCCATGCTGAAGCAAACAGGAACCCAAACATGAGAAGTGTCGCAAGGATCAGGCCGAGGCGAAGGGATGCCCTTAGGCTGGTCCCGAACGTCCCTACAAGCCAAGCGAGTGCGGTACTGCGCTCGGCCAGGCTCTGAACCGAAGCCGTCGCGGCTAGCCACTGGAATGCCAAGGCGATGGCAAACGCGAAGAGGAGAGTCCAGTAGGCTATGCTGGCCAGGCGCCGGGCCTTGGCCGGTCCGAGCACACTTGCTGCCAGAAACAGAGCCATGAACCCCAGATAGAAGGCAGCCAGCCCGAACCGGGCATAGAGAAACAGGAGAATCAGAACAGCAAGCGCGACCAAGGCCAGAGTTCTTGGGGATGGCCGGCGCGACCTTGGCTCCTGTGGCCCCAACGGTTGAGCATCCGGATTGCCCATCGGACACACCTCCTGTCGCCAAATACCTGGATCCAGCGTGTGTACACAGTACACCACAACGACAACTGGGACTCGGGACGCGCTGCCCACATCCAACTGCCAAGCGTGGAGCCTAGCCCACAACGCCCGACACTGGGCGGATCGAGTTTGCCAAGAAGACTACCAGGAGGCCGAGGCCACGACGTGGCGCCCTCCTGTATCGTTGTCCCTACACCGCCGCCACCGCCTGAATCGCCGCCCCGAGCAGGCTCTGCCAGCCCATGCCATAGGTAAAGACCATGGCGAACTGCACCAGCTCTTCGCGCTCGCCGTTCATCTTGTTGGCGTCGATGGCACCCGGCAGCAGCACCAGGGCCACGATCAGCCCGAAGAAGATCGACAGCACGCTGGGCCGCCACATCTGGTTCGCCCGGTAGGCCTCCAGGAAGCTGCTGGCCACGTTGCCCAGCACCAGCGTGCTATATAGCGCGACCTGCCGGCCCAGCGGCAGATGGACAGGGCCTTCGGCCGCCGTCACCAGGTCATCATCCCGCCGCTTCTTGCCAAGGTTCAGGGGATTGAACAGCCAGTCGTCCATGTCATCACTCCTCGGTCGATGATTGCGGTGCCCCTACAAGTGCTCCTTGATCTGTTCAGCCACTTTTGCATTCATGCCGCTCACAGCAGCCAGTTCCTCCACCGACGCCTGGCGGATGCGATCCAGCGAACCGAAATGCCGCATCAGCGCCTGGCGGCGCTTGGGCCCGATCCCTGGGATCCCGTCCAGCTGTGAGGTCAGCCCCTTGCGCTGGCGCAGGCTGCGATGGTAGGTGATGGCGAAACGGTGGGCCTCGTCGCGCACACGCTGCAGCAGGTACAGTCCCTCCGAGTCGCGCGGCAGCAGGATGGGTTTGGCGCGGCCAGGGACAAAGACCTCCTCGCGCTGCTTGGCCAGGCCGATGGTCGGGATGTGATCCACGCCCAGCGCGGCCATCACCTCGCGCGCCGCGTTCAGCTGTCCCTTGCCACCGTCCACGATCAGCAGGTCTGGCAGGATGCCCCATGCTTCCTGCACATCCTCGCCCTGCGCCTGCTTTTTGGCCGCGCGCTTGAAACGGCGGCGCAGCACCTCCTGCATCATGGCATAGTCATCCGCACCGTCTACGCTCTTGATGCGAAAGCGACGGTAGTCGCTCTTGCGCGGCACGCCCTTGACAAACACCACCATGCTGCCCGTCGCCGAGGTGCCCTGGATGTTGGAGATGTCGTAGCACTCGATGCGCGTCGGCGCCTGTTCCAGATCAAGGTGCTCCTGCAGATCATCCAGCGCCGTCACCTGGCGCGCTTGTTCCGCCGCCCACTCTGCCCGCAGCTGGGCCAGGGTCTCGGTAGCGTTCTCGGCCACCATCTGCACCAGCTCTCGCCCCTTGCCGCGGCGTGGCACGCGGATCGAGACCTTGGTGCCGCGCTTCTGGCGCAGCCAGCCCTCGATCACCATGGCCTCGTCGATATTGTGCTGCAGCAGGATCTTGGGCGGCACGTAGGCTGCCTGATCGTAGAACTGCTTGACGAAGGAGGTCATAATCTCGTCCGCCTCCTCTTCGTGCGTACCGGTCAGGACAAAGTACTCCCGCCCGATGAGCTTGCCGCCGCGGATGAAAAAGGTCTGCACACAGGCCTGGCCATCGTCGCGGGCAAAGGCGATCACGTCCTGGTCATTGCCCGCCGCAAAGACGACCTTCTGCTTCTCGATGACCGTCTCCAGAGCGTCGATTTGGTCGCGCAGCGCCGCCGCGCGTTCGTATTGCCACTCCTGCGCCGCCTCTTGCATCTCCTGCCGCAGATTGGCGATGATCTGCTCCTGCCGGCCCTCCAGAAACAGGATTACCCCCCGGATCAACGTCCGGTATTCTTCCTTCGACACGGCGCCGATGCACGGGCCGGCACAGCGCCCGATGTGATAGTACAGGCAAGGGCGTTCGTCCTGGCCGGTGATCTCGCGCTTGCAGGTCAGGTAGGGAAAGAGCTTGCGCAGCAGCTCCATGGTCTGGTGCACGGCCTTGGATGAGGTGTAGGGTCCAAAGTAGCGCGCACCGTCGTCCTGCATGCGCCGCACGGTGTAGATGCGCGGGTAGTCCTCCTGCAGTGTGATCTTGATGTAGGGGTAGCGCTTGTCGTCCTTGAGCCGCACATTGTAGCGCGGGCGGTACTTTTTGATCAGGTTGCATTCCAGGATCAGCGCCTCGAGCTCGGAATCGGTGACGATGAACTCGAAATCATCGACGTTTTCCACCAGGCGGCGAACCTTGCGCGTCTGGCCGCTGGAGGCGTGGAAGTAGGAACGCACGCGGCTGCGCAGGTTGACCGCCTTGCCCACATAAATGACCTTCCCCGCCGGGTCCTGCATCAAGTACACGCCCGGCTTGGTGGGGAGAGAGTCCAAGCGCTCCTTCAGCGTTGTTGGGTCCATGAGATCGCCCAGAGCCCTAGGCCTGAGCCCGCACATGGCGCAGCCCACGCCACACCAGCCACACCCCAATCAGAATGAGGGCAAAGGCCACGAGCGGCACGACGATGGAAAGCACCGAGACCACCCCGGCGGTCACATCCTCCGCCGTGCTGACGATGGGATTCGCAGTACCGGCCGTTGTGGCCGTCACCAGCGGCCTAGCGGTGCTCTTGGCGGCATGCACCGTGCCCGCGACGAGGATGCCACAGGCCAGAGCCAAGGCTGGATGGATATCGCTGATGGCGTTGCTGCTGGCCGCAAACAGGATAGCGCCGGCAGCGGGGCGCACCACTGTGCTGATGGCATCGTTGATGGTGTCCACAACCGGGATCTTGTCGACCAGCACTTCCACCAGCGTCAGTACGGCCAAGAGCGCGATGATCCAGGTGTTGGTCAGGGCGTCAAAGGGCTCGTTGAGACGGATCAGTTCGGTAAAGCGCGCCACCAGTGCCACGATGAGCAGCGGCAGGTAGGCATTCAGGCCGGCCGAGGCCGACAGGCCAAAGCTAGTCAGGATGTTGGACAAAGCCTCAAGCATGGATGGTACCGTCCCCTTGTGCCAACCGGTGTTGTAGATACATTATAGCATGAACCCAGCAGCTGTGCAATGCCGCTATGCCGTGCTTAAGGAAGGCACTGCTGGCGCACACAGTGCCACCCGTAGTGGCCCGCGCAGCCATTGCATACGACCCGTAGCCCCACTGCGGCCTGTTCTCCCACCAGAGACCGCCCCGGATTGAAAACCGTTTCTGCGCCCTGCTCTTTTGTGCTATAATCGGCCCATCCTGCCGGCGGCAAGCTGCGGCTGGCAGACTCGGAAAGGAAGACAGCAGAATTGGACATCCGCACTTTTGTCGCTGGCGCACTGGGCATCCTGATCGCGCTGGACGTGCACGAGTTCTTTCACGCCTGGGTAGCCGACCGGCTGGGAGATCCCACCGCGCGCTACCTCGGCCGCATCTCGCTCAATCCGTTGGTGCACCTGGATCCACTGGGCACGCTGATGCTATTCTTCGCCGCCACGACGGGCCGTGGCATCGGTTGGGGCAAGCCAGTACCGGTCAATCCCAACCGGCTGCGCTACGGGCCACGCATCGGCATGGGCATCGTCTCATTTGCCGGCCCGTTCGCCAATCTCGTCACCGCTGCCGCCTTTGGCCTACCATTGCGGCTCGGA
>Ga0180438_10003678_pt1 | contig 22931 bp, 19 predicted proteins | sample SS_ome_12_FD_132455 | JGI IMG/M metagenome (GOLD analysis project Ga0180438, IMG submission 132455) | Hypersaline lake sediment archaeal communities from the Salton Sea, California, USA - SS_3_D_2 metaG | ecosystem: Environmental > Aquatic > Non-marine Saline and Alkaline > Hypersaline >...
GTGGACCCCGAGTTCGAGGATCCAGACAACGATGACTATCACCTGGCCGAGGATTCACCTTGCATTGACGTGGGGACAGGAGTCGATGGGCTGTACTTCGACTACGAGGGGGATAGGCGCACAGGAACCTGGCTGGACATCGGCGCGGACGAGTATCCGCCTGCATACCTTTCGTTCGTGCCTGGCGTGCTGAAGCAGCACACACCGTGATCCGCAGCCGGACCACGGACCGAGCTGGACGTGAGTCGGGCTGATCTGAAAGAACTAGCGCGCTGGTGGCAATTCGCCTAGAGAGAGGGGAGCGCCTAGCGGGGTCAGAGACGGATGTTCGTAGGCCCCAGCGACCAACGTGACGTCGCCTGGTTGGGTTGGGAGAGGCAGGACGTGAGCGTCCGACAGGAACTCACCGCTTTGCCAGAGACTTGATGGGTAGTACTCCTGACCGGGTCGGTGATCGCTCTGAGCTATGGTTTGGCCCTCCTCGTCAACGAGATGGACATAGGTGTGGTAGTCTTGGGCGAGGTCCCCTTCCACGCGCCAGCGGAGTTTGACCTCCAGGTCCTCGCCGTTGGAGGGCAGATCCAGGTCAAGGTCATAGCCCACCAGGGTCAGAGTGCTGCCCAGGGGCAGGTCTGTGACATGCTCCGGCGGCCCAATCACGGCGGGGCCGGTCACCTCCACCAGTGGACCAGAAGGCGCCACTTGGTACTTGATCTCCAGGCCGGGCATGGCTTTCACCAGGTAGATAGGCCTCCCCACGTCAATCACTCCATCAAGGACACGGACCACGTTGGAGTACTCCTCGCCGGGCAGCATGAGGGGGAATATGGTCAGGAGATCGGGACGTAAACCCTCGACGTATTGGAGATAGAGCAGCGGTGTAATCTCGTTGCGATCATTGGAGACGAGAATCGTTCCCTCGGGGATGGGCTGCGAGAGTACCCCCTCGGCCCACTCCCGGGCGTGATAGTCAGCACTCTTATCCACTCTCTGGTAGTTGCTCCAAAGTGACGTGAGAGGCAGCATGGCCAGGAGCGCCAGCACAAGATACGAGCCAGCGGTTGCACCGATCCGGGGCGCGCCCAAGCGTACGCTGCGCACACTCTCTACGAGCCAGGCCATGCCCACGGCGATCCACAGGGCGAAGATGAGGTAGGATGGCGTGTAGAAGACGTGGATGTCGCCCACGTTGTAGACCAGGGTGAACCCCACAAGCGGGACGTAGGAAAGCACCAGCAGGATGAGACAGCGGCGAGCAGCGGAACCTCGTCCTCCAACACCGAGCTTCACGGCGCCCAGCGCCCCCAGAGCAGCTCCCGCAACTCCAAACTGCCTGAACAGCAGGTCTAGGGCCATGTATAGCCTCTCGAGAAGCGGGGCCTGAACTCCTAGCTCGCCCGTGAACATCTCTCCCAGCACGAAGCCTGCGAATCCGCGCAGACTATTGTCATACAGCTCCAGGGTACGCCCAGGGGCCAGGTCGATGTACAGATAGGGGGTCGCAGGCGCCCTCCAGGGGATGTAGAGGTAGAGAAGCAACGGGGCACTCACGAGAATGAGCAGCGTGACCAGGGACCTCAGGGCGCGTACTACAGAGCGGTCAGTGGACCACACGAAGATCAGAATGGCCGGAAGGAAGAGGATCATCGTGGCATGGTGAGTGAGGCTCAAGCCATACGCAAGGGCGGCCAGCCGCAGGGCCCGAGCTGAGTCCGACTTTGACCACGCCAACAGGAGAAGCAGGACTGCCACGACGAAGAGACTGTTGAGGGCATAGACCTCCGCCCTCACGGCCTGAGACCAGAAGGTGCGGGAGAATGACAGGGTGAGGGCGGCGACAACAGCGACCAAGCGCGTCAGGGTCTGCGGAGGGGTCTGGAGCGCCCTACGCTGCACCGACAGCGCTAGCGGGTAGAAGAGCCCCACAGCACAGGCTGCGAAGCCCGCCGAGAGGAGATTGATGCGGTAGGCGGGGTCACCGAGGGGCAGCAGGTGCGACCACAACCATCCCACGATCAGGTACAAAGGATATCCGGTGGGGTGCGCTATTCCCAAGGTATAGGAGGCCAGCTGGAACTCCGCAGGGTCGGCCATCAGGAGAGTAGGCGCCGCTGTCTTGACATAAACAGCAAGGCTGGCCATACCCAGCAAGACCGCGACAACCAGGTCGATGCGGCGCTTGAGGCGTTGGCTGATCATCTCATCTCGAAGTTGACGTAATCGATGGCGACCGACAGGAAACGGTTGTCGGGGTTCCTGCCCACGTGCAGGTAGGAGTTGCTTTCCCCGGAGGCCTCCAGTGCTGAGCCAGGCTCTGCTCCCTTGAGGCCGATGATGGCGTGGGAGAGGTGCTCCGATCCGCGCAGGTCTGTCTGTGCGCCTAGCGAGCGGAGCGCCTGAACCGCGTCCTCAGTGAGATTCGCTGCGCCGCCCTCCTTGACCGCAACGGCCACGATGTACCCCTCAGGTATCACTTCCACGAAGTCGGCTAGGTCTTGCGCCTCGAATGAGTTGGCCCAGGTGTCGAAGCCTTGCTTCTCGATCACCATTCCCGTTTGAGGGTGGATGACGGCCAGATTGTAGCCTCGGCGATGGGTGGAGGCGTCTTGTTCGTCTACGGTGATGTAGGCGAAGTTTCCTGCGGTCAGCCCCGCGCTGTTGACCGTGATCTCCACAGGGGAGTCTACCCCGGTACTGCCGATGGCGAACTGGCCTGGGAGGACATCTCGGGGAGAAGCCGCGTAGGCGAAAGACAAGGTCACTTCGTTCAGTCCGGGCCTCAGATGCGCGGCTGGTAGTGTGACTCCGTATTCTTCCCAGTAGGGGCCAACGGTGAGAACCTCAGGTAGCCTGTGGCCGTTCACACCGATGTTGATCGTTTGCTGCTGTGCCCCGTCGTAGCCGAAGGCCAGGGCCCGGAAGCTCATGTCGTAGTCGCCCAACTGCCGCAACGGGAAGAAGATCTGAGCCGTTCGTGCATCCGCCCAGTTGGCTGTGGCATCCCCGATGACTTCGTCGCGGCTCCATCCTTCGCCCTGGTAGAGCCTCGCCGCCTCCGTGCCAAAATCGAGCTGGAGCTGGGTGCGATCTTCAGGCTGCTGGACCTGGTACACGGTGAGGCCGCGCTCATCCTGGTACACCAATTCCGCAGGAAACACCTGCCCGACGTATTCTTCCACCTCAGGCCTGGTGTCCGAATAGGGAGGGCGGCCAGGCACGATGGGCTGGAATACGAGGTAACGGATGTCGAAGAAGTAGACCAGGTCGTCGACCAGGAGTCGATCCTGCTCCACTCGCGAGGGGTCCACTTCCTCGTACAGTTCTACCCTGGCGATGGAGTCGAAGATGGGGAGGCGCCGAAAGTAGTCGATCTTGAAGGGCGGGTTGCGCGAGATGTTGCCGGAAGGGAGTCGCTTGTGGTGAGTCGTCTGGTAGTACTGGGCCTGGGTCCGCTCCACTCCGAAGACGCCGAAGCTATTCCTCCAACCGAGGGGGAATTCCAGGATAGAGAAGTCTCCGGGTTCTTGGGCGAGAGTCCCGTACCACTCCGGCACCCTGGCATCCGTTAGGGGTATGGGAACGGCAAGGTACTCGAAAAGGACCACACACGAGACCACCGCCGAGACACCGAGAACCAGTCCTTGCCTCTTCAACCGACGCAGCAAGGACTGGAGGCCAAGAGCCACCAGCACGGCGAGGCAAAGCATGAGCATGGCGCTGAAGCGGTTGGGGACCCTGTTGGCCTTGACCACGGGTACGTAGTGCAGGATCACGAAGGGCAACGGCACGTTGACCAGCAGGCCGTCCAGGTCGAATACGGACCGCCCGTTGATGTGGAGCAGTGGCCCCATGGCCAGCAGCCCAGATACCAGCGCCCCGACTACCCACGCTTTGGCGGTCCTCCAGTAGCGGACCGCCGCAACAGCGGCCAGGATCAGTACTAACCATCCTACGAACACGGTATTGACGTCCACGAAGCGGGCGGTCCCCTCCCGCACGGCGATCAGCTCTTGAGTCCAGTCGGCTCCGAAAACCGGATGGAGCGCTGTGGGCGTGGTGAAGCCGAAGAGGTCCACCAGCAGCTTCTCCGAGTGCCCCCAGCCTTCCAGGGCGTATTCACCCTTGAAAAACTCGCGGAGTATGGGGTAGCCAATGGGCGAATAGGTGACCAGACAAGTCAGGAAGAGCAGGCCGAACCGCTTGACGAGGTCCACACTGAGAAGGCGCCGCCACCCAGCGAAGGCCACGATGATTACGGTCAAGAAGGCGAGGAAGACCCCGAAGATCATCTCGCAGAGCATGGCCAGAGTGGCGAACACTCCGGCCAGCGCCGCGTTGCGCCACCGTTTCTCTCTCAGAGTCTTGATCAGGAAGAGGACGTAGAAGGGTATCCACTGGGTGCTGACCATATCGTAGTGGCCCAGGGCGGCGTAGATGAAATGGTAGGAGCCAAAAGCATAGACCAGCCCTCCCGTGAAGGCCGCACAGTGTGCGAGCGGCACGCTCGCCCGCTCAGCGTCCCCGTTCTGCCGCAGCAAGAAGTAGATCAGAAGGTACGTCCCATACCCTGAGAAGGTGAGGGCGAAGACGTTCATCAAGTTCGCGATGGCTGGAAGGGGCACAAAGGGCTGTAGCGGGAGACTCACCAGGGCGTTGAACATGTTGTACGTGTACAGCACTAGGCTGATGCCCAGGGGGTAGAAGATGTGTCCCGAGAAAAGGGGGTTAGAGTTCAGGTTCAGTAGGGCGTAGCGGAACCACCAGGTGTTCCAGATGAAAGTGTACTCGTCGAAGGCCCAGACGTCGGTCCCCATCACGTGAGTGCTGAAGTGAACGACCAAGGGGTAGGTGAGGGCGAGGGTCAGAATGGCGTAGAGGGCAACGACGAGGAGTTGTGTGAAACTTCGGTTGCGGGCTAAGTTGCCCAACAGCAGCCTCCCAGCGGTTGTTTTCATGCCGCCAATCTTACCACAGCCAACGCGGCACGGCAACGGAGTTTCGGTGAGCCCATCGGAGTGGGTCGCCTCGTGCTCTGCCCGAAGCCTGGTGGCTCTGCTGGTGTGGTCGGCAGCCCCGTGGCCGCACCAGACTCTCTTGAGAGGGGTGGCTATGGTCTGGAGTAGAGGGTTAGCCGTTGGCCGCCAAAGGCGCTATGTGCGGCAGACCAACCTCGCTGGGAGAACCATAGGTCGAGGGAGTTGATGTTGGGCGGCAGCGGGCCCGGGATGAGCCAGATTCGCGGGTGACGCGAAGATACGGTGTCCAGTAGAGAAAGGGTACTCTGCGGCAGCGATCCTTCCCCCTCGAACAGGCCGTAGATGGGTAGCTGTCCCCGGTAATGGTTTTGAAGGATGGCCGTCTCCGGGGGGTTGTTCTGGATGATGGCGTCGCTGGGTTCGGAGGTGGACTCCAGAAAGTTGAGCATCTGTACGTACTCAGCGTGGCCATCGTTCTTGTAGCGGCAAAGCAGGAGTGCAGTGGCCCCGGCAACCAGCAGTGGGAGGATTATGAACACTGAGAGCTTGTGGGGGAGGGACGACATTCTCTCGAGGATCAACAAGGCCAGGACCCACGCACATAGGGCGACCAGCACCGTGCTCAACGCCAGAGAGATCCAGTCTATCCTGATGCCAGCCGTGGTTTGAACCCACGCGAAGTCGAGGTTCTCAGGGCTGAGAAAGGACAGAGTGCCCCACAGTTGCGAGTATCGAGGATGGAAGAAGGTACTGGGGTCGAAGAGCGGTAGACCCGCCTCCAGGAGCGCCTCCTGATGGTGTATGAAGTGCACACTGAGCCCGGGAAGCTGCACGGCCAGGCTGAGCGCGAATAGTGCCCAGAAGAGGGCTCTCGTCATGCCCGCCAGACGCTCCAGCAGTGGAGCCATCGTAACACACAACAGCGGAATGACGGGCAGCAGGAAGCGGGGGCCCCAGGCGAAACCACCATGCCACATGAACCATTTGCCGTACAAGAACAGGTAGCACGCAGCAGTGAGGAGGATGAGGAAAGACTGCACCTTGTGTCTTCGTACGAATTGGGGCAGTGCCGGCACACAGGCCAGAAGGATGGGGGAGAAGAAGAGGACACCTCTCCCTGGACTGACCAGGAGTCCCAGGATGCCCTCCAGCCAGGGAGCAGAGAAAGATTCCTCCGGAAGGTAACCCGTGATCAGGGGGCTGCCGAAGCGTAGATAGTTGTAGGCGGCCATCAGAGCTGCCCACAAGACAAGGGGCACCGCAAAGGCGAGAATCTCCGCCCAGGTCGCGGAGACAACGACTCGCAGATTGCTCCGTATCGACGCCCAGTCCAGTGTGCCGCGCTGGCGAAGCAACTGGAGAACCAGAGCCACCAGATAGATGGGGATCAGAACCGCATTGGCGAAACGCGTCGCCACTGCCAGACCCAGAAAGAAACCCGCCAGCGCGGATCGCCACAGGGATGCACGGCCAGTGTGCGATGGGCCGAGCTGGACCAGGAAGTACGCCGCGGCAACGAGACAGAGGCCCGTGAGCGGCTCGCTGAAGAAGAACTTGGCATAGGGCCAGGCGAGGGTGCTCAAACCGAAGACGAGAGCGGTGATCAAAGCGGTGGACCGCCTGTAGCCCAAACGGTGTACGTACAGGAAGACCACCGATCCGGTTATCGCCGTGATCAGGACGTTCAGCAGCATTGTGGTCTGGACCACCCCCCAGGCTGGCACGACTAGGCCGAGCCAGGCCAGCGGCAACGCTGCCACAGATGTCCCCAGACCCTTTCGGCAGTAGAGGTTCCCGTCGGTCCCGTACGTCCCTTGCTGTAGCCCCATCCAGCGAATCTGATTGATATCATACTCTCCTCTTCGGACCAGGCTCTCCGAGACGGAGAACATGGCCTGGCCATCGCTGGAGTGCAGGGCGCCGCTGTAGGTCAAGAGGTACACGGTGAAGAGGAGAAGAAACAGTGCCCACGCAAGTTGCTGGTCCGTGGTCTTGGGGTGCATGATATCGGTCAGGCTCTCCGTTGGCCAGCCCTGCGGACTTGGCGGACGTAACCCTCAGTGGGGGGGCCAGCATTGATGGATGGGAGCTGGTCTTCGAGCGGCCTCGCCTGAGGCTGCAGTTGGCCTGAATAGGGCATGTCCTGCGCTAGGGGCCAGAATACCTCGCTGATGCGCTCTTGCACACCGAGCGCCCCCTCACCAGCTGCGGCCATTCCCGACGGAGCTACCTGCACGATAGGACGATACTTTTCAGCCTGGGCACGGCTAGCGCTGTAGGCCGTACTCAGCGGACAGATGAGCAGACACAACACCAGCGCCACACAGGCCAGCAGTGCGGCCGTGGCGCGGCTGTGGAGTCGGACCACCCGCGGGGATCTGACATCCAAGAGCATCAACCCGTATTCCACGCTCAGAGCCAACACGAGCAGGGTCCTCAGCAACACTGTGGTCACCAGGAGCCACCGCTGGTCGGGCAGCATGATGAAGTAGACCGTGGCCTCCAGGAAGTTGAGCACGTCGAGCAAGATGATGTAAGAGACGCCCCGGAGACCGGGGAGCAGAAGGACGGCGAAGGGAATCAACTGCACGATGAACTGGGGGCTGTAGCCCTTGCTGTACAGGGTGAACAGGCTGATGGTCAGACCCGCTAGGGCGACAGTACGGAGCTTGTCACTGTAGTCAAGGCGGCGCGAATAGAGCCACAGGAAGACAAGGCCAAAGACTGCGGTGATTACGGGCCACGGCAAAGACGAAGGGTGGCTGCTGAAGTCGCTGGGCACAGTCAGGCGATCCGCCGTCACCACACCATAGGAGTAGTAGCCATCCAGCAAAGCCCACACGGTCTCCCACGATGAGCGCCCTAGCAGGTTGGCAAAGAAAGCCCACAGCAAGTCCAGGTTAATCCAAGCAAACGGCAGGCCTAGGGCAAGCCCGGTTGCGCAGGCCGCCGCGACGAAGGCCGTCTTGCGCCTCAGTCCCTCCAGAACCCTGAGGCCAACGGGTGCCAGGAGGATGGGGGTCACTTTGACCCAGAAGCCTATGCCGGTCAACATGCCGGCGATCAGGGCCTTGCCCCTCAGCAGCATGTAGAGGCCAAGAAGGAGGAAGAAGAGAGGGACGGAATCATTCCACCCACTCCATACGTATAGGGGAGGGAAAAGACACGCGTAGATGAGGGCGCATCTCAGCGCCTTGTTTCTTCTATACAGTTCCAGCCCAGTGAGGTAGATGACTACGAAGTTGCCCACCTCGAAGGGGAGAAAGGAGAGTCCCAGGAGCGTGTTATACCACAGCCGTGGATCGGCCCATTGCGGGATCAGTAGGCTGAGCCGATAGATGCCCACCACCAGCCAGGCGAACAGAGGGGGCCATTCCAGCCAGTAATGGACAAAGGGATAGAGACCGTTGTCTGACCACCTAGCGAAGGGGAGATAGCTGGTGTTGTAGTCGGAGTAGTCGGCTATGAATCCCCCGGGCCGGAACAGGAGCAGGGTCATTACGCGGAAAGCAACGAAGAGCACCGCAAATGTGAAGAAGTGGCTATGTTCGCGATAGGCCGCACGTGCTCTCTGCACCATCGGCACCTCTGTCTCTCGTCGTCGAGCTTCTAGGGGCGTAGCACCTGGCGGGCTACGCGTAGCATCGTTGGGGGGTGAAGGAGCATGTTGGAGTAGGCGACATTGGCCATCGGGCAGTAGCATTCCCCAGCTGAGATGCTGCGCCTCACCTCCTCGGCCCTTGGCCCTAGCCAGATGGGCGCAAGGTCGTAGTTGGTCTCCCTGAGATTGCCCAGAGGCTCCGCCCGAGTACAGCAGGCCCACACGTCGCCGTCGGGGGCGATGTGGGCAGAGGACAAGCCAGCATAACACGGAATCACCTGGCTTTCCTCGAACAGTATCCTCTTGGCCAGTTCGTAGTACTGGGCCCTGAACGCCTGAGTGAAGCGCGCCAGGCCTCTGAAGGAACCGTTCCTGGCTTGCCGGGCCAGGAAGTCCGCAGCCTTGGCATACTCTTGCGGCGAGGGGGTGATGTCTGTGTCTGTCGTCCCTAGCTCGACGCGTTCCTCGGCTACCTCGCTGATATAGGAATCGGGCCGCAATCGGGAGAGTTCCTCGTAGATCTGGGGCAAGCGGTCCACGTTGAAGCGGGAGACTACGGTGTGGATGCTCAGTGTGAGACGGGCAAGATCAGCGGCTCTCAGACTGCGATAGGTGTCCAGCGCCCGTTCATAGTTGCCCTGCACACCCCTGATGGCGTCATGCTCCTCCCCCACGCCATCGAGGGAGACGTTGATGCCTAGTTGGACTCCATTGGCGGCGTGTAGTATCTCCTTCACCCTTTGGGGGATGACGGTGGTCAAGAGGCCGTTTGTGGGAATGGTGACGATGGCTGGTTTGCACAAACGCGCGGCCGCGGCCACGATCTGAGGGATGTCGTTGCGCAGAAACGGTTCGCCGCCGCTGAAGGTGATGTAGTAGGGCGTATATCCGATTTTGGAGAAGACCTGTTCCCACTCCTCTGCGGATAGTTCATCGGCGGAGCGACGCCAGACGTTGCAGGTCTTGCAGCGGGAGTTGCACCGGTAGGTGACGCTAACGACGAGGTTGAAGGGAAGGGGTCGTGGCTTGCCGAACTTGCGGAAGGTCATGTACTGAGGCAAGCGAGATATGAGTCCCAGCATCTCAGCCCGCCTCCCGCCTGTACCACGCGACGAACTCCTCCATCCCTTCTTCGACGCTGGTGGTGGGATCGTATCCCAGCAATTGGCGTGCTTTGGAGGTGTCGGCGTAGGTGATGGGAGGCTCGGTGGCGGGAAGAGGGGGGGAGACAATCCTGGCTTCCCTATGGAGCAGTCCCTCAATGATCCTGACGAAGTCTCTCATCACCACAGGTCTGGCATTGCCCAGGTTGATGATCTCGTACTGACAATCGGCATCCAGCGCAGCAAGGAGGCCGGTGATGATGTCGTCAACGTAGGTCCAGTCCCGCTGCGGACGACCCTCGTCGAAGAGCGTTATCTCGCGGTCCTGCGAGATAGCTTCTGTGAAGAGATAGGGGGTCATGTCGGGCCTACCCCTAGGACCGTAGACACTAAACAGACGGAGAGCGGTGCAGTGCAGGCCGTATAGGTTTCGATAGACGTGGGCCAGGAGTTCGCAGGCCCTCTTGGTGGCGGGATAGGGGGCCAGGGGGTGCATTGCAGGATTGTCTTCCTTGAAGGGTATCTCGCTGCTCGCGCCGTATACCGATGAGGTGGAGGCCAGCACGAAGTTGGCCACACCGCGCGTGGCCGCGAGTTCCAGCATGCCGAGAGTTCCGTGGACGTTGACCTCTTCGTAGAGCAGTGGAGAGCGGACGGAGTTTCGCACTCCAGCCATGGCCGCCATGTGAAGCACTTTGTCCGGCTCCTCAGCGGCGAATACCTCTGCCATGGTTTCGAAATCACGGATGTCGCTCTGGTAAAGGCGGAACGAGGGTGAGGTGCGAGCCTGGGTGAGGTTCTTGTGCTTTCGCTCTGGGCTATAGTAGTCGTTGAAGTTGTCCACGCACACCACTTCGTCCCCGCGGGCGAGCAAGGCATCTACCGCGTGGCTACCTATGAACCCGGCACCTCCGGTTACCAACACTCTCATAGCTGCTCTACCTCTTGCTCGCGAGCACGTAACGGTGGTGCGCCCACACGACCTTGAGCCGCCATGGCAGCGGAAGCCGCTCCAGGAAGGCGTACTTGTCTATGGTCTGACGGAACTCGGGTCTTTTCCCCAGGTAATAGTCTATGGTACTCCATTGCCAGCCGTCGCCGCTGAAGCGTCCCTCCAATCTTTTGGACCGGACTCCCAGCCGACGGAGCAACTCCGCCGCGGGCATCACCGTATCAGGCCAGGGAGGCACATCCAGCACGCCGTCTTCGATGACGGTGAGTCCCTGCTCTCGCAGGGTTTGCTTCACCAGCCCCATGTGCACCCAGCGCTCATCTACGCTGCGGAAGAAGTCTCGATCCACCCAGAGCTTTCGCATCCAGTAGCCGATCTGCAGTCTGTTGGGCATGGCCACGAAGACAAGATCCTTGGACACCCGGGCCAGTTCCGCGAGCAAGCCCGCAGCGTCAGGCAGGTACCACAGCCCGGCCCATTCCCAGGTTAGGTCGAAGGAGTCATTCTCGAATGGCAAGTGACATAAATCTTCGTGGAGAATGCACCGACACTCTAGGCCCAGTTCTCCCCAGATACGTTCGACACCTCGGAGCCGGTCTGGATTTACGTCCACCAGCGTCACGTCGCATCTTTGCTGGGCCAGGCGCACGCTGTTGATGCCTGATACGCCTGCCATTCCGTAGATGGGCGCCTCCAGAACCGTTTCTATCTTGTGCCTGCTCAAGAGGCGATCCAGATAGTCGTTGAGCACCAGGCGCTCGTAGACGAGCCCCAGTCCCTCATTGTAGTCCGTGAGATACTTCTTCCACCTAGTTTCGCTCATCGATGGATCCACGCTATCCTGGTTACAGGCCGAACTCTGCGTAGAGGCTGCGGGAGGGTGTGTTTACCATAGACCGCGCACGAACGGCGGGCCACTTACCGGCATCACTGCATTATAGCATGCGGTACAGAGCACCGGCAAACGGCGTGGGTTGTGCTGCTCGTGAAGGATGATATACGGTTTCGCGTGGTGTGCCACCGTTTTGACTCTGCAGGTCGCCGCCGCCCGGGGCAGTAGTGTGGCGTCTCTATGGTCCTTGACCTCACAAGGGAATCATGGTATCCTTGGCGTGCCCCGATGCGGGCGGGAAGGGGGGCACGAATTGACTTTGAGGGCGGGCTTGATACTACTGTCCGTCGCGGCCCTGGCAATACTGGCGTCCGCCTGTAGCGTGGCAGGCGGCGGCTCTTCGGTCGATGACATCGTTCTCACGACCGCCTTGGATACTGACTATTGCCCCGTTGACGAACTCACTACTTTCTCTCCCGATCGGCCTTTCTATTGCTCCGTAAAGGTGACGAATCTTCGACCGGGGTCCACACTCACTAGCCGCTGGTACTCCGGAGAGCTGTTCCTGGAGGAGATCAGCTATCGGGTCGAGGAAGGAGGGAATGGTTGCGTGGGTTTCGAACTGAATAGTCCAAATCCGTGGCCACGAGGGGGGTACCGGATCGAGATCTATCTGGATGGGCACCTGGAACGGATGGCTACTTTCGCCGTAACGTGAGCAGCGTCGGGCCCTGTTTCTGAGTCAAGACGCGGGAGGTGACGAATGGATTTCACTTTCGAGAAGAAGCATGAGTTGCTTCGCCGCACGGTGCGCGAGTTCGCTCAGAAGGAGATCGCACCCAGGACCCCAGAGATAGAGGAGACACATGCCATTCCCCTCGATCTACGGCAAGAGATGGCCGCACTGGGGTTCTTTGGCGTGCCTTTTCCAACTGAGTACGGCGGCTCTGGGGCGGGAGAGACAGGCTACTGCATCCTCATGGAGGAGTTGATGAAGGGCAACCCCTCCGTGGCCGTGCTCGTGGGAGCGCACACTAGCATCGGTGCCACGGCGATCCACCTTGACGGAAGCGATAAGCTGAAGCAGAAATACCTGCCGCCCTTATGCCGGGGAGAGAAGATCGCCGCTTTCGCGCTCACCGAACCCGATGCTGGGTCAGACGCCGCGTCGATCTCGCTGTCGGCCATACGTGAAGGCGACAGCTACATCCTGGACGGCTCCAAAATCTGGATCACGAATGGAGTTGACGCCGAGATCTTCAGCGTCTTTGCCGTTACGGACAAGACTATGGGCTACCGGGGAGGGCACACGGCCTTTGTCGTGGAAAAAGGCTTTCCTGGCTTCTCACTGGGCACCGTCGACGAGAAGATGGGCATCGTCGGTTCGACAACCGCGGAACTTGTCTTCGACGGTTGTCGAGTCCCAGCCGACAACGTGATCGGGCAGGTAGGGATGGGCTTCCTCACGGCGATGCGCACCCTTGATCATGGGCGGCATGGCCTGGGCGCGGGCTGCCTGGGAGGGGTGGAAGGCGTGCTGAAAACCTGTCTGGAGTACGGCAAGTATCGCGAGCAGTTTGGAGTCCCCATAGCTCAGAAGCAAGCCATTCAATTCATGATCGCTGACATGATCACGGAGATGGAGGCGCTTCGCTCCCTCGTGTACCGGGTTGCCTGGCTGGCCGATTCCGGCCGTCCTTATAGGCAGTTGGGCGGGATCTGCAAACTCTTCGGATCGGAGGTGCTGGCGCGTGCAGTCGATAGGGGCGTGCAGATTCATGGCGCTCTGGGATACATGAGAGACTATCCCATGGAACAGATGTATCGTGATGCCCGCATCACGGAGATTTTTGAGGGCGCTAACGAGATACAGCGTGTTGTGATCGCTATGGAGGCCTTCCGCAAGCTTGGGGTCCGCATAGAGCCATAGGAGGAGTCGGAGAGATGAAGGTGATCGTGCCCATCAAACAGGTCTACGATCGCGGTACTATTCGCGTGAGCCGGTCACGAGGAATCCTGGACACGCGAGACGCCAAGCTGATGATGAATCCCGGAGATCGCTATGCGCTGGAGGAGGCGCTGAAGCTGAAGGACGAACTCGGCGCGCGCGTGGTGGCTATTAGCATGGGGCCAGAGGAGGCTGAGGACATACTCAGAGAGGCCCTGGCCATGCATGTGGACGAGGCTGTACTTGTTACGGATGACGCCTTTGCCGACGTAGATGCATCGGCGGCGGCAATGATCCTGGGTGAGGCGATCAAGAAACTGGGCGACTACGACCTGATACTGACTGGTTACCGAGCCGCAGGTGACGGAACCGGTGAGTTCGGTCCGCGGTTGTCGCAGTATCTTGGTCTGCCCCAGGTCTTGAGAGCCACCCACTTGAACGTGGACGGAGGGAGCTTGACGGCAAGACGCATGCTCTCGTCTGGTTATGCTGTGGTAGAGGCCGATCTGCCGGTCTTGGCTGCTGTGGACATGGGAGCCAACAAGCCGCGCCATCCCAGTCTGCCCGGTTCGATTGCTGCTTACGATGAGAGATCGGTCACCGTCTGGGCAGCGCATGACCTGGGCTTGACGCCAGATGACATAGCTGAGAGTTCATGCACTGAGGTGCGTAACTCCTTCGCTGGCCCTGAGCGAGAACGAGGCAGACTGATCACCTCCAGTCCTCGCGAAGCGGCGCGAGAGGTCTTGGAGGAGCTGAAAAGCCGGGGATTGACGCATCGACAAACAGTGGGGTAGAGCAGTTGCCGGGCATGAGTAGTGCGCAGGCAGCTCAGGGAGAAGGGTAAGCGGAAGGTCCGTAGAAGGGAAGCGAAATGTCGGAAGGATTGCTCTTCTTGAATGGTACAATCTGTACTATGGACTCTGCTATGCCGCGGGCCCAGGCAGTGGCCGTCCGTGATGGTCGTTTTGTTGCGGTCGGGTCGGACGATGAGCTCGGGGGTTTGGCTGACTCAGATGGTTGGCGAGTCGTCGACTTACGGGGAAGAGCGGTGGTACCTGGATTCACAGATTGCCATCTCCATCTTCTGTCGTATGCGATGAAGGCTTCGGAGGTCCCCCTCGACGAGGGACATTCTCTCGAGCGGACGCTCGCGGCCGTGAACGAATTCGCTTCGAAGGCGGCACCTGGCAGCTGGATTCGGGGCTGGGGCTGGAGCGACAGCGGCTGGAGTGGCTACGATGTGCCCACCAGACAGTTGCTGGACGGGGTAGCGCCGCAGCACCCCGTGGTCCTGAGCAGGAAGGACGGACACGTCATCTGGGTGAATTCGGAGGCTCTGCGCAGAGCCGGAGTGGACGAAGACACACCCGAGCCGCCCGGAGGGGTAATCGACAGAGCTTCAGGGACGGGACAGCCCACAGGGATTCTGAAAGAAGAGGCCATGCATCTGGTCTGCAACGCTATCCCTTCGCCCGGCGCCAAGGAGCGCCAGGCCGCGCTGCAAAGCGCCGTGGCTCACGCGCAAGAACTGGGCATCACCGGCATCCATGACTGTGGCAGCTGGCAATCTGATAATGACCGATCTCTGAGCGACTACCAAGAGATGATGGGCAGGGGTGACCTCGGTGTGCGCGTGTTCATGATGCTTTCCCGGGCCAACCTCGACGAGGCGATTCAGCTGGGCCTGAGGACTGGTTTTGGGAACGACTTCTTGCGGATAGGCAATCTGAAGCTGTTCGCCGATGGCACCCTCGGCTCGCGGACGGCCGAGATGTTCGAGGCGTTTGCTGGCGAGGAAGGGAACCGTGGGGTGGCGGCCATCACTCAAGAGGACCTCGAAGATGCTATCAGACGGGCAGCAGCTTCCGGCATCGCCTGTTCGGTGCATGCAATCGGTGATAGGGCGAACCGGCGGGTGCTCGACGCGTTTGAGAAACAACGTCAGAGTGGAGTTGGCCCAGGATTGCGTCACCGGATAGAGCACGTGCAGCTCTTGCACATCGACGACATACCTCGCTTCAAAGAACTCGGGATCATTGCTTCCGTGCAGCCCATCCATGCTACACAGGACATGTATCTGGCCGACCAGTACTGGGGTCAGCGTGCGGCATTGGCCTACGCCTGGAGGTCACTGCTTGACTCCGGCGCGCGGCTTAGTTTCGGCTCTGACGCGCCTGTGGAATCCATGGATCCCCTGGTGGGCATCCACGCGGCGGTGACGCGACAACGAGCCAACGGAGAACCTGAGGGTGGGTGGCGGCCTGAGCAGCGTCTCACTGTGTCTGAGGCGGTGTATGGATACACGCTGGGGGCGGCATACGCCTGTGGAACAGAGTGGGAACGCGGATCGATCACCGCAGGGAAGCTGGGTGACTTGGCGATCCTCTCCCGGGACATCTTCGAGGTGCCGCCGCAGGATATCCTTAGCGCGCATGTGGTGGCAACAGTGTTCGGCGGCCGGATCGTCTTCGGCGAAAAGGATCTGTGATTGGTGGAGGGGACGTGGAATCGCGTCAGGTTGTCTCTTGTCCTGCTGATGGGCGTGACGGCGTCCTCTTTCGCTGCCATCTTCATTCGCCTGGCCGATGCGCCTCCGCTCGTCATCGCGGCTGGTCGTCTGGCGCTGGCTTCCTTGATAGTTGCGCCGGTTGGAGTGCTGCGATGCTGGCCAGAGTTGAGGGCGCTGCTGCGCCGGGATGTACTATGGGCCATCGTCTCTGGGCTGTTTCTCACTCTCCACTTCGCCTTCTGGATTGCTTCTCTGGAGCACACCAGTGTGGCGAGTTCAGTGGTGTTTGTGGCCACGAGTCCTTTGTTTGTGGCCGTGGCATCCCATCTCTTCACCCAGGATAAGCTGTCTCGAATCATGCTCAGTGGCGTGCTGCTAGCGGTCCTGGGTGCGATGGTCATAGGATTGGATGACTTTGATCTAACGGGCACAGCCCTGTGGGGGGATTTTCTGGCCGTCTTGGGCGCCGCGATGGCTGCGGGCTACTTCATGGTGGGCCGAGGCTTGCGACCCAAGATATCGCTACTAGCCTACGTGAGCGTTGTCTATTCGATAGGAGCCGCGGGAGCGGTGTTGCTGGTGGGCTTGACCAGGCAGCCCCTCACCGGCTACTCCACTATCACCTATGTGATGTTCATTCTGCTGGCCATTGTGCCACAGGTGATCGGGCACTCGTCCCTAAACTGGGCGCTGCGACACATCTCGGCTACCGCTGTTGGGGTCACGACTCTCGGGGAGCCTGTGGGGTCTACAATACTAGCCTGCTTGATCCTGATGGAGACCCCGAGCCTGGTCAAGTTAGGGGGAGCAGCTTTGATCCTCCTGGGTGTATACCTTTCAATGCGAGAGGAGGAGCGGGCTCGAGGGTCGGCCGTGGAAGCGTGATGGGAATTGAGGTGGCTATTGAAGGCAAGAAACACCATGAGACAGGTGCTCCTCGATCTTGATGAGACCATGTATCCCAAGGAGACTGGGATCATGGAACTCATCGGAGAGCGGATCAACGAGTACATGTCGGGGCATCTGGGTATTGCGTCAGAAGATGTGGCATCGCTGCGTCAGAGCTACTACGAAAGGTATGGTACGACGGGGCGGGGTCTCTATCTGCACTACGACGTGGATGTCGACGAGTATTTCGAGTTCGTGCACGATTTGCCGATCGAGGAGATGCTGCAACCCGAGCCTCACCTGGATAGGATGCTGGGGTCGCTGGACGTGGAGAAGGCAATCTTCACTAATGCCACTGTGGAGCATGCGCGGCGAGTGTTGCGCGCCTTGGGGGTCGAGAGGCACTTTGGGTCCATCATAGGCATCAAGGAGCTGGACTTCTACCCCAAACCCGACGTCAGGGCCTACGAGAAGGTGCTCGCGCTGGTGGGTGCGCGTGCGGAGGAGTGTGTGTTGGTGGATGATCGTGTCCGAAATCTCACGCCGGGACGGTTGCTGGGGATGACGACGATCTTGGTCGGTAGCAGGATACCGGAGGACGGCGCGGATTACGCCATCGACGAGGTTGTCGAACTGGGCGGGGCCATGGAGACGATCCGATCACGCAAGCGGGGTCATCCGTGAGGAACACCTTCGGTATGGTGTGACAGTAGACATAAGCAGGAGGCTTGTCTATGTGGGATGAACTGCTGACGCCTATGGAAGAAGTGACAGAGCCCATGCATGTGTGGGCTGTGGCTGAAGTAGCGGGGGGGCAAATCGCCCCGGTCAGCCACGAGCTGGTGGGAGCTGCAAGGGACCTGGCCGACATCCTAGCTGTAAGGGCTGAGGCTGTGTTGATGGGGAAGGATGTTGGCGGACTGGCTGAGGAGCTCATCTCGCACGGGGCTGACCGGGTGTATGTGTTGGAGGATGACCGGTTGGGTGACTACATCGGTAAGTCCAACGTGGAGCTGCTGGCGGAACTGGTGAGGGACAGGAACCCCGACATCCTACTGCTGGGGGCCACCGACGCTGGGGAAGAAGTGGCACCACTGCTGGCTCAAGCCCTTGATACCGGCCTCCTGGCAGGCTGCACCAAGCTCGAGGTGGATCAGACAGAACGTTTGGTACTCGGCACGCGGCCCACCTATGGTGGCGACCTGATGATCACGGGGGCTTGTCCTCAGAAGCGGCCCCAAATCGTCTCGGTGCGTCCGGGAGCCGTGGAGCCTTTTCCCGCGGACCGGTCTCGGACAGGGGATATCGAACAGGTTACTGTGACGTTCCCAGAGAAGACCCTGGGCGTTAGGGTGCTGGAGGTGGTGGAGGAACTGCAAAGGCCGGATCTCCAGCAGGCGAGTGTCGTGGTTGCTGGCGGCAGGGGCGTGGGGGCCGATGGGTTTCGGCTGCTCGAAGATCTGGCGAGAGAGCTGGGAGCGGCCGTCGGGGCCTCACGCGGGGCGTTGGACGAAGGTTGGGTCGGCCCGGAATACTGGGTAGGCGGAGCAGGCGGCACCCCAGTAGCGCCCGAGCTCTATGTCGGGTGCGGTATCTCTGGCGCACTCCAACACTACTTGGGGATCAAAGACGCACGATTCATCGTAGCCATCAATAGCGACCCTAGAGCCCCCATCTTCAGGTTCGCAGACGTGGGAGTTGTGGGGGATATCCACGAAGTGGTCCCCTCCTTGATAGAAGAGCTGAGGGCCACGAGAAGTTGAAGCTTCAGCCTTGCCCAACTGGTGTCAGGATCCTCGAAGGCAGCTACTACGAAATCGGCCTGCAGATGGGATCCGCTCTTGAGACCTTGCAGATTCCCGAAGCCACCGACCAGAGGAGGGTTTTGGCGGCGCGCTGTCAAGCTATCGTGGCCGAGACGTACCCTGCGATTCTGGACAAGGTGGAGGGTATGATAGAAGGGGGCGGGCTGCCAAGCGAGGACTTCAAGGCATACTTCTATGCCAGGGAGCTATCATCCCAGATGGGTTGCACGAACCTCGCCGTTCTTCCTGGACGCACCAGAGGCGACTCCGTTCTAGTGGGAGTAAACTACGACTGGTACTTCCAGTCGCAGGAATGGCGCGAGATAAGGAGCATCAGACCAGAGGGGGCGTTGAGGAGTCTGCGAGTAACGCACCATTGGGCGGGGAGCCCCGATGGTATCAACGAGGCGGGGCTGGGCGTGTTTCTGTCTGTCCTGCCGCAGCAAGAAATCGCCGGTCCTGGCCTCCCGTGGCATCTGGTCACGGACATCATGCTGGAGACCTGTCAGAATGTGACACAGGCTGGAGCATTCCTGGAGTCGGTTCCGCGCTTGAGAGCATTCAACTATCTTGTGACCGACGCGCTGGGTCAAGCCGCAGTCCTGGAGGCGCTACCTGGGTCGCTGAACATGAGGGAGCCAGAAGACGGCTTCTTGCTGGCGACGAACCATCTCCCCGGCAGGGAGATGCCCAATGGGGAGCTGTCTGAGGAGGACGAGAGGAGACAGAGGCGTTCGCTAGCGCGATACGAAAGGGTGAGGGAGATTCTGGAAGATTCCGGGGCAGCGATTGACTATGCGGCCATGAAGACGCTGCTAATGGATCACCAAGCCCCCATCTGCAGGGGGAATCACGAGCCCATCCCCGGCGACGACAGCTACGACAACGTGTTCGGGACCATCTGGTCCCTGGTTGCTCGGCCCGGTCGGGGAGACTTGCAGGTGGCATGGGGGCACCCCTGCCGGTCAGAATACGTGAGCTATGGCCCCGTCTAGCGATCAGGGCGATGTAAGCAGCTTCCCTGGACTACGACGCTGGCAGTTTTTAGATTTCCGGCGGCTGCTCGAGCCATCGTGGAGGAACCTTGAACGATCTGGAGGGTAGGAGACTACTCATCACCTCGGGTCCCACGAGAGGACCCATCGACGCCGTTCGGTACATCACCAACAAGTCGACCGGGAGGCTCGGTATGTTGCTGGCGGTTGAAGCGTTGGCCCGGGGTGCCGAGGTCACATTCGTCTATGGCAAGGACAGCCGGGTCCCTGACGCTGAGCAAGTGGGAGCAGATGCCCTCTCGCGTTTGAGCCTCAGGGAGATCGAGACGGTAGATGAGTTGCTCGGGGTGATGAAGGAGGAGATGACGGAACGTCGATACGATGCTGTGCTTCACTCCATGGCTGTCCTGGACTACGCTCCGGACACATACATCGACTCGAAGACGCCGTCGGGGCAGAATGAGTGGTGGGTGAAACTGAGACGGACGCCCAAGGTCATCAAGGTGGTCAAGGAGTTGCAGCCGACGAGTCTACTGATCAGTTTCAAGTTGGAGGTGGGCAAATCGAAGGATGAACTCATTGAGGCAGCTCACCGCTCTCTCATCGTCAACAGGGCAGACCTAGTCCTGGCCAACGACCTGTTGGAGGTGGAGAAGGGGCACCACGTGGGTTTCCTGGTCAATGCAGACGGTGAGGCCGAGGCCGTGGTTGAGGGCAAGGCAGAGATTGCTCGATTACTCGTCGACGCCGTGGCCGAAAGGACCAAGGTCGAGGCGAGCTAGGCTGCAAAGCTGGGGGAGGTCCTAGATGTCTCTAAAGGGCAAGGTCGTGGTTCTTGGGGTTACGGGTAGCATTGCGGCGTACAAGGCCCCTACGCTGGCCAGGAGACTCCAGACCAAAGGTGCGGAGGTTGCCGTGGTGATGACGGAGGCTGGCACGAAGCTGGTCAGTCCGCTGACCTTTCGCAGCCTAACGGGCGGGCCCGTCTCCGTGGACATGTTCTCGCCCTCCACGGATTGGCAGATTGAGCATATCTCTCTTTCCGAGATGGCAGATCTCTTCCTGATCGCGCCTGCTACGGCGAACACCATAGGCAAGATCGCGGGTGGGATCGCCGACAACCTGCTGACCTGCGCGGTGATGGCCACTCGGGCGCCGGTGCTCCTGGCCCCCGCGATGAACGTGAACATGTACGAGAACCCCATAGTCCAGGCGAACATCGAGAAGCTGCGGCAGCTGGGGTACAGTTTCGCAGGTCCAAAGGTCGGCACACTGGCCACAGGTATCAAGGGGAAGGGTCCTCTCGCAGACCTCGAAGAGATTGTGAAGAGCGCAGAGGAATTGCTTACCGCGACTGGTTGACCCAGGCGGCGCTGAGCGTGGCCCTCATCAGTCCCCGGAGGGTTGGCTCCGGGCTAGCTGGCGGAACATCCCCGCCTCGACGTGGATTGTGCCCAAGGGAGAATGGCCAATTCGGCGCTTCCTGGAGCTCTGGGTTGAACCGCCGTCGTCACGGAGACGCTATCGGAAAGGGAACATTGCATGAAGACTGATCTAGAGTCGGTCGTCCCACCCCATCGGACGCTCTGGAGCGGCCTGGCCGCCGACGATCCGGCGGCAGAGGTTGGGGTGCTGGGAGTTCCTTTCGATGGAGCGGCCAGCTTTCGACGTGGTACAGCCTTTGCCCCCACGAGAATGCGAGAGCTGACTCCGCATTTGGCGCCCTGTGCCGAGGAGGGACATCCCATCAGCATCCGTGTGCGAGACTATGGAGATGTACCTCCAGACCTGGAGTGGGAGCGCTACTTCCAGGCTGTGGAAGCCAGAGCGGGTGCGGTTCTCCTGCATCCCTTCGCCCTCTTCCTCGGTGGCGATCACTCGGTGAGCATTCCCTTGATGCGGGCCTTCGCCCAGACAGTGGATGGTCCCATTGGCGTCCTTCACTTCGACTCCCACCCCGACTTGTTCGACACCTACGAGGGGCACAAGTGGTCTCATGCCTGCACCGAACGCCGGGCACTGGAATTGTCAGGCCTCGATCCCGAGCACTTGGTCTTCGTGGGTTTGCGCTCCTTCTCTCGCGAAGAGTGGGAGTTCATGAAGGAGCACCCACAGATTCCCTACTACACAGCCAGGCAATGCTACCGGCGAGGCATACAGGCGGTCGCCGACGAGGTAGTAGAGAGACTGAAAGATGTACAGGCACTGTACTTCACACTGGACATCGACGGCCTGGACCCTGCCTACGCGCCTGGCACCGGCACACCGGAGGGCGGCGGCCTAACCACGAGGGATCTGCTAGAGCTTGTGCGGAGGGTGTTCGAAAGCCTGCCTGTGCGGGCCCTGGACATCGTGGAGGTGGCGCCCCCTTTGGACCAAGCGGATATCACCTCCTTTGTTGCCCTCAAGGTGATCTACGAGACCTGGTGGCTGTTCCAGGAGACGCGTAAGTAGGCGGCACGTCACCTGCGCGGCAACCGTGTCATCCCCCGGAGTCGTGCTCGCCCCATAGCCGGAGCAGCCACTCGGGCACCAAAGCATCTCGTTTGAGATCCCCCCGTACCAGATAGGGCTTGATGTCCAGTACCGGGGTGCCGTCGTAGGCATCGAGGCCGCGCACGTGCAGCGTGTTTCCCTGTACGGACAGCAGCTTCACCACTGTCAAGCCGATGGGATTGGGTCTCCTTGGGGTACGGGTGGCAAAGAGACCCACCAGAGGAATGTCCTCGTTGCCTTGTGGATGTACCCTCAGTGGAGTCTCGCGGTCTGCAGGCCTGTCGAGCCAGAAGATGATGGTGACATGGGAGAACTCCTCCAGTCCTTCCAGACCTTTCGCCCACTCGTCCGCGACGACTACGCGAGACTCTATCTCTTCCCAGATGACGCGCTCGCCGACTTGAACCCCGTTCTCAACGTGACCGATGGGGCGCAAAGTCAGTGGGGATTGTGATTGGCTACTCGGCATCTTGCTGCTCTCGCCCTTCGCTCCTCGGGAACTCTGTCTCGGGGTATTCTTCCTGCGTGGATTGAGTGTAGTATAGCATCGTTTGACCGCTGGCGAAAAGACCGCGTGGAATAATCGAAATTAGTGTGCGGCGCGGCGCTATCCCGTCAGGAATGCCCTTCGGGGCTTGCCAGCGTCGCGAGGGAGTGCTACGATTCTTGGTAGATTGCACGACATTTCCAGGAGAAGCACGCATGACCAGAGCTTTTGTACAGAGGTCTGCGGGAGGAGTGATCTACCAGGAGAGAGAGGGGGAGATGTGGGTGGCTCTGATCGCAACGCAAGGCGGCAGCGTATGGGGTCTCCCCAAGGGCA
>Ga0180438_10003679_pt1 | contig 22930 bp, 25 predicted proteins | sample SS_ome_12_FD_132455 | JGI IMG/M metagenome (GOLD analysis project Ga0180438, IMG submission 132455) | Hypersaline lake sediment archaeal communities from the Salton Sea, California, USA - SS_3_D_2 metaG | ecosystem: Environmental > Aquatic > Non-marine Saline and Alkaline > Hypersaline >...
TAATGTATGAGTATCTGCTCCACCTGTAACAGTACCACCAGCACTATCTAATTCACATCTAATAAAACGGTCATGTAGATTGGGTGTACTTGATACGCCATTACATACATACCATCCTTGCATGTCAAAATCATCGCCATTGTCTATTGAAATTTCATCTGTTCTTGTAAGAATGTTAGAAGTGTCGCCACCTTTTATACCATTTCCTTTAAACATTAATATAGTTCCAATCGGCAGGTTTCCGCCTTGTTTGGTATGTTCCGCTATTTGGTTTATTTGGTCTGATTGTTCTTTTTGAATGTCTTTCGCTATGTCTTCTAAATTCCATTTTACTATGGAACTAATGGTATATTCTGATATATTCGTGATATCGTCGTGAGTAATTTCATTTATCTTATATTGTGCCGAAGTAATCGATTTTGGTGTGTATTCGAATGTAATTTCTTCTGCTGGTAGAATGATTCCATTGGTAGTATCTTCCACGCTAAAAACTATGGTTTTACATTCGGCACTTAATCTACTCAGAAGTGCAGCAGCATAAGTATCAGCAAGTGCTTTAGTGGTTATCCATGCAATCGTAATTTCTACGGCAACAATTCCATTAATAGCTTGACTCCCTAAGTCTTCGGAAGGGTCTGATACGATTTGTTCGTTATTTACAAAAGCTCCTCGTACTGTAACTTTATTAGCAATTAAGGTTCTTATCGATTCTTGTACATCCCATACTGGTGTGGCTTGACTATAATTTATGCCAGAATCATCAGTACCATCAGTATAATCCATCTCTCCTTGTGGTCGCAATCTCCAAGTAAATTCGTCTCCAACCGCTAATTGATTTACATAAGTATGATATGGTTTCTCTGAAGAGAATTTTATACTTCCTAATGTTTGTCCGCTATCAAAAATACCTTTCGTGATATATTCCCATTCGTCTACAAAATCATCTAGATAATCATCTGAGTCGCCAGATAAGTCTAAATTGGGTGAATTGTTTTCTAGGTCAAATTTAGCTGGATTGATTATATCTACTGTCTTTATTGAAGTAATATCTTCTCTATAATCTTGAGGTTCGAGAGCATAGCCTTCAAATATAATTCCAGTTGATGTGGTTGTATTTACTGTCTTTTTACCAATAACTTGAATGAACATTCCTTCTTCTATTGCGAATTCATCGTGGTTATAAGTAATATTGCCTACAGAATAGTCTCGTTCTTTATGATTGAAATCAGTATAAAGTACATGTTCTCCTATATCTTGTAGTTTCCATAGTTCAATATCGTTAGAAGTTCTCTTTAAAAAGAGATAAGTATCTGTAATACCAACTATCGTGCCATCAGTTCCAGTAGTGGTTAAATCGCCAATCTTATATAAATTTCCCTTTGACATAGCAATTTGATATATATATCTATTCGTAAGATGAAAGGCTTTTTCTAAATCAAATGGTGGGTCGTTATCAGTATCTGTGTTACGATTTAACATTAAAGCAACATTATGTTCTCCGCCCTGAGTTAAATCATCGCCAGTAATCCCATATGTATAATAATAATAAGTATTTGCAACTCCTGGAGTGGTTGTAGCTACTGATAAACCCGTATCAACATCGGCGATATTTGTAGTATTTCCATTATAATGACAGGTTAAAGTACAGGTTGTACTCGTTCCGCCGCCATTAGTACAAGTAATTATGGAATCAGCGTTTACTGCAGATTGAATCGCATCCGATACATCTTGAGCCGTATCTCCAGTAGTAATAGTTACCTCGATTCCTGTTTTACCGCCAGGAGCAGGATCGCCACCGCCTGCATCTTTATTAAACCAAATATAATATTCTTTTTCAGATCTATTCCCTTCAGAATCTATCTCAATAGCAGAATAAGTAAGATATTCGCCAGTTGATAACGCTGAGGCAGCTTGAGCTACAATAGTAGAAACTTCCGCCGTTCCTGTTCCTAATACAAATGAAAGTGTATCATCGCCGTCAAATGCAATTCCACCTTGCTGAGTAGTTGGGAGTTCTGTTGTAGAGCCGCAATCTTCCATTTCTGTAAATGTCGAGGATTCAAGTACATGTTTCCATAATTCTGAATTTTCGTCAGACCATTTCCATAAAAACCACATGTTACTTCCTTCTATAATTATTTGAGAAGACTTCCAGCTTCTTTCTCCTACGACTCCCATATCTTTTTCTTGAGTAGTTGTATCCGTGTGATTTTTTACTACAAGTTCGTTAGCAGTATCGCCTTCGAACAATATTTCTAATCGCAGCGTAGCTATTTTTGATGTTGGATATGTCTCGTATTCAAATATATATCTATTTGTTCCTTGATATTTACCCATATAAATTGTACTCGCCGTACCACTTTCTGTAATTCCCCAAGCATTATAAATTACATCCCAAGTATTCTGTACTACAAAACTCGTATTATATTGTTTTACCTCGTCTGGGGCGTGAATGATGTAAAAATATGTACTACCATCCCAACATATATCTCTTGCGCTCGTTCCGACATTATACGATGTTTGGTATACCCAAGACGAGTTATATTTATACACATAACCATCGTAACCTACGACATAAAAATAAGTTCCATCCCAACATACTCCAAACATATAACTTACATTACTTGGATCAATTGTAGTAGGAAAAGCCCCAAAATTACCTGCATATCTTTTAATCTCATCACCAACTACACCGTAAAATGCAGAACCGTCCCAACACAAGCTGTCATGTGAGGTTTCCGCAGTCCATGTTTTTGATTGCCATACCCAGCTACTGCTATATTTATGTACATAATTATCAGCTTCATGTACATAAAAATAAGTACCGTCCCAGCAAATTCCGTCTGTTCTTTTCGTGAGGTCTGAAGTCAAGTCTTCGTATCCCCAATACATCCATTCGCCTGATTCTTGTCTTATTATTACTTCAATATTGTCTACATCTGCATCTGTCAAATTAAGACCAGAAACTGACAAGCTTTGCCAGCTCCAAGCATCTCCCGCAAAAACAAGCTGTTGTGTAGAGCCGAGCTGTCCCGTTCCTATTAACCATAACTCAACATCTATAGTTCCACCTCTTCCATATATCCATACATTAAATCCGTATACTTTTCCAGAATCGTAACTACTTAAATCAAGCGTGTCTGGAAAGGTATATTCGTCTTCATCGTCTAAAGTATTTGTATATACATAATCAGAAGTAACTGGGGTTGCTCCTTCATCTATTTCAGTATAATGATTTGCTCCTGTAGAAGACCATTCTAAGGGTGAACCGTCTCCATCTGGTTCTAAAAAAGTTGAACGTAATTCATAAGAACTTGCATAATAATAATAGTAAAGTTTACTGTTATGAATCCATATATCAAATACATCTGCGGGAATATTAGTTATTTCTGTAATAGAATCTGAAGATGAATAATCAAGTTTCCATACATAAGAAATTGTATTATCATAATCACAATCTACAAAATAGATTATTTCATTATCTCTATCATGCCAAGCTCTTACAATATCTTTATTAGTTCTAGTCGTTACAGTTGTAACAGTTTCTCCTTCATCTGTTGTTTTTAATAGAACTTTAGCATTCGAACTGTCTACAAAATATAATACGCCATCAGCAGTTTCAAAAACAAGATGAGTATTTAAAGGATATTTATCGTTTTGAACATCCTGTTCTTTTAGATAATTATATATTGTCATGGAAATCACCAATCATTGTAATGACCCTGATTGTCTTAACATTATCTGACCTAAAATATAGAAAGTGGTATCCCCTCTATATTTTTTAGAATGTCCTTTTCTATCTATAACCAATACTGGCATTTCGTCATTTCCAGCTACTCCATCAAACAATTCAAAACTAGGAGTGCTACTTACTTGAATTTTAAGTACCGTATCACTAGCCGTCTTTGCGGCTTGTAGTTGCGTTTTTAATATATTCCAATCAGCTTCGGTTGTTACATATGCATTTTTAATTTTAATTTGTACTTTTTCTGAATCTAATGTCTTACCAAAATGACCACGATTTGGATAATCTACTGCTATCGGCATTGGGTCTGAGTTATCATATTCCCAGTCCTCTGCACGAATACAAAGAGCATTTGGTAAAGTAAATGTGACATCGTTTGTCGTACCAGTTGCCGCTTGAGATATTGTGATTGAGGTTGTTCCTACAGCAGTTATTAGAGTTCCAGCAGGTATATCAGTACCAGTTATCGGCATCCCCACACTACATTTAGCTACTTCTGCGGATGATAAATCATTAATAGTGGTGTTGGTATTTGTGTCGCCCACAATAGTATCTGTTCCATAAAACAATTTTATCCATGCATCACTATCTCCATATACAGTCATTATCTTCGCCTCAACCTTTTCATTCTATCCTTTCGTTCGTTTTGCATTATCAAAATATCTAATCTTTTGTTCGTATCTTCTGTAGCCCAAACAATTTCTTGAGTATCGCCACCAAAACCCATACCACCTTCTTCTCCTAGTGGAATTACTCCTTCTGGACCTTTCTCACCTATTAGGGCAATAGTAGGTTTAGTAACTATACCGCCTTCAGCTAAAGCACCTATGGCAAGTCCAGCAGCTAGGATACCTAGAGTTACTCCAGTAATGGCAGCCATAATTGCTCCTACAATTGGACCGCCATGACTAAATCCCCACCAGAATGCAGCGATTGTAGCAATTATTACAAATACTGCTAATAGGGCTTCTATTGGTAAGGAAGCAACTTGGCTTACAAACCAAGCAACAATTCCAAGAATAATTTCAATTAGCTTTACAAACAGTTTCATAAATGTTAATATTGCTTTTTGTACATTCGGGTCGTCAAATAATGATATAAACATGTCTATTACGAAACTAAAAAATTTGCCTATAATTTCACCAAAACTCGTTATAAATGCTACAAATCCTTCATCGTTTAATAGTCCAAATAGTTTTTCTAGAGAAGGAATTAAAGATTCCATTGCAGCTGCTCCCATCATTTGAAAGATAGCAGTCATAAACTGAATCAATGGGTCGAGAATACCCATCGCATCTGCCAATTGAAACAATACACCAATAGCACCTAATGTACCAGCCGCAATATCACCCATCATTGCTACTGATTCGCCAAATCTAATATGTATTTTAGATAAGGTTTTTACATATTTTTTATTACTTTTTAAACCAGCATCAATAAGTTTCTTTTTATCTTTTTCAGCCGCATTCATAGTATGAATTGCTTTTGTTGTCTGTAATATAATACCAGGTTGTATAGACTTTCCTAATTTAAAAAAGGCATCGGTTATTGCTACAAATGACATTTATCTTCTCCTTGCTCTGGCTTTGTTTATTTTTGCTTTTTCTTGTTTCATTAATTGTTCTTTATAACTTTCTTTTGCTTCATAAAATCTCAAAAAGAAAAGAATATCCTTTATTGGTATATCGTCTATTTCAGAGTATTGCTGATGAAAGACTTCCATCATTACCGCTTTTGTTACTAGTGATGAAAGTTCAGGAAATGCCCCGCCTCTCACAAGAGAGAATGTTTTTTTTTGAAGCCTTTATTAATTTCGTCCATCGCCTTACCAAACTCTTCAAATACCATCTCTCTCTGGCTTCTTCGCATGTTATTTAATTCTTTAGTAGTGGGAGTTGGTAAGAGAATATCTCTAAGGACATGCTCCATGTAAATTATATTTTTAGGATTCTCTGGGTCTTGCATGATTTTACTGATTAATTTCTCAGTTCCAAGACTCGTATCCGTGTTAATCGTGTATTCTTTTCCATTAATTTCCATTTAATCACCCTATTGTGTTCCTAACATTATAGTTCTGTCTATAAACGATGCAATCGTGGTACTTGTTAATATTCTTCCGTTTGAATCACCATCACCATCTTCAAAGGTCATGTCTGCGTTATAGAATGCCTCATCAACATTGGATAGTTTTAAGCCATGTTCCGTTGCTAATAGATTATATATTGCTATTGATATATAATCATGTGTCGCATCTCGTTGTAATTTTAACACGCTATTTAGCCGTTCACTTGCACTGTCTGGAATATAATCTGAACCAGAGATTTTATATTTCTCTTGCCAGTATTGTAATAAGTCTGTTTCTGTAATCGCTCCTACAATATTTAGAAACACATCTCGTTTTCCAGCTATTGCCGTTTTCATGAATTGAGATTCTATATCTGATTGGAATAAAATATTGTTATTGATTGTTATTGCAACTCTTTCTATAGTTTGTGGTGTTCTATCATCTGTACCATTAACTGTTGAAGTCGTGCCACTTTGTAATAGACAAGCATTGTCAGCTTCTTGAAGCGTATTCATTGTTGGCATTGATGGTATATATTTTCTAGATGGCGGACAGGTTGCTCTTCCGTTTGTATTTCTTACAGCATAAGGAGTTTTGAATGTCACATCACATCTAACTATTTTATCACCAAAACCCATATTAACCACAACTTCATTAACTACGCAACCAAAAATATCATATATAATATCTTCACCAGAAGTCGTATTTTGTAATTCTAGATGTAGGGTAAATGATGGAATATTCGTATCTAAGGCTTCTGTTACCGTATAGACTGTTGAACCGTGGGTTGTAATACCAAATGAAAACCCTGGACTAGATGCTCCATTATGAGGTAATACAACAGCTCCATTATTTGCATGAGTAACTGTTATTGTTCCACCACTAACTATTGCAGAAGTTATTTCAGCTTGGTCATCTAATTTATCGGCTAGAGCAGTTGCTACAGTATTGGCAGTATCATTGGCAGAAATATCAACTTCAATCCTATTGGAATCATTTATCCCAGTTGGTGATGTTGGGGCTGAACCGCCACTATCCACATCAAACCAGAATAATAAATGTTTTACGGCATTTGTGTTTATGACATCTACTAAGATATAAGTTTCGTTTAAACTACCAGAAACATCAGCTACACATTCAATCGTTTGAACTGCCGCTCTTCCGTGTGAACTATAAGCTGGATTACCGATGGCACAAGGTAAGAATTCCAATGCTTGTGCATCCATAGAGATGGTAAACTCTTGTGGTTCTATATTTCCTTCAGCTATAGCACTAGCGTGTTTGCTGTCAGATATATCATATTGTTTGATTTTTTCTATCTTAGGAAGTATCGGTTCTAATGTATCTGGTATTAAATCAAACCTTCGCCAATGGGCATAATTAGCTGGTATCATTGTCCAAGCAGTTATTCCCGATGACTCTGGGTCATATACCTTGCCATACGATTCCTCTCTCTGAAAGAATAGTCTTTGACCAGATTTGTCGTAAATGTAACTCATTTTATTTTTACTCTTTTATAATATTACTTTATATTTTTATATAGCTTTTTAACATTTTAAAATTATATTTTTTTAAAATTCTGCCACCATGCTCTTTTTCTTTATTATGGCAAAATAATAAGCGAATCGAACATTGTTAAAATGGACAAAATCTCCACCTTGCCACTCTAAATGATTTTCATCGTCAGTAAAAGTATATTCGGCACAAATTCTTTTAACACAATTTCTTATATTATCTAAATCGTCCATCGAAGTCATTGTTACAATTGCACATCTCCAAACTTCGTGACTGTCTACAGAATAGCGATTTCTATCTAGTACTCCTATTAATTCGTCATCATCGTGTAATCTTTTTACAACTATTCCTCTAGTCATTGTATCTATACCCCGAAGCTGTCCAGTTTTTATTGTTGGTTTTGTAACGCCTTCGGTTGTCCATTGTGTTGCATTATTTAATATATCATCTACATCAGTCATCTTCTATTTACCCCTTTTAATTTAAACATACCTCTTAAAACATCCTTTTTTAAATATACGACACTCGCATGTTGTTTTCTTGTTTCTATATTTTGTCTAAAATCCATTGCTCGTTTATATCTTTGTCTATCTTCTTCCCATGGGTCTTCTGTTCGTACTCTTTCCCATACTGAACGAGATGGATGTACTTGTGTTCCTGTCGGACCATCTGCATATATACTATGTGGGTCTCCCCGTTTTTTATGTTCATGTTGAAATCTTGTATAATGTTTTGTAGTTCTGCCTGGAATTTCAATCCTTTCTCTTGAAGTCTTTTGCTGTCCTCTACTCATTCCTTTCCATGGTGAAGGAGCATTCTTACCCATTATCTGATATGTCCATATAGATTCCAAGTCTTGTACGAAAACTTTAAATAATTTTCTTCCATAACTATTCAATTGCATGTCTATGAATTGCCACCATCCCTTAACAGCCTTTGGGTCATATAAATCTGGACGACCGCCTGGATGTGGATGGGCTAACATTCTTGTAGGCATGTTATTTACTACATTAGCATAAGGAACTAAACCCGTATCAAGTGAAACCTTTAAACTCATTCCACGAACTTTAGACCTTTTTAAAGACCTTATCATTTCATCTCTTAGATAACCAGTATCTTTCGGTACATATTTTCCAATTACTTTTTCACCATAATCTATTAGACCTTTTCGTAATTTTTCCATTGCTTCTTTAGTTTGTCTCTTAATCCGAACTATATCTGCTTTATTACCTCGTTGAATCCTCATAAACTGTTGCGTATATATTCCAGTTGGTACTAATTCAAATATGAGTTTTGGTCCGAGTGGTTTCATTGGTCCGTAATTTTTATATTGTCTAAATGCCGAACGGTCTCCACCCCTGAACTCCCGTTTAGGTCCAAGTCCGAATTTTTCTCTTCGTATTTCTTTCAGAAATTCACTAAAATTGCCTCGTAATTTATTCCGCTTCCATTCTTGTAAATGTCTAGCACTTACTTCTGCTCTCTTTCTACTATAGAATCCTTTAAGCGATTCTTTACTCCATGGTTCAACCCATTTAGATTTGTCTGCACTCCAATCCCTTTTTTTCTTACTTGTTGTTCTAGCTTTAGGAGTTTTGCTTCTTTCTGCTGGAGTAGGTTTTCTAATATATTCTTGTGCATATGGTTTTGGTTTTAATCGTGGTAATACAACTAGATTAAATCTACGAAAGAATCTCCTCATTGGAGTTCTGTGTTTATATAATCTAAATCTTCCTTTATGGATATAGATACTTCTTCGTGGATATAAAGACTTTGCGGTAAATAATCTCTTACGAGGTATGAACCGTCTCCGTTGATGTACTAATATTCTTTTTCTGAAAGATACAACTGTCATTCTAATCTAATTCCCAAGTTAGAGATTGCCACACACCATGTTCCATATGAATGACTCTTTTTTGGTCATCTGTAAGTTCGACTTCAACGAAAGCATATGATGCTGGGTCTGTCAGAGCAAACATGTTGTTTATCATTTTCAAGACAAGACTTACTTCTATTACTCTAAGCCGTCCTGAAGTATCAGTTAAGTTACTGGAAACCCTAGCCTCAGCATTGATAATTGCATCTGCCTGTTCTAACATCTCTGTTAATTGAGTAGCAGTAGGTCTGGATGTACCACTAGAATCAATTTTATATCCTAATATGGCTTCTATATGTGATTGGTTTGCATATGTCATTTTACAATTACTTTTTATATTTTTATATTATTTTATAGTTTTTGTAATTGAAAAAAGTAGATATTTTTAAATAACCGAAAGATTTATAAAGGATTATTCATTATTATTCATAAGGGTTAAATTTTTTTTTTAACCTTTTGAAAAAAAACAATCAGTCCAATGAAAAAATATGGTTTTAACCATTTTTTAACCCTAGAGACAGCTTCTAGTCTTAATAGGATAGGACTTTTTTTATCAATATGGATTAAATGAAAAAAAAGGTGATAAAAATACCATTAAAGAAAATGAAAAAACAAGTACCATTAAAAGATGAACTACACGCAAAATTGAAAGAAATGGCAGCCGAAATTGAAATGCCGTTATATAGATATATCAATAGTTTACTACAAAATGTTGTTGATGCACTTGAACTTCAAAGAACAACTGAAGAATGAATTTGATTATGATTGGGAAGAATTGATAGATGTTTTTAAGTTGGAAAGAAAAAAGATGGAACAATATATTTATATAAAGTACAATGACCAATGGATTCCCGAACACAGATTAAAAATTGAATTCTTTCTACAACAACCATTAACCAACAATGATTTAATCCATCATATAGACCTTAACAAAGAGAATAATAATATTCATAATCTATTAATTGTTGATATAAACCAACATACAAATTTGCACGGACAGCTCAGAAGAATGGGACATAATTTAATTAAACTCTTTTTAAAAAATAATTTAATTATATATAATGATTTATACGAAAAATATATATAAGAAAAAAAAAGTTAAGGAGGAATGATGCAACATTCCAATCCTTTCGCTAAACTTAGGTTGTTATGGCTTCGTCTTTAGTAAATGCATAAGGTCGCAATACACATGGAATACCTGCCCATAAGACTTTTCCTTTAATACCAAGTTGGCTTTGAGATGTAGGGTAGTGATTTATAGAATATTCTTCACCTAGAACACAAGTTGGTTCATTCGCAGGGGTCATCCTATCAAACATCACAATTGCACCAGTTGAAGTCGTCTCTGCCGTACCCAATAAATATGGGGTGACATCGAGATTTCTCAACAGCTTGTTTCCACGAAGGTCAATCATTGATTGCATTCTTTCTATATCGTGAATATGGGTTGTTGAATTCTGGTTTGCTATGAGTTGAGTATAGACACCTGGACTCATGATGAAGTCATAAGGTCCGTAATAATGGTAGGGGACTAAGTCACCAGCAGCGATACCAATTGAGGCTGGACCATCTCCCGCAGCTGTCACATCAGAGTCTCCACCAGCACCAACATCACAGGTCAGAATACCAGTTGTATTCAAAATACCTTTTGAAGCGGTGTCAATAGAACCCTGTCCATTAGCCGCAGCATGTGCCCTTCCGCTAATATCATATCCACGCCACATCACTTTCTCTCTATAATCAGCGATTGTTGCAACACTTCCTCTAAGGGTAAGTGCTTTTAAATCGATGTTATGATTTCTGTTTCCCGAACGACTGGCATCAATATCAGTCATATAGAGATAGTAATCTTTGTGCATGAATACTGGATAGAAGGTCGCTTCTGTTTTTCGGACTCCGTCTAAATCTTCCTTCATAAAATTGTCATCGAATTTAGGAGGGTCTTGTTCGATTTCGGTAGCCACGATATGTGATTTACTACCTTTAGCAATTGGAATTTGAGGGAAGATGTTATTTACGATACCTCTTGCTCTGACTACTCCGTACACGATTAAATCTAAGGATTCCGTTTCCCTTGGCATCAACTGATAATCAGCATCAAGCCATGTTGAAGGAAAACTATCCGAAAATAATGGTACTTGTTCGTCTGGCATAATATCTCACCTTACAAACTTAACTTGACTGGAACATATCTGGCAACCGCACTAGTGATAGAACCAGCAGCTAATGCTCGTCCAATCCAGAATCCGATACCAACATTTCTTTCCGTACCCATTGCAGCAGCAATTGAGGTCGTAATGGGTATAAAAGCGTCTTTCACTCTTGCGTGACCTTTTAATGTGGTATCATCAGCGGTGTCCATAATACTTCCTTTTTCAACCGTAATGGTTGTGGCATCTTTACAGAGAACAAACATCTCCACTCCAGAACCTATCATATAAATTGGGATTCTTTCACCCGCAGCATATACGGTGCTTAGGTCATGGTCTGCATCACAACCAACAACACCAATAGGTTTTCCAGTAGAAGTGCATATTTTTACTTCATCTGCATCATCATGCATTACAACCATCCCTGGTTTCATATTACTGTCTCCAGCTTGAAAATATTCAGGTCCGTCTACACCATTTAGGGCGATTATAAGCCGTGTGGTTAATGCACTTGGAAATATCATATTAATCCACTCATGTTAAATTCTTTTTTTACATCGTCAAAAACTTTGGAAAAATCTATTCGTTTGCCCTTTTCAAGAGTATCTTCCATTTCCTCTTTATCACCTTTTGAGGCAACAGGGAGTACTTCTGGTTCTTTTGTTGAAGGAGCAAATCGAGAGACTGCATCTGCAATCTTTTCTAGGCTTTGTAAGTCTTCTTTTTGAAGTTCCTCGTCAGAATATTTGTCGCCAAATTTCTTAATCACTTTAATATAATTTTGGCGTTCCTTCTCCTCAAATTGTTTGATTTTGCTAGAAGCATCTTCTAATTTGAGCTTAAGGTCTTCGATTTCAGACTTTTTCAGGTTGATTGCGTCTTGGAATTCTTTTTCATCCATTTCACTATCACTCTTTTGTTTTATACCTAACGCAGCAAGGATTCTTGTGATAGCATTGCCTTTGACTTCCGCAGCCCAACCTTCATCATTTATTAACTTGCGTAAACGAGTAAGGATGGCTTCCAAATCATCTGGTTCATCTCCAGCAATTTTGCCACCATTTTCTGAATCTGTTTGCATGGTTTCGATTTCCGATAAGTTTTTTTCAATATCAGGTTTTGTATTCGTTTCTTTTTTAGAATCATTAAATAACTTACATATATTATAATAATAGTTGTCTTCCTTTTTAATAATATAAAACTTGGTTTTATCGTTTTCAGCGTCTTTGAGATTAACACCACACACACCTGCTGGACATCGAGGTACTGAATCTAAACATATTGCTAAATGTCTTAGATTAATATTTGTTTGTGCATGGTCATAATTTTTTCCCTGCCATTCTCCAGCTTCTCCTAATTTGGCTAAAAAACCTATAGATACGGAAACAATTTCTCCGTCGCTAATCATTTGTTTTAAGCCTATTGGTAACTTAGATTCTAGAAAATAGCCCATGCCTCGAATTGTACGAGACTTTTCATGTGCCCGAATTTGTTTGACATAACCAATTACATTATCAGTATCGTACCAGTCTTGATGTTCTATTATAATATCAAGCGGACCATTTGCTTGTGCCCTTATTGCTGCATCTCGTAATTCTTCAAATGGTTTAAAATGATATTCTCTTTTAATATCACCAGTATCATCATCCATCACATCATAATGTTGTATCATTTCTTTAGCTAATATAATAGGAGCTTTGATTATATTGTTAAGACTATCGTTTATTGATACAATCTCAGCCTCATCAGATATTATCCAAGCATTATCACCTTGTGGTAATTCAAATGCTCTGTCTATGGCTTCTTCTGGTTCTAGATTAGGATAATATTCTAATATGGCATCGTAAACAACTGCAAGTTCGTCCACGAATTCTTGGTCGCTTAAATCTGGTAAGTTTTCTGCATCTTCTTTTCGCATGTATCTAGCATATTGTTTTCGCTGTTCATATTGTTCCATCGTAAGATTTTTGGATTCTTCGGTTACTTGTTTTTCCATTTTGGTTTGTAATCTATTTAAGTTTTTCATGGGTAGCGAAATATTTTGTGGTAAGATGCCCATCGCACCAACTTTTAAACCAGCTCTAGTTTTTATTGCTTTTATTAAAGTAGCAAATCGTGACAATGACAGACTTTTACTTCTCTCAATCACACTAGATAGTTCTATAGCATCTTGTTTTTTAGACAATCCACAATAACCATGAGCAGCAGCCACAACTCTTTTATGTTCCCAATCTGGATGTTCTTTGGCAAATATGGGTATTTTTCTTTTTACACATGCCTCTCCAGATTCACCTTTCTTTCTGGCATCAGTAAACATTACATTGAATTCTTCATCATCCATATCTCCATCTTGTAACCATTTGGCACAAGCACTTTCTGCTTCTCTTTTACTATATCCCTGACGCATTAGATTTTTTATACAAACATCGTATTTTCCTCGTTGTGCATCATCTGATTCTATTTCATTATTTTCCATCAAAGTCCCTCATTCTTTATTTTTTTATACATTTTTCTCAATGTGCCAGAATGTATTCCTAGTATTTTACTTAATTCGTTTACAGAATGGGTTTGAAATACCTCGTCAATAGCATCTTTCATTGCTCCCTTTCTTTTCTTATCTAAATCCATTCCTGTTTGAGATTTTTTCGTGGTGGATTGAACTGATTGTTTGGCACTCGTAGTCTCTACATTCTCATTTGTTCTTGCTTCTGCTACCTGGGCTGCGGCTTCTATTTGTAATAGTTGTAATTCTATTTCCATTAAAGGTAAGATTATCTGTCCCTCTTCACCACCCAGAGGTTCGAAACCAGCCACTTCTCTACATTCATCAATAGTACAAATTTGTAGTAGAGCAAGAGCATTGGCAAATCTCTTTTGTTCTAGTTCCGCTTCATCCATTTTATTTAGAACTTCTCGAATACCCCAATCAATTGTATAATGGTCTACTCCATTTAGTAATTTTTGAATGTTAATATCTCGTTCAAAATATTCATAAACGAACCATTCAAGTTCTGTATGTCGTCTATCTAATAAGGCAAAATAGGTTCTTTCGTTTACTTCCGAACCAGCTACAACACCAGCAACCTCACCTAATAGAATGGGTCGTGGAAAACCACTACCAATTACAATTTGGTCTATGGCTATATCTGCTAATGATTTGAGATTCAACATAGAACCAGCTTGACCCATCAAGTCAATACGGTCTACATATTCTGATGGTATCATATGCCAACTTCTACGAGTAAAATCGCCTATGGCATCTTTCAGTTTTTCTAAATCATTTTCTGTAAAAAGGTCTTTCGTAAATATAACTGGATGTCCAGTAGACCATCTAAATGCAGCTTCACCAGCGGCTTTTAATATGGTAGAAAGAATGTTTATAGCATCATATACAGCAGCCAAGTCACTATATCCTTGCCATCGCTGATAAACATTCGGTCCACAAAATCTTATTACTCTGGAAGGATGTACTGGAACTCTAATATATGAATTGTAAGTATCTGGCGTTTTTACTGAAATTTCATATCTAGCTGGGTCGCCTTTCTTGTCAAATTCTGGAATATGATAATCAATTACATTAAATGCTTCTACTCTTAGAATTTCAGCTTTAGGACTGATTGGTCGGTCATAATGATGTATATCTCCTTGGTCATTGTAATATAACATTAAAACTGCTTCGCCTTGTTCTATATAATAAGCGGAAAGTTTCTCCATCTCTCTGAACCATTGCCGTGACCTAAGATATGGCATTAGCTGTCTATTTACAGATTCGGCTTTCTTTTTATCATCTGGAATTTTTATACCTAGATTGTTATTCCAAATATCTTCTGCTTGTTTATATACAATTTTATATCCAGTTGCCGTTCTAAGAGCTATCCTATGTAATTTTAACGGGAACACCCATTGCATGAAATATTCATTTTCAATCGCTGTTAAACTAGCATTTCTGTGATGTGCGAATGGATTCTCCGTATACCCGTCTTTGAGATTTTTATAGCCGTCAAGAAATTTAATATATGGCTTATCCTGATTGGTATTTACCTCTGTTATTTGTTGTAATGTTTCAGCCAAAATTAGTCATCTTTATTTTTATATAATATCTAATAGTGTTTTAAATTTAAAAAATTATATACGTTTTTAGAATGGTAAAGTTTATAAATGACCCTTCATTAATTATATTAGAGGATATTATGAAATGCGAAGAATGTGGCAAAGAAGTAGATGGAACTACATGTAAGAATTGTGGAGCGGTATATGATATTAGACCAATTGCTCTAAATTATGATGGCTATCCAGCCAAAAAGAGTGATATAACTACATTATATGCTTCGGAGATGTGGTCATGGGAACATCCGTTATCACCTAAGATACGGAAAACAAGTAAGGCGTTCAACCCCAAATACCAGAAAAAATATGAAGATTATGTTTATATTAAAGCATATGAATCAATATCAAAACTCTGTGCAAATCTAAAATTACCTAAAAATATTAAAAACGAAGCACTAAATTTATTTAGAGGGATACGGACGAAAGACCCATATTTTTTCAAGCGTATGAAATTAGCACCCACATATCTAGCATGTATTAAGATTGCTTGTAGACTCAATGATTATCCCATATTAAACCATGACCTTGCTGTAGTTATTGATTACAAACTAAACAAAGATAGTAAGAATCTAGCATATATGGAAAAGAAATTTAATAGGGCATATCGAGCTATATTAAAACTTTACAACCTAAAAATCGAAAATCCAGAACATCCAAAATTTATAGATTATGCTTGTAATTTATTAAAAACACCTAATGATTTTGCTGTGCTAATACATGACATGTTCACCAAGACAAAAAAATATCACCAACCACATTTTAGAGTAGAGGGATATATATTAGCACTTATATATCTCTTCGGTCGGCAGAGATTCGGATTTACATTGAAATTTCTAGATAACAAATTTCATATATCCTCGCAAACCATTTCTAATAGAAAGAATGAATTAAAAAAGGTGATAAAAAAATTCCAATTAAAAAATGTAAAGACTGTGGATGTCAAGTAGGAAAAGATAGAATCTCTGGATTGTGGTGGTGTCCGAGATGTAAAGAAGTGAAAGAAGATTTTAATGAAAGATATAAAATTGTAGTATTTGGAAAGAATGGTGGAAAAAAAATAGGAAGATATAATTTTTCAAACAGTCTTGCCAGAGGTCTAGAAAGATTGGGACATGAGATATATCAATTTTCTTATGATGTTTTATATAAGATAATTCCTCAATATGACCTTGAAAATTGTCTTCATTTTAAAAAACCAATTAATATAAAACAAATACAATATGAGTGTGACCCAGATTTTATATTTATAGAACAAACATATTATAGATATGATATAAGTGAAGTTACTTGTCCAGTTATTTACCAACATAGAGAATATACACATTTTCCAGATATAACCAATCCTGATATATTATTAGCTTCATATCATTGGAGATTACAAGCATTTGAATATTATTATCCATGGGAATATCATAACATCCCTTATAAAGATTATTTATATGTAGCAGTAGATGACCATATCATAAAACCACAAGAGAAAAAAACCATTTCAGGAATAACTCATATTGGTTCGCAAGTACCAATGTGGCAGTTTAGACAGGCTAATGGTCCGTTTGCCGATATGGTGATGGAGCAACAAGAAAAATTCTGGGAAGAATGTATTGACGAAGGATATGTAGGTCATATTCCTACAGGATTGTCTGGAGAAGATTTCTTAAACATGCTTGGAAAATGCGAAGCGGTTCTTTATGATGCTGGTAGATTTGCTGGTTTTTCCCGTGTATTGATAGAAGCAATGGCTAAAAAAACTTTATGTGTCGTAAGAATACACACCCCCACCCAAAAAACATTATATGAACGACTTGGTTTGACAGATGAAATGTGCTTTTTTGTAGAGACCCCAGAAGATGTAGGAAAGATTAAATTTACTGAAGAACAACGCAAAGAAATGACTGAAAAAGCATATGAATGGGTAATATCTAATCATACTTATGATGTTCGGGCGAGACAGCTTATAGAAATGTTTGAGAAATTCAAGGCTGGAGAAAAAAAACAATTAAAATTTATGGGCTGGGCATTACGACATAAAGCAATCCATGAAGGAGATGGAGTTATAATTGATTAAAATAGGTATCGTTATCCAATGTCGAGATAATGCTTCTCGGTATACGCACAAATCCGTAAGACCGTTTTACGAGGATAAGTCAATCCTACAAATCATAATAGAACGATTCAAGCATTTACCATATATAATTATTGTAGTAACCACAGAAGATTCATTAGAAACCAAGAAAATATGTAAAGAATTGGATGTACCTTGTTATCACGGACACGGAGATGATGTCATTCTCAAATTCTTAGATGCGGCTTATGCCCACAAACTAACTGGTTTTTTTAGAGTATGTGCTGATAATCCATTTGTTTCCTTACCATTAATGTATCCATTAACTACTTGGGGTTTTCATAATGATTATATAGCTTATAAAGACTGCATGTTAAGACATGAAGGATTATGGATGGAATATGTAAAAACAAGTGCTTTATATAAAGCAATGTTAGCTACAAATCTCCCCTACGATATACAGAATGTAACGCCATTTATCTATAAGAATCCGTGGTTATTTCATGTAAAAATATTACAAATACCACAAGAAATTCAAGATTTAAAATTCAGATTGACCGTTGATACTGAAAGCGATTTTAAAATTGCTCAAAGAGTTTACAAGGAAGTTCGTGAACAGCATTGGTATAACATACTAGATTATTTAAAGAAACATCCTAAATTATTAAAGAAAATGAAAAAGAATATAGAGGAAAATCCGAAATGAAAAAAGTATATATAGTAGCCGAAATAAGCCAGAATCATAATGGCGATATAAAAATCGCAAAACAATTAATTGAAGATGCCCGATTGGCTGAATGTGATGCAGTCAAATTAAATAAGAGACATTTGCCTCACGAATTAACAGAAGAGGCATGGGATAGACCATATGATAGCCCGAACTCATTCGGACCAACATATGGGGCACATCGTTCATTTTTAGAATTTAATGAAGTCCAACATAGAGAATTAAAAAAATACGCAGAGAATAGAGGATTGGATTATTTATTATCAGTTTGTGACATTCCTAGTCTAGAATTTGCTTTATCTCTAAAACCTAAATTAATCAAGATTCCTTCCAAAGAGATTACGAACCTTCCCCTATTAGAGAGAGCTGCTGAGATTGATATTCCAGTAGCTTTCTCTATAGGACTTGCAAATAATTTAGATATCGAAAGAGCAATGTTTGCTCTAGGAAATAGGGCAGATGATATTTTGGTGATTTGTACTAGTGAATATCCCACAGAATTGGATAATGTACATTTGAATAGACTAAAAGCATATCCTCAATGGAAAAAGGGATTCTCATCTCACACACCAGACCCAGCTCTAGCAATAGCGGCAGTCGCTTTAGGTGCTGAATATATAGAATTTCATATAACTTTGGATAGGGAAATGAAAGGTTCTGACCATGTGGTTGCTCTAGAGTTAGAAGAATTGATATATATGGTAAACTGTATTAGGGATATAGAAATAGCTCTAGGATGTGACAGAATATGGGAACATACGCCTTCATTTATATTACCAGTTAAAAAGAAATTAATGAAAAAAAGATGTGAGGATGGAATATGGCGGATACATTAGTTATAGACTGTCCTTTATGTCATAGTGTGCATTTTGTCGATAAATATGATTGGGTTGATTCGTGTAAAGGATATATATCGCTTGATGATTTTAGAGAGATGATAAAAAATGTATAAATTTATCAGAAATGGAGAAAAAATAATAACAAGATATATTGCAGCAGAACCAATAGAGAAAGGAATGATTGTTGCAAAAAAGAACGAAGATGAGGTTAAAATATGTAAGATTGATGATAATCCCATTGGAGTAGCACTTAATGATGTAATTACTGGAGATTTATTAGAAATATTAACAAGAGGTAAAGTTAATGGGTAAGTGGAAAAAGGCTAGACCCAAAGTCAGGCATAAGAAAGATGTCCTGGATGAGTGGGAAGTTGCTGATATAGACCGTGATGAGCAAAAAGCAGGTCTCATTAGGCGTGAGAAACGCTGGAAAATGATGGAACTTGCTCAAAAATATCAGCAAGAATTAGAGAAGAAAGCTATAGATGAAGCCGAATACATGAATAGACCACGAAATCAACTATTGACTCCATTACAAGAAGCATGGCTACGCTGTGATTATTTGTTATTTAATATAATGGAAAAGAATGCATATGCTTTTATGGAATATCAGAGAAAAAATGACCCAGAAATATATAAAAAACTCTATCGTAAATTTATGTCAAAGAATATGATGGAACATGCACAATATTATGTTGATTATTTCGCTAGAGGTAACAAAGCTCCCAAACTTGTAATGATTGGGGATGTTGTAAAAGAATATAAAAAATTAAAAGGTATTAAATCTAATATTAAAATAATACATAAAGGAGAAGACGAACGAGAATTATGATTCTTAAATGCAAACATTGTGGACATTGTATGTTTTTTACTGGTATGCCTACTTATATAACTTGGTTCTGTGAAAAATGTTTTGAAGTATCGGATAATTATGATGTAGATTTAAGGGAAGAACCCATACATCTTATCCACTAAAAGCATAAATCAAAGCTCCCTTACTAGTCATTTTACTGACTGCCATTCCGAGAGCATCTAAAACATCAAAATGCTCACATCGTGGAAAGGTATCGAATTCGTCCTTAAACTCCTTGAAATTTCGCATATTTTTATTGACATATAACTTCCAACCCTCTATTTTTGCCTCTAACTGAGACCAAATTCTTAAAGGTTTTCCAGTTAAATTTACTTCTTTTCTATCCTTATTTGCTTTATCCAATAGAGCTTGTTCTTGTCTAGACAAATGAGGTAATATATTTAAGAACGATGCCCTTTTGCGTAATTCTTCTACATATAACGATTGTTGTAAATCAGCTTCTACATAAACGGTTTCCATTGTAGGAAAGATTTTCTTTGCTTCTCCTAGTAAATTTACATATCGAGTCATGGATGGCTTTCTTAATAGAAAAAGTTCTAGGAAATAGAACTTTTCTTCAAAATATCCTAGTATAACGAGAGCGGTAAAGTCTGCTCTAGCCGAAGAACCAAATGCCAAATCCATCGCACCCATGATTTTACTCCGTCTAGAAGCCCCTTTTTCTGAAACCATGTTAAGAAATTCATTATAACTCTCAATGAATCTAAGGTCTTTCCATCTCCAATATTTACCAGTTCGTGAAGTTGGATTAAGTTGATATTCAGATTCCCATTCAGCGGCATTCATCTTCATCTTTTTTTCCAAAAAGAACTCGATGGTGAACCTAGTAGGGTCTGATAGCTTCCAATCCTTAGACTTTACGACCACTCTATCGAAAACTTCTCTGCCCTCTACTGTTTTATATTCGTAATGATATTTAGATGGAAACTTTACCACGGCAGGACGCTTATAAACGACATAATATTGTCTATCTTCCATGGTCTGATATAGGTCATTAACACCTTTTCTGGTGAGTAACCAACATTCCCAAGCATCTTCAAGGCATCCTTCTAACTCTCCATCAAACCATTCAAGCCATTTATCCTTATTTTCTGGATTTCGGTCTAAGATTCTTGACCAAACATCATCAAATAGAATACCATTGAAGTGGGCTCCAGTTGCACCCTTAGAAATAGATGAAAAACACATCAATGTAGGGTCTGTCTGTGAAATTTCTCGTTTAACGGTGATTTCGTGCTTAGTCCATGCCTGTCTAGTGCCTTTAAATATCTTAACATGCGGCAAAAAACCATAGTCACATATAATTTTCTTATTTTTTAATAAGGTATCGCCTACATGTTTTACTCTTGCTCTTGCTTTTTTATCGGTTTCTGAGCAAACAGCATAGTTATTTTCACGGTGTTCACATATTTCTCGGACTAAAATGGCATCGCCAACCATGGTTTTTCCGTAATCTCTATGGGTTTCAATCATTAATTTTTGATGGTCTTCCCATAAATCGAACATTTCAAGCTGTCCTTCGCTCCATTCGTAAGGAGCATATTTGAGAAAGTTATTCGGTCCTTCTAGATAATGAATAGCCCACTCTCTCATGGACAGTTCGCTATGATAATCAGTTGGTTCTTCCATTAACTCTTGTAGTTCCGTAAGAGAAAGTAGGTCGTAATTAGGCAATTTGAGGCGAGTTCCTGGTTCATAGCCTTCAAGCCAGTACTCTTTATTCTTAAGGTCTTTATAATCATCTGGATTTATCATCCGCTTATCATATTGGTCTGGATTTGCTTCTGGGTCAAGCAATTCGAAAGGATTCTTTCTCATGCTTTTCGGCAACATCGTGACATTCTGACAGTATTTCTGTGCAGTGCCATAACCAACACCGAGATATTCTGCTATCTTGTGAATAGTAACACCGTGACTTCGCAACATTTTGATAGCGTTTTGCTGCTGTTGCGAAATCTGTTGATTGCTTTTGGGCATTATTTAATAGATTCTCTGTCTATAACAAACTGACCTTTATAACAAGTAGAGACTTCTCCTGCATCATCTACTGCTTTAAACTGGTGATAATATTTTTCTAGAGGCAGTTTTGTCTCTGTAGAGTCTAAATCAACTATGATAAGACCGTCACTAGCATTACTTATATCCATATCGGCAGATGTTTGTTCAATTATTGGATTGTCATCTAAATATGTATCGTTCAAATAGAAATAGAATTCAGTCCATCCAGATACATCTTTATATGAACCATCTGTATCATAGAATCTAAATCCCATTTTCCAAGTATCGCCATACATTACATCAAAATTCACATATTTCGTTTCTATATTAGCCATTATGTTTCACACTCAATTTGTACTTTAACTTCTGGTATTTCTTCTATTTCAACTTCAACTTCATCAACCGCTTCTACTTGCACATCAAGCTCTCCTATAGTAATTGATAGTTCTGGCAAGACTAATGGTGTATCTAATCCTATATAATATGACATTATGATTCCCTCGTTTTTGTTGCTATATTTGCCAATCTGCCAGTAAATGTACAAGCTACAGCATATTTATATAATAGACCAGTAACTTCATCATGGGTCTGGGCATTCGCCTTTGAATCGTATATCCAAATGGTTGCTACATCATTGTTTGTGTCTGTCCAATCATAATCTATTACGGAATTGTCTCCAAGTAATCCCAAAGCTCGTTTTATATCACCGTGTATATCATCTAAATCTGATTCTTCTACTATCCACGGGTCACTAACTTCAATTCTCGTATCTGCACTGATTCCAGTCTTATCTACGGTTAATTTATAAGTCCCTAGACTTGTGGGCGTAAAGGTAGCTTCATACCGTCCAGTAGACCCTATTTCGCTTACAGTAACTGCTTCTGATGCATTTGCACCATTATGCGTCAATCTTGTAACTACATTACCAGATTCTCCCGTTAAGGGTTGGTCACTAGCATCATATACTTCAAA
>Ga0180438_10003680_pt1 | contig 22927 bp, 20 predicted proteins | sample SS_ome_12_FD_132455 | JGI IMG/M metagenome (GOLD analysis project Ga0180438, IMG submission 132455) | Hypersaline lake sediment archaeal communities from the Salton Sea, California, USA - SS_3_D_2 metaG | ecosystem: Environmental > Aquatic > Non-marine Saline and Alkaline > Hypersaline >...
CTCCTCGTTCTGAATCCTTCCTTCCTGCGCAAGGCTGTTGCGCGACCCTACCGCAGAAGGTTTCGTCGGATGAAATACATTAGGGCTTCTTGGAAGCTCTCCTGCCATATTTTTTCTCCTTTCTGGCTCCAGCGGAATCAGGAGTCCCTTGCACACCCCCCGCTCCCGATGAAGTCATCTCTTATTTCGTTGGCCTGCATCAATATTAAAGTATTTGAAAATAGTTGTAAAGACAATTCTGAAACATTCACCTATAAAATATCGGTTAGTAGTATCTCAAATCAGGAGCAAAATTTATCAAGAATTATAGCACAGATTCAATAAATTCCTAAAGACGGCTGAGGGTTTTATCGATTTCTTTTACAAAGTTTTCGCTGTATGAGCTTTCCTTTAGCGATGAAAGCTCGTCCCTGATCTGGTTTTTCCTCTCCTGGCTCAGATCTGCTCGATCTGTTTCTTCAAGAAGTTCCTGATATTGCTTCCAGTCACGATCGAGCTGTTTTTTGATGAAACGTTTTGCGATGTACCAGATGGTGTCACCTTTTACCACGGTGTACTTCGTTTCATCGGGAAGCACGAATACATTGTCTGGATAAATCCAGTCTGGATCCTTCCCAAGCTCTTCCACACTGTCCAGTGCCCTGTATCCATTCTGTAGCGCGATTTTATTGGTCAGCTTGTACACGTCCAGGATCGTGATCTGTATATATCCGAGGGAGAGATAGGATTCAATCTTTTCTTTGTCGAGGGATTCAATACCCTGTCCGGTTATGTCTGTAACTCCTGCTCCGGAAGGTTCTTCTGCTCCGGTCTCTGGGGGAGAAGTTTCCTCAGAGCCCTGGGTTCCAGAAGGCTCTGTTGTTTCTGTCTGCGCCTCTTCCCGTATGCTCGCCATCTCAGTTTCCCTTGCCCCGATGCTCTTCTTGTACAACGACAGAGGAGGAAGGAAGAGAATCGCCGCTGCCACGACAATCAGCCCTGCGATGATAAGCAGCAGTGTCGTGAGTGTCGGCATTTTCTTCGAAGGGGCGGTCTTGAGACCAAGGGTTGCCATCTTTTCCACCTGTGAGACCTCTTGCGGTAATTCAACAGGCCTCTCTGCCTCCCCTGCGACTTCTCCCCTCTCTTCACGTTTTTTCGCGCGCTTTCGGGGGAATGAGGTGAGTGTTGTCAAAAGCTTCTCAAGTCTTGCGGTCTCATCGGTGAAAAAGGCGTGGTTTCGGATCGAGAATCCCTTTATGTCATTTACGAAGTCCTCCGCCAGAGTGCGGTCATTGCTTCGTACAGACATTTTCAAAGGCCGATAGAGAATGACAAGATTCTCCTCTGCGATATAGCACTCCCCGAAGACCGGTAAGTGTTCGCTCACTGAGAGGAGAGGCGCAAGCTGTTTTTTGATTGCTGATCTGAGCGCAGAAAGCTCTTTCATTCCCCCTTCGTGTTCCTTCCGTTTTTCGAGTAGAGAGCAGAGGCCATATATGTTGCCCAGCACGTAGGGTATCGGGCTTTTCCCCGTAGATTTGAATTCCTTCACTCCTTTTCGAAGCCTGGCTGCACTCTCCCCGATGTTTATACCGGTGGCGAGAGCTTCGACGAATGCATGAATGCTCTTTAAAAAAATGGGATCTTCCTGTGACAGTGTATCCTGGAATGCAGAGAGGAGGGGCGACACGTACTCGTCTGCCAGACGTGATTCATCCGGCGTTTCACTTTTAATGCTGTAGGGGATTCCTTCCGCAATGGGAAGTATGGCCGCCTTTTTCCCGGAAACGATGGAGGCCTGATTTTGATCGTGCAGAATGAGCACGCGTTCCTTTCCGCCGGCACTCCAGGTTCCGAAAACGATTGGAATCGGGATACCCCTGTGGGTGATGTGGAAGGAGGGACCGCTTTTTTTCACTGTAAAACCGTCTATCTCCTTCCCCGATCCTTCAATGGTTCTGTGAAGGGCGAATTTCAACTGGTCGGATTTTCCTGCGGTAAAAAGCCTGAGTGTGCTCTGAAGGAGGTCGCTTTGTGAGGTGAGCACTGAGAGACTTTCCTTGAGGAATTTTTTTCTCTTGCAAATCCTGATGAATTCCGGAGAAGCATCGTTCAATTCAACAGCTGAAATAAGATCCGGATCAATACCGTACTGCACAAGAGTCTCGAAATAGTTCTCTGGAAGACCAAAGGCGAAGCATTGCCCCTTGCTGAAAAGAAAGAATGAGTGCTGAATTTTAAAAAATCCGGGTTCTGTGAAATCAGTTCCGGCATAACGGAGTGGATTCTTGTGAAACTGCTCCTTGATCCAGCGCGTCCTTTGAAGGAAATGGAAATCCTTCTTTTCTCTCTCCCTCAGATCAAAGACCCTGTTCCCATCGTAGAGGAGACTGACATTTCCATTTTCATATATATAGAGCACGGCGTTATGGTCATGAGCAGTTATTTCCTGGTCGAAGGCAATGTTCTTCGTTTCTATCTGGAAGTGCTTCATGAAGTCGAGAAATCGGTTGATGGTGTTTTTCTCACCCACGTAACGGATGTTATCAAGGTCTTTAAGATTGACGTTGCCTGGTTCGATCGCAGGATTCCCGGTATAGGATTCCGTAATCACAATGTTATAGGTCTGATCAATAATTTCCCGTGTGAGTTTTTTTGAATTGCCGATTCTGAGGAATGGTTTATAATCATCCGAGTGAGAACCCAGATAGATGATATAACACTCATCATCGATATGGAACACCCGCTTTTCAACAGGGTAGTTCTCAATTTCCATTTTGGTTCCCCCACACGAACACTATATATTATAATGTATCGGGCATATTTTGCAACAGAATGTTAAAAGTGGAATAAAATCTATTAGAATATGACAAAATATCATTTATTTCTTTTTGATGAAACCACCAAAGAGCAGTTCTTTGGCTACAACCGGGAGGTGAACATTCCCGAACTCCCGGTGTGGGGTAACTACAAGGTGCAGGACCTGCTTGCTGTATCAAATATGCAGTCCCTTTCCGTCACCTCTGCACCCCTGGCAAGCAGTGAAGATGTCCAGAGGGTGATTTCGATTTTAGAAGATCACACAGCCATGGAAGGTATCCTGGTGGGGAGAAATGGCAACATCGTAGTGCTCGACTGGTTCGAGCTCCTTTCAGGACTTGGGCATCCCAGAGGTATCACGAAAATACAGATCGGGAAAGTGCCGACCGAATTCTACTCTCTGCGCAGAAAAGATTTCATTCACATTCTGAAAGGATCGCTCAAGAGAAAAAGAGGTGAAACTAGTGGCTTTTTGCAGCACGTCTTTGAAACGGTTCTGTTTTTCAATTTCGAGCGGATCAGCGAATGCTCGGGTTATTCCTTTCTTCTTCGCAACTCTTATGAGTACTATCAGGAAAATCTCAGAATCATCGAACACCTGCGCGACAGCAGCTTCTTGAGGCTGTATGGTGCACTGAAAACCAGTTCTATCTCAGGCACAATCGTGGGAAAGAACGCAGTGATAAAGAACAGCTTTCTTGGAAATGGCACAAAAGTAGACGGCTTTGTTGAAGAATCAGTTATTTTCAGCGGTGTCACCGTTGGAAAAAATGCGATTATAAAGAATTCGGTCATACTCCCCTTCAACCAGGTCGAAAAAGGGGTGCGCATCGAGAACGCACTTGTTCTTGGAAGATCGAACAGGGTGATAGAGGAGGGAGCGTTCATCGGAAGGAGCGCAGACACGGAAAACGGGGATTTCCCGGAAATCATAAAACGCGGCCTTACCATATTGGGAGAGGGTGTGAACATCCCGGCGGGGTCGCGAATTGGAGCAGGTTGTCTAATTCAAGGGGTGCTGGACAAGTCTCCCCAGCCGTTTGTTGTTGATGACGGGAAAACGCTCGTATTCGGAAGAGACCGAGCACCTGAATAGGATGTGGTGCAGGAGGTTTATCTGCGGGAGCGGGAAAATCAGCGGGTAGCGACTCAGAAGCGGCGCAGTATCAACCAGAGAGCTTATCCTGCAGAGTCCCAAGCTCACGCATGAAATCTCTGTACTGGTCTGGGTCGAGCGACTGGTTTCCGTCACTCATTGCGGCATCGGGTTGAAAATGTACCTCCACGATTACCCCGTCCGCCCCTGCGACCATGGCGGCTTTGCTCATGGGGAGGACGAGTTTCCTGTTTCCAGTTCCGTGGCTTGGGTCCACGAACACGGGAAGATGCGTTTCCTCTTTGAGAATTGGAATTGCAGAGAGATCGAGGGTATTCCTTGTTGTAGTTTCGAAGGTTCTGATTCCGCGCTCGCAGAGGATAACCTGGGTGTTGCCCTGTGCGAGTATGTACTCCGCAGAGAGCAGGAACTCCTGAATTGTTGCAGACATGCCTCTTTTCAACATGACCGGTTTTTGCAAGCTTCCTATTTCTTTGAGCAGGGTGAAGTTCTGCATGTTTCGGGCACCGATTTGCAGGATGTCGACATATGAGGCAACCAGCTCTGTGTCTGCTGGGGAAACGACCTCGGAAATGATATACAAACCGTAGGATTCCCTTGCCTCCCGCAGGAGCTTCAGGCCTTCCTCACCGAGTCCCTGGAAGCTGTACGGTGATGTGCGGGGCTTGAACGCGCCTCCTCTGAGAATTTTTACTCCAGAGTCCCGGATGATGTTTGCCGTCTTGAAGAGCTGTTTCCTTCCTTCAACTGAGCAGGGCCCGGCAATGATGGTAAAGGACCCTCCACCGATATGGACCTCTTCCATCTCCTGAGCCGAAAGACTGATCATCGTTGACTCTGGATGCCTCTCTCGGCTATACAGCGGGAGATGTGACTTGCTCTCGACCTCCCTTTCTGACACGCGCAGGTGCTCAACTTTTCCTTTCCCAGACCACACCGGATAGCTTCCAAGTATCTTCAAAAAGTTCGTCTGTTCTTTCAATTCTTCGAGGGCTTCCTTCACCATCTTGTCCTCCAGGTGTCCCTCAAAGTCAAGATAGAAGTAGTATCTCCATGCCTCGGTCTTGTGGGGACGCGACTCCAGCTTCGTGAGATTGATGCCGTAGTCGTTGAATATCTTCAGTGCCCTGAACAGTGAGCCGGGCTGATGAAGGGTGGTGAAAACAATGGAGGTCTTGGAATTTTTATGGTATTCTGTACCGCTCACTTTTGCAATGATGATGAAACGGGTCTGGTTGTTCGGATAGTCCTCGAGCTTTTCAGCAAGTATTTCCAGGTTATATATCTTTGCAGCATGTCTGCTCGCGATTGCACCGATTGTGGGGTCTTTCTCCCGTGAAACCCTGATGGCACTTCCTGCCGTATCGTAGTTCGGAATAATCTCGCAGTTGGTCAATCCCTGGAGGAAGCTCGAGCACTGCGAGAGCGCAACCGGATGGGAATAGACCTTTTTAATACTGCCCACAGGAACCTTTTTGATCGCCAGGAGGTAGTGTGAGATAGGGGTGATGATCTCACCGATAATTGGAAGATTGGACTCGAGCAACAGGTCATATGTGGTGGAGATGCTCCCTATGAGAGAGTTTTCAACCGGGAGCAGACCAAAATCGGCTTCACTATCCTCCACCGCCTTGACAACCTCGTCCGAGCTTCGTTTCGGAATGAAGACAACCGATTTTCCCCAGTACTTGATGCCCGCTTCTTCACTGAAGGAGCCCTCCTCTCCCTGTATCGCTACCTTAGGAAGGGCTAACATCAAAAACCTCTCTTCTATTCAATATTGGTATTATTCCTCGGTATTGCATATAATAAATATTATATTAGCAAAGTAAAGAAGAAAACATTTTCACTGGCGCAGGTTGGCATGAGGAAAATCAGTGCGTTTACACTGGTAGAGGTTCTCATCGCTCTCACCATACTCACGTTTGCGTTGCTTGCAATCTTCCGAGGAAACGTATTCAATCTCCGGTCTTCAAAGCAGGCTTCAGACCTGTCCATTGCGGTGTTTGCAGCGGAATCACTCATGAAGGAGCTCATTGGGAAGGGGTATCCTGAGTCGGGAATGCTCGAGGGAAGCTTTGAGGAGAATTATTTCGAGGGGTTCAAGTGGAAACGTACGGTTGAATCGCTGGATATACCATTTGTCGAGGACCTGAAGCGAGTTACTGTGGAGGTGAGCTGGGGGAAAGGTGAAAGCTATACACTCGAGACCATCGTATCACGCTACTGAGCTTGCCGTTCTCCATGAACAACTCGCTTGTGGGAAATGAGACATAGTATATGTCGATGGATTCGTGTGGCATGCGAAATAGACGTTTTGGGGCGTTCACTCTCATCGAGCTTCTCATAGCGATCACAATTCTCTCTGTCATTGCTGCCCTTTCCTACACATCCTTTGTTTCGGTAAGGAGAATTGTCGATATTCGCAGGAGTAGCGACGAGAACCTGAGGAATATCCGTTCTTTTGTAGAACGGCTTGATGTTGAGCTTTCTTCTGCGGTGTATGTCAGAAGGGAGGAAGAAACGCTCTTCCGATCGACCAGAGAAGAAGTGGAGGGAAAAGAAACCAGTACTCTGATTTTTACCACCATCTTGCCCCACAGCATCTATGATATTGGGAAACGGGAGGAGATCGTACGGGTCGAGTATGAGCTGATATCGAATGAGGAAAACCGGGAGCTGCTCGTTCTGCGCAAGAGATTGTATCCTTTTATCCTTTCTCCCGAATCCACACCGGAGCCTGTGGAGTATGTAGTGAGCGAAGAGCTGACTGCATTTCTGCTGCGGTTTCACAGGGATGGGAAATGGTATGAGAGTTGGGACACGGAGAAAATGGATCTCCTCCCGGACAGCGTGGAGCTGACATTCTCTCTCGGTGACAATCTCTACAGAGAGTATTTCAATGTGTATATATCGGAAACGTAAGGGACGTATGAGCGCCTTTGCTCTGGTTTCTGTACTCGTACTGGTGGCGCTGCTTGCGCTCTTTGCGCTGGAATTTTCACAGAGAAGCGGAATAAATCTCAAAATGGCGATCAATCATGCAGAGGCAACACAGGCTTTCTACTATGCATACGGCGGCTATCAGGCAGCACTCACGCTCCTGAAAAGCGATACGAATGATTCTGATGGACCGGGAGACATCTGGTATGGAACTCTCCCCCCGATTCCCTTCGGAAACGGGAGCATCTCAGTGAGCATTGAGGATGAAAAGTCCCGTTTCAACCTGAGAAAGCTGGTAACGACCTATGGGTTTGAGGACAAGAGGAGGAGTGTCATGCTCCAGAGGATTTTCAAGCTCCTGGATGTGGACAGTGCACTGGTAGACGCTATCGTGGACTGGCAGGACAGTGACGAGGTACAGCTTCCCGGAGGTGCGGAGGTTTCCTACTACAATTACCTCACTCCTGCACTGGCACCCCGGAATGATCAATTCCTTACGGTAGGAGAGCTTCTCCTGGTAAAGGGGTTCGATCACGAGCTTTTTTTCCTCCCGCCCTCGGCTCGGAATGGTTTCTCGGATGAGGAATACCTCCCACTCGTGGACTATGTTACCGTATACGGAGACGGTAAGATAAACATAAACACTGCCTCCAAGGCGGTGTTGGTCAGTCTATCCGAGGACATGGACGAGTTCATCGCAGAGGATGTTATCGGGTACAGAGAGGATACCAGTTTCGGGAGTATAGAAGACTTGAAAAATGTGGAAACAGTATCCGATATTCTATATGAAGAGGTAAAAGATTTAATTTCCGTGAACAGCAATGTATTCCGAATCACTGCCAGAGGAATGCGGAGTGGGTTCACCGGAGTGATCACGGCTGTCGTGTTGAGGGACAGCAGGGGGTTCAGAGTTGTCTACTATCACCGATCTCTTTAGCATTCGTATCGGGTTCGGAAAGAAGGGGGTATTCATCGAACAGACAGTCAGGAACGTCAATGTCCTGATTGCCGATGAGAAGATCCCATTAAAGGAAGACTATACCTTTACGCAGTATTCACAATTCGAGCTCGAACAGATACTCCAGAAGGAAGGAATCGCAAAGGAAAATATCTATTTTGTAGTTCCCCCTTCGCTCTATTACCGAAGCGTGCTGGGTTTTCCCTTTCATGATCGACCGAAAATCGACGGAGTGATCAAGTTCGAGGTAAAAGACTACCTCCCATCCCAGGAAATGGATTATGTGACCGATTTTCTCACACTCAAGGAGGGTGCGAACGGAGAATTAACCGAGGTTCTGTCTTTCAGCATGGAAAAATCCGGTATTCAGAGCATACTCGACCGATTTGGCAGGTACGGAGATAACCTGAAAGCGATAATTCCCTTCGACATTGCAGTATTCTTCCATGTGAGTCAGATCCTCGAAAGAGAGAGCTATGTGTTCATGGACATACAGAATGACGCACTGTATGTTCAGCATGTGAAAAATGGTCGAATCAAACACATACTTTATGTGAAGAGACATGAGGAAGAAACCTACAGGGAGTCCCTTTCATCGCAGCTTTTGATTCTCCTGAAGGCGGCGGAGTATCCCCCCCTGTATGTAAACATCAGAAATTCTGCGGAAGAAGATTTTCAAAATCTGAACCGTCAGCTTTTCGAGGAGCTGAGTCTGTCCTGGAGGGCGCTTCCCTCAACAGACCTCAGAGATCCCGAGATGATATCTCTTCTGGGGACTCTGAACTCTCTCAACCAACCTTCCCCGAGAAGAGTCAATCTTCTCAAAGAGGAGTTCAAGCCGAGGCTCAAGGGCTATGTGCGGTTGAAGGATTTTCTGATTGCCGGCATACTGTTGCTGACTCTTCTGGTCATTTCACTCACCAATCTCTTTATTGATATTCATTTCGAAAAAAGACGGCTTTTGCAACTCAGAAACGGAATCAATGAGCTGAGTCAGGAGGTATTTGGCCGGCCACAGATGCAAGCAAGAGATTCGGACAGATTGCTCGAGGAGCTGGAGAATAAAATCCACCTCATCGAGCGAAGCATAGACAGGCGGTACAGCAGCCTGGCGTTGCTCAACGAAGTTTCCACCTATCTTCCCAATGATGTGGTGATAGAGTTCACGGACCTCATAATGGAGGGAAGGCGGGTGAAGTTTTCAGGGAAGGCGAAGACCTTTTCCGATATCGACAGAATCAAGGAGTCACTTTTGGCTTCAGAATTTGTATCAGAAGTGGAGGTTGAAAACACGGGAACAACGGGAAGCAGCGAGGGATTTGCGGTAAACTTCATATTTGATATTTCCTTCAAGGAGAATCTTTTTGGACCTGAAGACAAGCCTGAAAAACCTTTCAAATAGAGAGAAATCGCTCATCTATGGTGCTGCATTCTTTGTGATGATATTTCTCATCTATCAGCTCGTGTTTGCGCCTCTTCTATCCGCGCGCAGGGAATACGAAACAGAGATACGTCTGCTCGAGACCCGTTTTTCAGAGCTGAAGAATACCGCAGGGAGGTACAAGGCTGAGACAGAGGCCTTTGAGAATTTGAAACAGATGCTCGACAGGAAAAAATCTCTCAGTGTGCTTACCTATCTCGAGAACATATCTCAGAGAGCAGGGGTTCGCGAGAATATTGAGTATATACGACCAAAGGGAAGCGAGACAAAAGACGGAATAGCTCGGTCTCAGGTGGAAATGAAAATTGATGCGATTCCTGTGCAGAACTTGCTTCAGTTCCTCTTCGAGATCGAGGAAAACAGAATCGGGCTCGTCGTCTCATATCTCCGGTTGAAGCCCTTTTTCAAGGAAAAGGGGAAGGTAGATGCGATTGTGAGCATTACTGATTATTCGCTAGAGTGATACCGGTGTTATTCTGATTTTTCCTCCTTCTCCTCTTCCTCTTCCACAGTAGATTCTTTAATGATTTGCCCGACTTCCCAGATATCATCCACCACGGTGACGCCTGCTTCATTGAAGAGCAGCTCTTTTTCCCTCGCATTTTCGGGGTTTCTCTCCCTCTTGAATATGTAGGCGATGACGGGTTTGGGGTACCCCTTTTCCTTGATGAAGCGGGCGGCATCGTCTTCGACCCTTCCTTTTGTCTCACCCCCTATTACCACGACCTGTGTTTCATCGTCATCTCCGAAGAGCTCGAGCGCTTCAACAAAGTCCATGCCAATTATATCGTCGCCTCCCAGACTTACGATTGCGCTTTCACCGATCTCTTCCTTGTAGAGGCTCTGACATACAGCCTTTTCATTCTCTTTCGAGCGGGTGATTACACCAACCTCACCCTTGAGCACATATTCGCTGGATATGATTCCCGCCTTGCTGCGTCCTGGTATGAGGATACCCGAAGATCCAGGTCCCAGGAGCCTGATCTTGTTTTTCTGGGCCATGTTTTTGATTTTAATCGTCTCGGTCACAGGAATCTCTCCAGTAATAACGATTATCAGAGGGATGCCTTCCTGTATTGCTTCTCCCGCAGCCTGGAGCACGGCATTCTTCGGCACGAAAATCACTGACACGTCAACTTCGTGCCGACGTACCGCTTCACTCACTTTATCATAGACAGGCACACCCATTACTTCCTGACCGTAGCGTCCCGGAGAAACTCCTGCAACAATCTCGGATTTCGATTCAAGCATGAGGCTGGTGTGCTGCCTTCCCTCTGTTGTAGTAATTCCCTGAATGAGAATCCGTGATTCTTTCTGGATCAGGATAGACATCGTTACCCCCGTGTGCTGTATAAAAGAATCTCTCCCTACAGAAGCCCCATCTTCCTGAAATCTATGATGGATTCCAGCTGAGTTATTTAGGAAAAGGAAGACTCAGGTGGGAAAAATCCCTATCTACTGATTTTCTGTAGACTCAGAGGTAGTATAAAATTAAATTCAAAAATAATCAAGAAAACTTTCTCATGCATTCAATTCAAGACAAGCTCACAGAGTTCTTCACAATCTATCGGCCCGATACTCAGAAACGGAGAGTTGGGTTTCTGTGTCCCTATACCGTGGAGGAAATCATCGATGCAGCGGGTTTTGTCCCCTTCAGGATCATTCCAGAGCAGAGCTCATTCGATCGCGCCGATGCGTACCTGCCGACAAATATCTGTTCTTTTCTCAGACAAGTGGTGGAGATGGGAGTTGGTGAAGCGCTGAAAGAGCTTGACTGTATTGTTATAAATCACTCATGTGATGCGGCACGCAGAGTCTTTGAACTGCTCGATCGGCATGTATCAACCAGAATCTATTTTCAGGATATTCCCAGATGTGATGATTCAGCTTCCCGCACCTATTTCAGGCACATTCTTGCGGGATTCAGGTCTTTTCTGGAAGATATCGCAAGAACTCAGATCACAGATGAAAAGCTGTTGAGATCGATCAAACGATACAATGAGAACAGGCGCCTCCTGAGAGAGCTGTACACCCTCAGAGCGGCTCATCCTGACCTTGTCGACTCTACTCTCATGCAACGCGTGATCGAGAATAATGGAAGAAATCCGAAATCCATGTACAACAGGCTTCTCGCTTCTCTCATAGGTGAGCTGAAAGAGCGGGGGCAGGAGTTGAAAGAGGCAAAAACAGGAATACGGATATATGTTTCAGGTGGGCTCATCGATCCACTTCCACTGCTCGGATTCATAGAAAACGCAGGAGGACTCATCGTGGGGGATGATTTCTGCTTCGGAGGCCGATACTTCGCGGTGGAAGTGGATGAGGGAAACGATCCGCTTTCTGCTCTTTCACGGCGTTATCTTGAAAAAATTCCCTGCGGCCGCATGGAAAGAGCAACCGAGCGTTTTACTTATATAATAAATGAAATAAAACAATACAATGCAACTGCTCTGATATATGTTGGGCTGAAATTTTGCGACAACTTCCTGGTCGATTACCCTCAATTGAAAATGATGCTTGATCAGGAAGGCATACCTTCACTCTTTCTTGAGAGTGAGTATTCCCCCCTGGGAAGGGGACAGCTTGAGACAAGGATTGAGGGATTTCTGGAGAAGCTGGGATGAGCCTGCAGAAGGACGTGCAAAGAATGCTGCTTGAGAAGCCGGACCCTGGAAGGATCGCGAGGGTACTTCTCCTGGTGCTGATAAAAACTTTTCTCACACCAGGTTCGTCTTTCGGGACACGCTCTGAAAAACGGTTATCCCTTGTCCTGTACGATCACGCGAGGAAATTTTTCAAAGGGACTGCCGGGCTTGATAGGGCCAGCGGATTCCACAGAGCCCCGGGGTTCCACCGGGATGGGCGGAGCGTATTCACGAGCCTGTTCGCACCGACCGAGTTGGTGTATGCCTTCGACTTTCTGCCATTCTCTCTTGAGATCCTTGCAGCGGTAGCCGCATCCATGGAGCTTACCCCGGAGCTGCTCAGCCGGGCAGAGCACAACTGGCTTTCCACTGACTTCTGCTCTTTCCACAGGGCGTACATGGAGCTTGTTACAGCGGGAATGCTTCCGAAGCCATCCTTTTTACTCGCCACATCACACACCTGTGACGGCACCTTCAAATCATTTTCACATGTCAGCGCTCATATCAGATCACCATTTCTGCTCATCGACACGCCCTACCACAATGATGGGGAGGCGGTGCGGTATCTGGCAGGTCAGCTCGCCGAAGCTGCAGCTCAAATCGAGGAAATCACAAAAACAGTGCTGAAGAAGGAAAAACTCGAAAGAGCCTTTCACTTCTCGAATCAGGCGCGAGCAGCTCTGATGGAGATAAACGAGTTGAAAAAGTCACCCCTGCCACTCATGTACGGGGAGGAATCCCTTGCCTTTGTCCTGATCAGTGGAAATCTCATGGGAAGCGCTTCAGGGGTGACTCTCTTTGAATCCTACAGAAAGGAGCTTGGGGAGAGGCTCAGGAAAGGGTATAATGGAATCGAAGGGAAAAAAAGGATTCTCTGGCTCCATCTGAAACCCTTTTTTCCGAGCACGCTCATGCGGTATTTGGAAAGGGAGCTCAAAGCGGTTGTTGTTGCCGAGGAGATAAACAGCGTCTACTGGGATGAGCTCGATATGAATGATCCGTGGACGAGTCTCGCACGAAAACTCCTGAGTAACTACTGGGTCGGGAACATTGAAAAGCGATTGAAATACATTCGCAGAACCATTGAGGAGTACCGGATCGATGGGGTTATTCACTTTTCACACTGGGGATGCAGACAGAGCAACGGAGGTGTTCGCCTCATCAAAGATACGGTGCAGGAGTACGGGATACCATTCCTCAATCTCGACGGTGACTGTGTTGATCCGAGAAACTATTCGGAGGGACAGTACGTGACGAGGCTTGAAGGTTTCATGGAGATCATGGGCTGAACAGGGAGATACAACGTGATTGCTGCAGGGATAGATATAGGTTCTGTTTCCACAGAGATGGTCGTGATGAAGAATGGAAAGCTATTTGCAAGCTGCATCCAGGAAACAGGCAGTAACAGCAGAAGCGCAACTGAGAGGATTATGGAGAGGGTGTACAGCGAGACAGGTCTTAGCCCTGATGACATCGATTTCATCGTGACCACCGGCTATGGGAGAAAGGCAGCAGGAATCGGGAAGAAGAATGTAACAGAGCTCTCCTGCCATGCGCGGGGTGCCTGGCATCTGAATAATGAGGTGCGGTTTGTGATCGACATCGGGGGACAGGACAGCAAGGTGATAAAGGTGAGCAGGGGTGGAAAGACCCTGGATTTTCTCATGAACGATAAATGTGCCGCCGGAACCGGCAGGTTCCTCGAGGTCATGGCGCGGGCGCTCGAAGTTGATATTGAAGAGATGGGAGAAATCGCTCTCAAAGCACATGGGAGCGTTACGATTTCCAGCATGTGCACGGTATTTGCGGAATCTGAAGTGGTCTCACTGATCGCAGAAGGAAATCCAAGGGAGGAGATCATTCGCGGGCTCATGAACTCGATTGCGAGCCGGGTCGCCGGCATGGTGCATAGAATCGGTCTTCAGGAACCGGTCATGCTCACCGGTGGGGTTGCACTGAATCGAGGCGTGGTGAAGGCACTTGAGGAAAAACTTGGGACGACGATCTCCGTTCCATCGAACCCTCAAATTGTCGGTGCTCTGGGTGCGGCTCTCTTTGCCATGGACGAGCAGGAGGGCCAATGATGTGCGTGCGGGTGCACCAACCGTGCATTGCCGACACTGGGGTATGTTGATGAGAAATCAGCGGCTTTTGCTGTGCCCGGCCATCGTCGTTCGGAAGTTGTGGTTCGCATGGACCACTTTGAGTAAAATAAAGAGCCCAACCGTGCTCACAAGCAGGGGAAAGCTGAAAAATCTCATGGTCCGCTGCAACCCCAAACGATCTGCATATACGCCATAGATCAGCGGGCTGAAAGAGTAGGTGACCGCGATGATGGCCATGAAGTAGCCGAAGGCCTCACCCTTTCGCAGTCTGCTGCTCATCTTCGCGATGATCATGTTCATTGCCGGGCCGGCTCCATAATACATCCCACCGAGGAGCAGGAGATACAGAGGGAGGAGAAAAAGCGGCTTGGTGACAGCCACAAGAATTATCAGAGGAAAGGCTGCAGCTGTCGAAAAGAGGAGCACCGGAAACGGGCCCCATCTGTCGCAAAGCCTTCCCATGAGAGAAACAAAGACAAGGCCCCCCAGGAAATATATCCCGGTTGCAAAGCTTGCAATGCTTTTATCAAGCCCGACCTCCCTCACGAGGTAGGTGGGAGTGAAGTTGACCACCGCGATGATTCCGAAAAACCGAAGCGCAACAACGATGAGAAAGAGGATGAAGAGAAATGGAGGGATGTCGGGAGCGTTCGGTGCGTGAGAAATGGTCTTTTGCTCGCGGAGTCTGGAATACCGTAACTCTTTGGATCTTGTAAGGTAGAGAGTTCCTACCAGTAGCCCTGGGATGCTCGTTACCAGAATGATGTTTTTCCAGCTCAGTTTCTCGAGCAGAAACCCGTGGAGAAAAAACATGAGGAAAATTGCTGCTGACCCCCAGAACTCGAACGTCCCGTACACCCTGCCCTGTTTGTACTCCGTGGTCTCGTCTATCAGCGCATACGCGGATGGGTGAAAAGAGCTCACCCCTATACCTGCGAGGAGTATAAATGTCATGAAGGAACCAAAGCCATGCATGAATGTCGAGAGGATGAGAAAAGTTGACGCAATGAGGAATCCAAGCCCCAATATATTCGCCCGGGCCACGTAGTCAGAAATTTTTCCAAGAATAAACGAGAATACCGCGATGACGAGAAGAAACGCAGTGAGCAGCCCTCCTGCGGTTCCATACTTCATATTGAAATGATCGAGTATTACAGGAAGTAAAGAGGGGAGAATGAACCAGTAGATGTCGTTTACCCCGTGTCCCACATTTCTCAGTGTGATTTCATTCTTGTTTTGCATGTTATTCGGCACGCATCTCCTTATTCAACGAGACGGCTTCTGAGGACTCGGATTATTTCAGCCTGACTGGAATCCCGCTTAACACGAAAAAAGCTTCTTTGCAGTGAGCGGTAAAAATCTGGTTCACCTCACCGGCAATTCTCCTGTAGCTCCTGCTTTCCGAATCAGCCGGCACGATGCCCATTCCGATCTCATTGCTCACCACGAGCGCATCAAGCTCGTGGTTTTTAAGGGCTTGCGCGGTTTTTTCGGCAAGGTCGAGTATGGATGGACGATCCAGCTGCCCTTCGAATATCAGGTTGCTCACCCAGAAAGTGAGACAATCAATTATCAGGCCTCCGATCCCGGACCCTTTCGAGGTAACCACACCGATGAGGTCAACCGGTTCCTCAATGGTATTCCAGGAGGCCGGCCTCTGCCTCCGATGCAGCTTGATGCGCTCTGCCATCTCAGGATCGGTCACCCTTGCTGTGGCAATGAATGTGACGCATTTTCTTCCTTTGAAGAGGTTAAGGGCGAAGCTGCTCTTTCCAGAGCTTGCACCCCCGGTGATGAAGGTGTAGGGCATTCGGAGACTCCTCTCAGGGAGTGAAGTTCATCATTCCAATGCAGTCATTCCCGTTCAGGCTCTCTATGACGGTAAGGGATGCATTCGCAATCTTGAATGGAGCGCGCAGGCTGTGTTCGTCACCGAGGGCACTCATGATGAAGAACACGATGGGCGTGTAATGGCTCACGATTGCGATGCTGTTCCATTCCCCCTCTCTGCGAAGCTCCTCCCGGAAGCGGAGCACTCTCTTTTTCACGTCCTGCGGTGACTCTCCCCCGGGAAATTTGAAGTGAAAAGGGTCGCGTACATACAGCTCCCATTCAGGCTGTCTTGCGAGCTCTTCCCGTGACATTCCCTCCCAGTTCCCGAAATCCGTCTCCAGCAGAAGCTCACTGGGAACAACGGAGACTTTCAATTTCCTGGAAATCGTCAGGGCGGTGCTCAACGCTCGCTTGAGAGGACTGGAGTATATCCTGTCGATCGGGGAGTATCTTCTCTTGATGAAAACAGCGATTTTACGAGCCTGAGATTTTCCTCTGGGAGTGAGCTCTGTTTCACCCCTGCCGGTGAGCATCTTTTTCATGTTGGAACGGCTTTCACCGTGCCGGATAAGAAGAATATTTTTCGGATTCATCAAGGTTTCTTATGTGAGGATGGCTTCTTTATCAGCAGATAGAGGGAGAAAAAGAAAGATGCAATGAGTACCACCAGGGCAATCTTCGGCAGTACATCCCCATATCGAGTGTAAAAAGTCGTCCGGGCTTTCGGGCCCACCTCTCCGTTGATGTACCCCACCTCCTTGATCGGCAGGATCTTCACGACCTGGCCGTGGGGATTTATGAAGGCGGTCACTCCATCGTTTGCGGCGCGGACGAACCATACCCTGTTTTCGATTGATCTGAATTTGGTGATGGTAAAATGCTGAAAGTGGCCCGCTTCCGTTTGCGACCACATGTCATTTGATATATTTATGATGAAGTCTGCTCCATTTAAAATAAACCGCCGTATCAGATAGCCGTAGGTTCCCTCCCAGCAGATCACAACACTGAACTTGAACTGTCCGTATTGAAAGACCGTGTACTCCGATCCCGGCGAGAATCCTGCACTGTCCGTGAAATTGTCCAGGATTTTCTGAAGGAAGGGGAGGGTTTTTCCAATGGGAAAATGCTCCCCGAAGGGAGTAAGCTGAATCTTGTCATATTTTTCAATGATCTCTCCGGATCCGTTTAAATAATAGGCGCTGTTGGTCCACACCTCCTCCTCGTCTTTTGAGGGGTATATATCCTCCAGCGAATCAGGGCCCACCTCTCCTTCCTGACTGACCATGTAGTTATCAGGAGAACCAATAATAAAAAATGTGTCCTGCGCTCTGATCATACGCTGGATTCTCATGTGGTAGGCGCTTCCATAGATCAGATTTGGTCTGAGGCTTGTCCGAATGGCGGTCTCAGTCCACACTATCAGGTCCGTATCCGGATGCTCATTCTGGCTTTCAACACTCATCTCTAAGAGGCGCTTCAGAGTGTTCCACTTGTCTTTCTCCCACTCTGTTCGAGGGCTGCTCAGTGACTGGATGAGGGTAAGCTTCATGGTCGGATTTTTCGGTATGGGTTCTTTCAGTCTGGCAGTCCCGTACAGAAGGCTGAAGAGGATGAGCCCGGCTGAAATATAGATGGGAAGTGCAGCTGTCCGGAATAGTTTTTCCTGTTTTTTTTCATACATCAGGGTGCATAGATGAGCGACTCCCGCGTTGAACAACACGATGACAAAGGACAGCAGCGGCTCGCCTCCTATATCAGCGATCTGTATGAATCGGAGAAAATTGTGCTGAGTGTATCCCATTGAGCCGAAGGTTAAACCCAGAAACCCAAAGCTCTTTACATACTCAATTGCGATCCAGATAAAGGGGGTGAGGAAAGCCCGGTAGCGCGGCAGGGCTCGGCTGGTGAGATTGATGAGGAGCAGTGCAATCACGAAATAGCCACCGTAAACGAAAGTGACGAAGGCGACACCCACCACTGCGAGATAGGCATTCATCCAGAAAAGATAGAGACAGTAAAACAGAAACCCGCTCAGAATCGCGTACAGGAAAGCTCTCTTGAGTCCTGATGTGTAGGCGAGAAAGAAAATCGGAACAAGCGCGATGAAACCCAGGGTATTCACGTTGAATGTGGGAAAGGAGAGAAGCAGAAACAGTGAAGTCGAGACTGCGAGCCCGATTCCCACGGGCCATCTCACTTCTTTCATCGCCATATCCGATTGGAAGGTTATTGTTTAATATACAGCATGGATGCAGAGAGGGCAACATCCATGTGTTGATCTAGTTGTGACTCTTGCTATGGAGAGCCTGCTCGATCGCGAGATTGATGTCAAGGATTGAGCAGGGTTTGGAGATTATTTTGAACACACCGTAATTATCCGCCAGGGATCGGTTTTTGTCAGATCCATACCCCGTGACGATGATGATAGGGACATTTTTGTTTTTTTCCCTGACCTGCTTGATGAAAGTCATACCATCCACTTTCGGCATCTTCAGGTCTGTAATGATGAGATCAAACTTTATATTGCAGAATACCTTGTACGCTTCATCACCATCCGTGGTGATTGCCGCTGTATGTCCTTTTCTTTCAACGATTTCCTTGATGAGTCTGGCGATGTTTTTGTCGTCTTCAGCGATGAGGATGTTTTTCTTCATGAGGAGGCAGGTCCCAGCTTGAATGCTAGTTCAATTGTAAGATATTTGGATGTTGAATGCAAAAGAATAAAAAATTTTTTTTTTCAGCAAATAATTATATACTTTAGGTAGTGATCACCGCTCACTGAGAGTATAACTGTATCTTTTCTAACCCTACCACCCGAGGATAAAAGTGAGGAAAGGTTCATGGGGAGGACTGTAGAGGAGCTTATCCGGGATGAGTATGTTGTGCTGGACGGCGGGATGGGCACGCTCCTGCAAGCAAAAGGACTTACACCCGCCGAGCTCCCAGAGGAATGGAACCTCCTGCACCCCGATATACTCGAGGAAATCCATCTCGACTACCTTGAGTCGGGTGCACAGATAATTGAGACAAATACTTTCGGGGGAACCTCTCTGAAGCTTCATGCGAAGGGGAAACAACAGCTCGTTGGAGAGGTCAACAGAAAGGGAGCGCAACTCGCTCTCCGTGCGTTGAAGACTTTTCGGACTATGCAGAGGCGTAGAGGAGCAAGTGCCCTTGACAGCAGCGGGAGAATCGGCATCAGCGAGCAATCGAGCGTTGATGAACGCTTCATCGCAGGGTCCATGGGACCCACGGGAATGATATTTGAGATGGGGCTAACAAAGGGACAGGCTGAAAGAGCATACGGTGAGCAGGGGTCATTGCTCGCCGGGGAAGGGATCGACCTCTTTCTCGTGGAAACGATGCTTGACGTGCGGGAAGCGGAGGTTGCGGTAAAGACTGTGAAGAAGGAAACAGGACTTCCTGTGTTTGCCTCTGCGGTATTCAGCAGGACAAAGAAAGGGGAGTTCAGAACCCTGTTCGGTAACGGAGTCAGGGATTCGGTTGAACGCCTCCTCGATGCTGGGGCCAGTGCGGTTGGAGTGAACTGCGGGCTCATTGAGGAGTACATACAGGTGATAAAGGAGATGCGGTCGATCACAGATGTTCCGCTTTTGCTTTATCCCAACGCAGGGTTGCCGACATTGAAAGAGGGGAAAACTGTGTTCAACCAGACACCGGAGTATCTGATCTCTCATCTCGAAGAATCGATCGCTGCGGGCGCCACTATCATCGGCGGATGTTGCGGGACGACTCCGGAGTATGTTCATCTTATCGCAGAGAGATTGAAAGGGAAAAAAATAGTACATGTAAAATGAACCTCATTCTTTTGTGATCTCTTCATCGAGGGAACATCGAACCCTTGGGAACATCGAACCCATGAAGGTAATCATCGTCGAAGACAATCCGGATCATCAGCTCATCATAAAGACAAAACTCACCTCACATTACAAGAACATCAGGATTGATGCCACCGCTGATGTGGAGAGCGCTCAAAAGCTCTTGAGCGATGGAGTCTATGATGTTCTGCTCCTTGACTACCGGCTCGAGGGGGCAAACGGAATCGACCTCGTTAACTGGATACACGAGAAGAAAATCGAGACGCCGATCATCATGATCACCGGTGCCGGAGAGGTCGAGGTTGCGGTCAAAGCAATAAAGCTCGGAGTGTATGACTATCTCTGTAAAAATACAGAGAGTTTCGATAAGCTGCCCTTTCTCCTGGAGAAAGTGGTGAAGGAGCATGCGCTAAAAAGGAAGCTGAACGAGGCAGAGTTTAAATATCGGACTCTCGTTGAAGGAATGAACGAGGCGGTCTTTTTAATGAAATCAAACGGTCAGTTTCTCTATGTGAGCAGTTCCGTTGAACGGCTCCTCGGGTACAGTGATACTGACATACGAGACAACTTCCTCTCTCATTTCTCTGACAGTGATAAAGACAGCTTTCTCAATAACATTTCGCTTGTATCCTCTGGTATGGGTGTCGATCCCTTTGTGCTCTCCTTCACCCGGGGGGACGGAGAGTCCATGTATATCGAAATCAATGCATCCCAGTTTGCAGTCGACGGAGAGCAGAAGGGCGTAATTGGAACCATTCAGGACGTAACGAAGCACGTTCTTCTGGAGAGAGAGATCGAGTCCGAGCGAAAGAAGATCATTGATATATTCAATAGTATGATCGATTGGGTGTATGTGGTCGACGAGAAGTACAACATTCAGTTTATGAACAAAACTCTCGCAAAACAGATCGGCGATCTGAACAGGGATAAGTGCTACACGATTCTCTACAAAAGAAACAAACCGTGCCCCTACTGCAAATGGGAAGGCACAAAGAAAGAGCTCACCATGCGCTGGGAGATGCGAGTCGAGGACGGAAAAACATTTGATGTCATTTCTTCTCCTCTGAAAAATCCTGACGGAAGCGTCTACAGGATGGTCATTCTGCGGGATATTACGAAAAAGAAAGAAGTGGAGGAGAAATACAGGCAGATGAGTGAAGAAACACTGAAGGCGAATCGGGAACTCAAGTCTGCTATCGAACAGTTGAAGCAAACGCAGGAACAGCTCATCCAATCAGAAAAGCTTGCAGCGATTGGAAAGCTTGTCGCTGGAGTTGCACACGAGTTGAACAATCCGCTCTTTTCCGCCATGGGATATGCCGAGCTGCTGGCAATGGAATCGGAAAGCAGTGAAGGACAGCGGGACAAAATCGAAAACATTCTCGAATCCATTCGGCGTGCCAGGAGCATCGTACGGGACCTTCTCAAGTTTGCGCGGCGTGAAAATGTGGAGAAAGAAAATATTTCTTTCAATGATGTAATACGGGAAACACTTTCCCTGCGGCACTACGAGCACAAGGTGAACGACATAGAGGTGATGTGTGAGTTGGCTGATGACCTGCCCCCTGTCTTCGGAAATTTTGTGAGGCTGCAGCAGGTTGTGTTGAACATTCTCATCAATGCTGAGCAGGCGCTCGCAGAAGCGGGAAAAATTGGTTCAATTCGGGTAAAGACCTCTCTGGATAAAACAGGCGAGCGGATCATCTCAGAAATCGCAGACAACGGAATAGGCATCAAGCAGGACATCATTGGGAAAATTTTTGATCCTTTTTTCACCACAAAAGAAGTGGGCAAAGGGACCGGATTGGGACTTTCTACTTCCTATGGCATTGTGAAGGATCACAGCGGTCAGCTCCTGGTGCGCCAGGAAAAGGGATGGACAATTTTCACTATTTCTCTGCCTGCCGTCATGGAGGAGAAGGGAACTGTTGCCGAAGAGGAGTATCATGAGCAGGATGTCCTCGCAAAGGGCGAGAAGATACTCGTGGTCGACGACGAGCCTGTGATCGTGCAGCTTCTTGAGGATTTCTTCAGAAGAAAAGGTTTTCAGGTGATTAGCGCGATATCGGGAAGTGATGCTCTCGAGATATTGAGCAAGAGCACTGTGGAGCTCATCATTACAGACATCAAGATGCCTCAGATGGATGGAACACAGTTCTATGAAGAGATAAAGGGGAGAAACCCCAAACTCCTGGAAAGGCTCATTTTCATTACCGGTGATACATTGAACCTGGATACACGGCGTTTCCTTAAGGAGACAAGGGCTCACTTCTTGAAAAAACCCTTCTCCTTCAACGAAATTATGAACCTCATCGACAGAATCAGAAAGAGGACAGCACAGCGGGAGCTTTTTTAACCAAAGATCTGTGCAAAAAAATCAGGAACACGGACGATTTTGCCTTCGGTGTTCGTGAAGGGGTGGATTGTGTACCCTTGGGCAACAATTTTTCCGTCTTCTTTTCTCAGCATACGGTAGTTGAGCTTCAAGCTCGCACCTTTCAGCTCAGAAAGCTCGACCTCCACCAAAACCACGTCGTCGTACTGCAGGCTGGCCCTGTATCTGCAGTAAGCCTCCCGGACGGGAAGATAGTATCCGTATTCCTCAAGCTCCCTGTAGGAAAGCCCCTTTTCCCTCATGAGCTCTGTCCTGGCTGCCTCCATCCAGGTGAAATAACTCCCATGATGGGCCACACCCATTTGATCAGTTTCCGCGTATCGGACTCGTATCTCTATGATCGTCTTTTTCATCTTCTCTCCTGGCTGTGCCGTATATATATTTGAATGGACTGAAATAATATATTCCATTCGAGCCCAGGATGCAAAACCGGAGCGATGAAAAATGAAATTTAAATTGTGCGCCATTCAGATGGAAACGGGAAAGGATCCGCATAAAAATCTCAATAAGCTCCTATACATGTGCAGGGAGGCCTGTGCTTACTCTCCCGATTTCATCGTCCTCCCTGAAATGTTTGAAATCGTCCCCAAACCGTACAGTGCACCCAGATACGCCCATGCACTGCATTCAGAGACAACCGACGCCCTTGCCACCATGGCAAAAGAACGCGCGGTGAACATCATCGGGGGCTCGTTCTTTGAACGGAAAGACGATGGGGTATACAACACCTGCTGTGTGTTCGACCGCAGGGGGAATCTCAGCGGCAGTTACCGTAAGATGCACCTCTTCGATGCCTTTGGCTATGGGGAATCGGAGTGGCTGGGGAGAGGGGAACTCCCCTTCATGTGC
>Ga0180438_10003681_pt1 | contig 22923 bp, 19 predicted proteins | sample SS_ome_12_FD_132455 | JGI IMG/M metagenome (GOLD analysis project Ga0180438, IMG submission 132455) | Hypersaline lake sediment archaeal communities from the Salton Sea, California, USA - SS_3_D_2 metaG | ecosystem: Environmental > Aquatic > Non-marine Saline and Alkaline > Hypersaline >...
AGAAAATCAAGTTGCAGGATTGAAAAAGATAAGAAATTCCTTATATTTAAACCGTTTAATTTGTGTCAGCTAGGTTATTCACCCCTTTTAGTATGTCCTCCTGTATAATATGTTGCATTTTTCGGGGTTCTTCAAAAAATGGACTGTGAGCGGATTGTTCAAAGGTATAAAATCCTTTCAATGGTGCCCGCAGCTTCTCAAAATAGTCCTTTGCCAAGGGGTAGGATACCGTATAATCGTTTATGCCATGAATGAAAAAGACGGGAATATCGAGCTCTGTCACCTGTTCGGTCAAATCTATGGCTAGCATCTTGTTCCACAGGATGCTGATACCGGAGCGGGATTTGCCGCGCCACAAATTGAACTTTTCAGATAACGAGTACTCCCGGTTTGTCAGCGATGGTAAAACGATGCCGGTGATTACCGAATTCATGTCATGTGTTGTCCCAATACCGAGGATGTGCATGGCTTTGTCGCGTATTGCGACGTATTCATGCGGCGTGCCTCCCGACATAGTGACAGGGGCGGCCTCAAGTTTTCGGGCCATTTTTTTGTTTCCGTTCTCCATAAACTGCTCAAGCATGTATTCGTATGCCAGTCTTTCAGACCTAAGCTGATACGACATCTGGGCTACACCGATGTAAGCATGATACAGCTCCGGAGCCTGCACAGCCGCTTGTATGCCGATGAACGTTCCCCCCGAATGTCCCATAAGGTAGATCTTTTCCCTTCCAAATCGCTTACGGAGGTAGTTTGTCAGCTCTTTTGTATCAGATATCATCTGCTCCAGAATCATCGTCTCCTGTGGAATTTCAGAACTATAGGAAAGTCCTGATCCACGCTGCTCCCACCAGACTACCGTGAAATACTCTTCAAGACCTGTAGGATATTTCCGAGTAAGGAAGTAGTCAGGCATACCTCCATGAAGGTAGAGCATCACAGGATTCTTTGCATCCTTGCTCTTGATAAACATCCCTTGTTCCAAACCGTTGATGTTAACGAAAATTTTTTCGGAAATGCTTCCTGCTAGAAGATTCCCGTTTTCATTTAAGAAGGGAACCGGTTTCCCGGAGCTCCAAAGCAGCAGTATGCCCACAATTATGAGTATGCACGCTAAAAAGACATAAAGTGCAATCAACATAAAATGATAGATTCATCCTAGCAAAAGGGAGGGAATAGATCAATGGAGCGAACGGTCAGGAGTTCCCCCAATAATTAATCACAAAAATTCCCAACTTATTTTATTTCTGGTAAATACTTTAAAACGCAAGTGGAAATGCAAAAAAATGGGGGAACTTCAGAACCTTCGGCTGTTTGACAATCGTTCGCGAAACGTCGTATATTTTCTGTGCTGTGAAAAAAAAACTGGCAGGATTTCATCCGTCTTCTAGCTGGGGAAGGTCATGAGTAACGAAAAAGGAATGGATTTCGGCTATAGGGGAAAATGGGCCTGGGTCGACCTCTCTACGCGGTCGGTTCGTGTCGAGCCGGCCGATCCCGGGCTGTGCCGCGATTATATCGGAGGCCGCGGCCTCCAGGCTAAGCTGTTGGCTGAGCGGCTGGATAAGATCGCTCCCCTCAAAGATCCCCTTAGCCCGGATAATCGGATCATCATCGGTAACGCCGCCGTCAATGATACACCCATCCCCACTGCGGGCCGTGGGTCCTGCTCTTTCGTCGGGACCATGACCCGGTCTCCCCAACCGGCCCCCTGGGTGCCGGGCCACAAACCGGTCTACGGGATGGTCACCCATTCGAGCTGCGGCGGGCTTTTCTATAACATGCTGAAGAGGGCTGGAATCGACCAGCTCATCATTGACGGAAAAGCGGATCGCCCGGTCCGTATCCAGGTCCTCGAAAGCGATGTGAAGGTCGTCGACGCGGAAGAGGACTTGTTCGAGGTCGTCGATGGGAAAAAGACCCTGCGTCGAGTTTCTGCCATCACGGATTTTATGTCCGGAAGAATGAAGGGCTCGTCAACGGTATGCACAGGGCCGGCGGGATGGAACCAGGTCGACTATGCCTGCCTGACGGCCGACAATCACCGGAATTTCGGTAGGGGAGGAGCCGGGGCTGTTTTCGGCTCGAAAAATCTTGTGGCCATCACCGCCTTCGGGAAAGAAGGCGTCATTCCGCACGATCCCGAAAGATTCAAGGCACTCAGTCAGGATCTCGACCGCCTGGTCAAGGCCAGCGTCGAGGACTCCAACCAGACCGCCTCGTTCCGGCCGACAACCGGGACCACCTGGTGGCTAGACCGGGCCTTTGATGGCGGTTATCTCGGCCTGCAGGGCGGGTATCTTCCCTGGCACAATTTTGACGAGGGCTATTTCGAACCGGATGATTATAAGCGCGTCTCCACCCAAGCATTCCTCGAAATGGCGGGGAAGCACAGTGTCTGCAACAGATGCCGCCACATCTTCTGCGGCCGTACGGCCAAAGTGGATACCGGGCCGTACGCCGGTAAGGGAGTCAGGCCGGAATTCGAGACAATCGCTCTCTGGATCAACTGCTGCATCCTGGACAGGGAGGCGATTTTTCATCTGAACTATCTCTGCAATGAGCTGGCAATCGACACCATGACCTTCGGCAACGTCATGGCCGGAGCCATGGAGCTTTCCGAGAAAGGATTCCTGGAAAAATACCACAGCGCCTTGAAGTTCGGCGATGCAGCCGCAATGATCAAAGCGCTCGAGTCCATCGCCTATCGATCGAACGACCTGGGAAGACTGCTCGGGAATCACACGGACCGTGTGATCGCCGAGGTGGCTGGCGATGGGAGTGCCGGCAGCCTCGACGAAATCGTCTTCTGCTGTGTAACAGCCTATGCCGGGCTGGGCTATGCCGGCATCAGTCCCAAAGTTTTTCCGGGCATGTTCACCGCCTACGGAACTTCTAACAGAGGCCGCGGCGACCATACATACGCCTGGACCGTCCAGGCTGAGGAAGCTGGACTCAGGGAGGCCAGGGAACTGGCCGGTTACGTAGCAGATAGCCAGGCGGGGAAGGCACTGGTGGACTCCCTCGGCCTGTGCGACTTTTTCACGGCCGATATCACGGCGGAGCCGTTCCTTTCGCTCTATCATGCCCTGACAGGAATCGAGTATACTTCGGAGTCCTTGAAGGAGTGCGGGAGAAGGGTCTACTCACTCGAAAGGCGCCTCGACAACCTCCAAGGCCGCGACCGGACTTACGACGCCTTTGTCCCGCCCAAGCTGCAGGTCCCTTTGACTAGAGGTGCTCACGAAGGCAAAGCTGTCGATGTGAATTTCTATATGGAAATTCTCGATGCTTATTATGAGATCCAGGGCTGGTCAAAGCAGGGAATCGTAACCTGATGTGAAAGTGTCTTTTCAAGCCTCATCCAACGAATGACCCTTGTCATAGAGAGAGAACCGATCGATAAATCGAACAGTCAATCGTTCTTTCGGTTTTTTTCTGTCAGGCTTCGGGCGGCCCAGAGCATCCCCCTCTGGACGATGGTCCGGGCCTGGGGAACATCGAAGTCTTTGGCCACATGGCCCAGCGACGTGTAAAAGACCCGGCCCTTCCCGTACATCTTTTTCCACACGACCGGCATCACGACACCGTCGATCCACGGGGCATGCTCTCCGGAGAAGGTGGTCGTGGCCAGGACATCGTTGATCGGGTCTACGTGCATGTAGTACTGCTCGGAGTTCATCTTGAAGTCGGTTAGACCGGCCGTGATCGGGTCCTCGTGGTCTGAGATGTTGACCTCGTAGCCGATGATGCCGCCGGGGTGGGCCACCCATTGGCCTCCCACCATGAACTGGTATTCGGTGTTGCTCCGGAAGGAGTCGGCCAGCCCGCCGTGCCAGCCGGCGATCCCGACCCCGCTTTTTACCGCTTCCAGCAGCCCTCTTTCCTGCTCGCCCGTGATGGAAGCCATGGTATAAGCCTGCACGATCAGGTCCAGGGATTTCAGCTTTTCCATATCCAGGTAGGAGTCCAAAGTGTGGGAGATCTCCACTTCGAATCCCTGTTCTTCCAGCCAGGGGGCAAAGATGTCCACGCATTGTTTGGGCTCATGGCCTTCCCAGCCTCCCCAGACGAACAGGGCTTTTTTCGTTTTCTGGGCGGTCCAGGAGGGGCGGATGGCCCAAAAAATGATGATTATCACGGACAGGAAGAGGAAAAAGACCCTTTTTCTTTCGAATCGTCTATCCCTTGTTTTTTTTCGGTTCATGGTTGCCTCTTTATTCAAGTGCCTATCCGGACTTCCTTGTTTCCTCCAGCCAGTCTTTATTCCAGTTCCCGGATCCAGATGTTCCGGTAGCGAACGGGATTGCCGTGGTCCTGAAGGGAAAGGGGAAGCTTTTCGGCATGGGCTTTGTATGGAGGGCGCGCCTTGTTTTCTGTCGGGCCTGTGAGTTCGGCATTGTCGTGGACAAGGATGTTGTTGTGAAATACGGTCATCACGGCAGGGCTGATCAAATTGCCTTGGTCATCGAAACGGGGACTCCGGAAGATGACGTCATAGGTCTGCCATTCGCCAGGCGGGCGGCAGGCATTGACGAGAGGGGGGTATTGACCGTAAATGGCGGCTGTCATCCCATCCGGGTAGGTCGTGTTCTCGTAACAGTCCAGGACCTGGATCTCATATTTGTCCATCAGAAATACGCCGCTGTTGCCTCGATCTTGACCTTTGTCTTTGGCCAGATCCGGGGCAGCCCATTCGATATGAAGCTGACAGTCTCCGAATTTTTGTATGGTCTGGATGGATCCGGTCTTGGCGACGACTTCCATATATCCGTTTTCCACTTTCCAGCGGGCCGGTTGTCCTTTGCCGTCTGTCCATCCGGATAGGGTCGTGCCGTCGAAAAGGACGATGGCGTCCGAAGGCGCGGGTACAGGTTCGCCGGCAGGGCCCGGGTCGACAACAGGGGGCTGAGGACGGTCGGGGTCGTGTATTTCCCATTTCATAACCGGGTGAATCTCAGCTTCGGTCGGCATTTCTTTTTCTATGTTTTTCTGGCATCCGATGACGGAGAGCAAGAAGAGAAAGGAAAAAAGGGAGATGATAAACGGGTTTTTGCGCAAATCTTCCTCCTTATGGCATGCATTTCGGACTGTATCTGGCAGAAAGCGGACATCGGTCTGGATGACAAAATTGTGCGCTCCTTGAATGGAACGGCTTACAGGGACCAGCCCGGCCTGTATTCTGTGTGGAGATACTGGTTGGCTTCGGGCAGGTTCGTGAATTCCATTTTTTCTCCGTCCCACTCCAGTTTGGTGTACTTGTCCTGCATCAGGACCGCGATGTTGGCCAGGAGCATAGCTTCTGTCAGAACTGCCGAGTAGGAGAAATCCGTTGTGGATTTTTTACCGGCCTTGATAGCTTCTATCCATTCCTCGTGGATTCCGGGAGAACGGGGGATGGTTTTTTCCGGTCTCTTATAAGCCTGCATTTTCGTTTCGGGGACGATGCGCGGATTTTCCCCGTAAGTGCTGCACATCAGGTTGCCTTTATCGCCCACGAACAGGACACCGCCGCCGTCATCGCCCATCATCCGGCCCGGCTCGATGTCTTCCGGGCGGGTTGGCATCAGCCCGCCGTCATACCAGGTCAGTTTAACGGGGGGCATATCCCCGCGCTGGGGAAACTCGTAGGTGACGACCTCGGCCAGGGGATAGGAGTCTTTGGTGTACCGGGTGGAGCTGGCCTGGACCGATGTGGGATACCCCAGCTTGAGGGTCCAGAAGGGCTGGTCCATCAGGTGGGCACCCATATCTCCGAGGGCACCCGTTCCGAAATCCCACCATCCCCGCCAGACGAAGTGACAGAGATCCGGATGGTAAGGCCGGAAGGGGGCAGGTCCCAGCCAGAGATTCCAGTCCAGGGTGGAGGGCACCGAGGGGATTTCTTTCGGGGCATCGATCCCCTGTGGCCAGATCGGGCGGTTGGTCCAGACATGGGCCTCGCGCACGTCGCCGATGGCCCCGTCCCAGATCCACTCGTTGATCAGGCGGGCACCTTCCCCGGCATGCCCCTGGTTTCCCATCTGGGTTACGACTTTGGCCTCCTGGGCAGCTTTCAGCAGCATACGGGCTTCCTTGACGGTGTGGGTCAGAGGTTTCTGGACGAAGGCGTGCTTCCCCATTTTGATGGCCATCATGGCGATAACCGCATGGGTGTGATCCGGGGTGCTGACCGTGATAGCATCCAGGCTCTTCTCTTTTTCCAGCATGATCCGGAAATCCCGGTATTTGTTGGCTTTTTCGTACATGGGCTGGTTTTTGGGATCGTTCCGCCTGTGTTTCAGGAAATCGGACATGTGAGTGTCGTCCACGTCGCACAGGGCGGCGATGTTTTCCGAGGAGACGCTCCAGATATCGGACGTCCCCTTCCCTCCCACGCCGACGCATCCGATATTCAGCTTGTCGCTGGGAGCTGTTATTCCCGGGCCGCCCAGAACATGGCGGGGAACGATCATCATCCCTGCCGCTGCTGTCGCCGACGTGCCGAGGAATTCCCGCCGCGATATCTTAGTGCCTTTTTTCGAAGGATTGTTTTTGGTTGGTTTCATGATCTTGTCCTTTTAACCTCTCTTTTTTGCCTTTCGAAGGATACCTCCTATTAATATACCCTTAGCAGGAGATAGTCAATATGCAAAAAGGACCTCTTCCATTTTGTGTGGGAGCTAAAGATAAAAAGACGGGTGTCGTGGCTGGAGGGGCCCCCCGTCCGCCCACAGCGGAACGGTGCCCACTGGGGGATGGGTGGAGCGAGGACGGCCGGGGGGGGAAGCCGTGACAGGACCCGTCATTATCCATTGGCAAAAAACCCACACAAAATGGAAGAGAACCTGCAAAAAAGCCCTATTCCAACAAGACGGCCAGGATTTTGTTTTTCATGATATCCGCTTTTTGCGGCAGCCTTCCCGCGATCAAAACGCCGACGTTTGTCGCCAGAAAAACATAGGTCTCCTTGGACGGGACATACAGAAGAAGACACCCGGCTCCGATACCGCCTCCGCCGTGGCCGTAGCCGACGGTCTCCCCTTGAGAGAAATAAGAGAGGCCCATTCCATAGACCGGATTCCCCGTCTTGTTATTCACCCAGGTCTGCATGAGGTCCATAGAGGGCTTTTCGAGCAGCCGGCCCTCCATAAATCCCTTTAGGAACAGCACGGCATCTGTCGGTGTGCACACGATGCCGTCATCCCCTTTGAGGCTGGCGACATTGGCCCGCTGCATTTGGGTCACATTCGCAGGGACCCCGGTGTTCAGGACGTCCCAGTAGGAATCGACCAGGTTTTTATAATGCAGGTAACCGGGATCGTTCCGGTAATAGGTGTTTTTCAACCCGAGCGGTCTTATGATGTTGTCGGCGATAAAAGCGGCATGATCACCGGTTATGGCATCGGCGATCACGGCCAGAAGCAGGTAATTCGTGTTGGTATATTTATACTGGCTGCCGGGTGGAAACTGGGAATCCTCGTTTTCCAAGAACCTCAGGCAGTCTTCGATCTTGTGAATGGTCAGCGGATGCTGGATCACCAGGGAGACGTATTCGGGGTCGCTGACATATTCCGGAACACCCGATGTGTGGTTCAGGAGCATGCGGACGGTGATCTTGTCCGCATCCTTTATGTGCGGATGGAAGGAGGACGGAAGGTAGGTGGTTATGGCCGCGTCCAGATCGATTTTTTCCTGTTCATGAAGTTTCAGGATCGCCGCCGCCATGTAGGTTTTGGACACGCTTTGCAGGTACTGGAGATGGTCCGGTCTCATCGGTGTTCGATCCTCTGTTCTGGAAAATCCCTCTGCGTGGGCCCACCAGCCTTCCTGTTCCGTGTAGATGGCGATGGCAGCCCCCGGCAATCCCTCTTCGGTGTATTGTTTCATGATGGACCGGATGGCATCTGCCTTGGAATAATCTTTATTGAGGAAGGTATCGCCGGATTGCCCGGCGGCCCATAACAATGGGAAATGAACGGTCAACAGGAAGATAAGCAACATTATGAATATTTTCGGTTTCATCGCATCGTCCATAACACACACCCTTCCAAAAAGAAGAGATTGATCTGTATCTTTATCGAGCCGGTTAGATTTCGGCTACCTCTTGCAGCCCGCCTAGTTAGGCCTTTTCCGTTTCCACGGGTTCGGGTTCGAGGCCGAGGTCGCACAGGATCAGGTAAACAGTGAACCCGACGACGAACGAGATCAGCGTTTCCAGCCCATAGGGAAAGCCGATTCCGGGGATGACCCCGAGGATGCCGAAGAAAAATCCCACAGCCCACGCGATGTATCCGGCCCAGTTGATCCCCTTTCTCGGTCCGATCCATTTCCCGTTTCTCAGGTAGTCGGCTGTCATGGCCCCGATGATCGGGCCAAAGGAGGCCCCGATGATCAAGAAAAATCCCACAAGATTCTGAGAGACGCCTGTTGCCGCAAGCACCGTGCCCACGGCTCCCGCTCCCAAGGTCAAAACGAGCCGGGGGACCTTGGGGATCATGGTGGAGAAGGCGTTTCCCGCAAGGAATGCGCAAAATCCGGTGGGGCAGATGCAGGCGATCACGAAAACCCAGAACATGATCAGCGCGACCACACCCCCGACAGTCCCGATGGAGTTGATGAACACGGCAAAAACGTCCATGTTGGGCGTTCCCATTCCTGCGTTTGCCGCGATCTGGGGATCTTTCCCGATGGCCCCGGCTATTGTCAGCAGGGCAAAGAATCCGGCAACCAGGGCGGCCACCGTGATCCCGAAAAATCCTCCAAGGACCACATCTTTCTTGTTCCGGTTGTTCATCGTGAAATCCGCACCGGCTGCACCGGCGGTAGCGAAAAAGCCTGCGGCCGCCTGAAGCGCCGCAAAAGCCCCCAGCGCCATGACCGGGATGATCAAGGCCACTCCCCTGCCGGTTATCACGGTCGATGAAAAATTAGCAAGCCCGCCCATATTGGAAATTCCTGCGATCACGATGATCAGGAGAGGGAAAACCGGGATCCAGCTGGAAAGCCAGGCCAGCCATTTGATCCCCACTGCCCCCACCATGGCCAGCGTGAATCCCCAGACGATGCAGACGATCCAGAAGAGCGGCGTGTTCGGGCCGGCCTCGGAACCGATCGCCGACATGAAAAATGAGGCGGCCGAATAGGTAAAAACCGCATGCCAGCCGATCTGGAGAAAACCCATCAGCAATCCCGGGATCAGGATCCCCCCGCTTGTTCCGAAAGTGGACGAACCCACGACGTAAAGCGGCATGCCCGTCTGCATGCCCAGGATTCCCGGGACATAGTACAGGGCGAAGCAGAATAGGGCCCCCAGGATCAACCCGACGATCCCGGCCCAAAGGCTGCCGAACTGAAGGGCCCCTGCCATGCCTGCCATGAACGGGACCGAAAGAAAGATCCCGGCGTAGGACGGCGCCGTGTTCTTGTACCAGGGGGTACGGTTTTCGGCCGGATTGGGAACGGCCGATTTCAGGTATGCCGGTAGCGTTCCATTGCCCATGATTCTCCCTCCTTGATTTGAAATGAACGGACTAAGCCCCTCAAAGGCTGTTTCGGTCGGCTGATTTCCAATGGATTCTCCATCATTATATAAAAAACCGTTCCGCGGTCAACCTTATTTGTATTCCGAGAAATTGAGATGCACCAACCGCCATCCCTGTCTCACTTGCACACAGACAAAAGTGAAGGGGCCCTTTTGGATGGAATCTTCTTCACCTGTTTTTTTCCCGAAGTGCCAGATGCCTGCGATGACAGCCATGCTTCCGAATTTCTGGATGTGCACATCCTCCACCCAGAGTTTATTGGCCTGAATCTTTCCCCCCTCCACGAATCCGAATCCCGCATGGTGATCGCGGACAGCCTCGATGCCCTGGATCAATCCCTGTCTTTCCGACGAAAAATAGCTGACCCGAGAATCCTGGAGGAATAACGTGTCGACCATCGTCAAGTCATAAGAATTCCACATCGCTGCCCACGCGTCGATCATATCCTGGATGCCGCTGTCTGCGGGTTGACCGATGAGGAATCCGGGGATCGATGAAGCCGATATCATCGCGGCGAGAACAAAAAAACAAGAACCCTTTGCTCTTTTTGACATGTCTGTAACCTCCTGACTCGTCAAGTCTGCCAGAATCCCAGAACAGAGAGGATCTTTATCGCCGCACCGGCCGCCACAACCAGAATCGCCGCGACCAAGGCTATGTTCCACAGCAGGCCCTTCAATCCGCGGCTGACGTCCTCGCCCAGATAGCTTTTTTTGTTCTGGAGGAGAAAGAATCCGATGTAGGCCACCGGCATCATGACCAGGTTGAAGGAAGAGACAATCACCGGGAGCCACAGGGGCAATTTATAGAAGGCCCCGATGATCCCGATGTTGGCGATCATCGTGCTGATCCTGTAAGCCCGGCCGCGAAACTCGAAACCGAGCATTTCGCTCAGAACAAAACCGCACAACAGCATTTCGATGATGAGCGTCGTGAGGCACATGCTCAAAATGCCGAGTGAAAAGACCAATCGGCCGAAGGTCAATCCTGCCAGGGGCTGGAGGGCATGGGCGGCATCGACCGCGTCCCTCACCGTGATTCCCTGTGTGTGCAGCGTATTGGCACAGGCGATGATGACAAAACTCGTGGCCAGGACAAACGGGATGAACATGGAGGTTCCCAGGTCGAAGTTCTTCAGCCCGCGGTGTTGTTTTCCCCACCCGCGCGCCAGCAGGGTGTAGGGATACAGAAAAGTCATGTTGACGCCGACCGCTGCGCCCAGTTGTCCCAAAACGATTGTGATTCCCTGTTTATCCGTCGGTATGTGAAAAGCGAAAAAGCCCCGGAAGAGCTGGCCCCAGTTTATGCCGGTCTTGATCACCACGAGAAAAAGGGCCGCCACCATGAACATCAGCATGTATTTCAGCGTTCGCTCGAACATCCGGATGGATTTCCGGCTCCCTTTCTCATAGCTCCAGCAGATGGCTGTCCCAATAGCCAGCAAGATCAGGGCGATGATCCCCTTGGGCATGTCTATATCGAAAACGGCGAAGATGTCCCTGAAAACAGCCGTGCCGAGGGAATACTGGGGGAACTGCCAGACGACGGAAGCCAGGAACACATTGAATCCCCAGAGAAGGGCCAGGGCGGGATGCAGCTTTTTCCGGAAAACATCGTACGGCCGGGCGCGGGTGGTCAAAAGCTGATGCCCGATGGCGGCGAACATCATCACGCCCAGGAACATGGCCACCGGTTGGACCCAGAGCAGCCTGTAGCCGTAAACCGCTCCGGCAAAAATGGCTGCGCTCGCGGACCCGGCTCCCAGTGTCAGCGCGGATTGAACCCAGCCCGGGCCGGACAATCCCCAGTAACCCTTCCAGCGCTGCCAGAAGCGCGGACGGGCATCGATTTTGGCCAAAAGGAGCTTTTCCCGTTCCAGGGCCTCGCGGTCGCGCGCTTCCACCATCGGCAGACCGCGCTGCAGCTCATCGGACATTTCATCTCCTCTTTTACAAAAGAGTTTGCGGAAGGTCAAACAAAATAATTGTACTGCCGGTTTATATCAAATAATGGCATACCCCATTGCTGCGAAAATACCGGGGGGTTTTATTTTGTAGGGTGGTGCCTTAAGAAGCGTCCCCTAGTAAATAGCCTTGGCCAAGCCTGCGCCTCGGGGATCGGCGGCTCCGTCAAATTTTAGCGGTTTGCCGTCCTCTCCGTAAACGATGGTCAGGCCGTGCGCGTTTCCCAGGGAGCCGGGTTTTGGCAGGACCTCGACATTGTGCCCGACCGCACGCAGTTTTTCGATCACCGCCGGATCTATCCCCTCTTCCACCCGGATCCTGTCCGGCTCGGAAAAGCTCACTCTCGGGGTAGAGATGGCTTTCTGGATGTCCATTCCGAAGTCGATTAGATTCATCACCATCTGCGGAACGGTCTGGCCTATGGTGTGCCCACCCGGAGTTCCGAGAACGGCCCAGGGTTTTCCATCTCTCGTAATGATGGTGGGGCAGTCGCCGGATAGTTTGCGGCGTCCCGGATGGGCATCCATCGGTCCCCCTTTGGGTTCGAAGGTGCAGAAGGACAGGGAATTATTCAACCAGATTCCCGTCCCTTCGGGCATGATCCGGCTGCCGAAGCCCCCTCCCAATGTCTGGGTGGCGCTGACGATATTGCCCTCTGCATCAGCCACCACAAAATGGGTGGTGTGCTGTGTTAATTCCATATCGCGGTACGGGTACCGGAAGGGTCGGGCCTCATCCATCCGGATCCTATCCGCCTGGTCTTTCCAGTATTCGGGGGAAAGGAGCTTTTCGAGCGGAGGAGGGCTTATCTCCGGGTCGCCGGCATAACGCAGCCGGCACCAGAACGCATGTTTGGTCGTCTCGCAAAAACGGTGCAGTGTCTTGAAGCTGTTGTGCTCCAACGCCCCCACGTCGAACCGGCTCATGATCCCCAGTCTGATCAAGGAGGGAAAGGCCGTGCTGGGCGGAGATGCGGTATAGACTTTGCAGTTCCTGTACCGGATGCAAACGGGATTCCACCATTCGGCCGTGTCGTTTTTCAGGTCTTCGAGGGTGAGAAAACCCCCGGCCCTCTTCATGGCCTTATCCATGGCTTCCCCGATTGTTCCACCGTAAACAGTCTTTGCCCCCTCATCGGCGATCAGGCGCAGTGAGGAGGCAAGATCTTTCTGAACCAGTTTATCCCCCGGTCCTAGTGCCTGTCCGGCCTTTTCGTAAATGCCTTTTGCATGCTCGGGAAAACCGTCATAGGAACGGATGATGCTTTTCCCGATCCGGTCATCCAGAATGAATCCTCGTTCGGCGGCAGCGATGGCAGGCCGGAAAAGCTCCTTCCACGCCAGCTTTCCATAAACCTTGGACATCGCCTCCCATGCATTCACGTTGCCCGGTGTGGACACGGCCTTGGGGCCGTACCTGTTCTTTTTATAGTCTGGATAAGGCCTGCGGAAAACATCGGAATTCACCGCTGCGGGGATCCTGCCGGAGGAATCGAGAAACAGGATTTCATTTTTTTCGGCATCGTAGACCAGGATTGTCCCGTATCCGCCGATACCAGAATTCATCGGTTCCACCACATTCAAAGTCGAAGCGATGGCCACGGCGGCATCGAAAGCGTTCCCCCCCAGTTTTAGAATGGTCAGTCCGGCTTCCGTGGCGATAGGATGGGCCGAGCTCACCATGCCGACAGCTCTTTTTTCTTCTGCCACGTCTGGATATTCATTTCCGTCGGCCTCACAGGAAGATATGAGTGCGGCTGCAGCCAGCAAGGCGGATAAAAAAAAATAAATATTTTTGTTTCTCGTCATATCATCGCCGGAACATTTTTTTTCTTCCTGAGCCTATCTCAAATCTGCATTTCAGTCAAGAAATCCACAATTTAGTAATCCTCCTTATCTCCCGGATAGACCGGGCGTTTGGGGAGGTTAGAAGCTACCATTGATGGTTTTTAACGCCATTCCCAAAAGCTGATAAAGAGCCCTTTGGCATAACGGAAATAGGATTACTTCCACAGTTTTACACGTTCCGGGCGTTTTGATAAGATGGGAACCGCATGAAAGGGACCAACGGAGGATCGTTATGAAACAGACTGAAATCCTCGGGGAAAGGATTATCTTATCTGTGATTGTCCTGCTGGCCGTTCTCGTGAACGGATCGAGTTTTGCTTCGCTTTCAGATCGACAAGAGCGGGAAGAGATGAATATCCTGAGCGGCAATTATTCCCTCGAGATATTGAAGGATGTCGTCCTGCCTGCTGCGGATTGGCATCCTTTTCCCAGGGTGTCCGAACGTGATGCATGGCAAAAATTGCCGGCCCGGGTGAGGGATGCCCACATCCGGAAGGCCGAGGGACATTTGGACAGCGATTGGATAACACCAAAAGCCTCTGTTTTTATGGAATACGTGAGGAACGGGAACCGGAGCAATTATCAAGCCGTATCCTTCGGCCGCCGAACGAAGCTGGCCGAGTTGGTGCTGGGGGAATGCATGGAGGGGAAAGGCCGCTTCCTGGATGACATCATGAACGGCATCTGGACAATCTGCGAAGAAACGTATTGGGGGGTCCCGGCCCACGTCGGGGCACAGAAGCGGGGATCCGGCCTTCCGGATGTCACGGAGCCCACCGTTGATCTCTTTGCTGCCGAGACGGGCATGCTTCTGGCCTGGACGGATTACCTGGTGGGGGAACAGCTCGATCCCATTTCTCCTCTCATCCGGGAGCGGATCCGCTATGAAATCGACCACCGGATCCTTTCCGTCAATCTGAAAAGGGACGATTTTTGGTGGATGGGTTTCGGAGGAAGGGTCGTGAACAACTGGAATCCCTGGATCTGTTCCAACTGGCTGACAGCCGTGCTCATCCTGGAAACGGACGCCGAAAGGAGAGCCCTGTCCATCCATAAGATCCTGCGGTGTCTGGACAACTTCCTCAATCCATATCCGCGGGATGGGGGGTGTGACGAAGGACCCGGATACTGGGACCGGGCCGGCGGGTCGCTTTACGATTGTCTCGAGCTGCTCCACAGCACATCCCGGGGGCGGATCGATGTTTTCGACAGGCCCTTGATTCGAGAGATCGGAAGGTACATCACGCGGGTTTACATCAGGCATCCCTATTTCATCAACTTCGCCGATGCCGCAGCCCGGGTCCATGCCAGCGCGAGTCTCATATACCGGTACGGGAAGAGCATCGGGGACCGGAATATGATGGGATTCGGCGCTTTTTTAGCCGGAAAACAGCGGCTGGGTGATGACTATATTAGCGGGAGTTTCGGTGCACTGGGAAGGGTCCTGTCGGCGATGTTCGCGCTGGACGAGCTCCTGGGGGCCGAACCTGAAGAACCATTGACCAGAGACTTCTGGCTGCCCGAACTCCAGGTGATGGCGGTGCGATCGAGGGAGGGCTCGACCGAAGGCCTGTATGTGGCGGCAAAGGGAGGGCACAACGCGGAAAGCCACAACCACAACGATGTGGGGAATTTTATCGTTTATGCCGACGGCTATCCGGCCATCGTCGATGTGGGGGTCGAGACCTACACGGCCAAAACCTTCAGCAACCGGCGGTACGAGATATGGACCATGCAGTCTGCGTTCCATAATCTGCCCACCATCAACGGCGTCATGCAGAAAGATGGAAGGGAATTCAGGGCAGGAGAGGTCGACTACGAAGCGACAGAAGAATCGGCCGCATTCCGGCTGGACATCGCTCCAGCCTACCCGGAGGAGGCGAAAGTCCTTTCATGGGAACGAACGATCACCTTGAACAGAGGAAAAAATGTCGTGGTGCGCGACCGGTATGAACTGGGGGAGGCCGTTCAAAATTTAGAGCTCACGCTGATGTGCTGGAGAAAGCCTGTTCCGGTTCAGGAAGGTGTTATGGAACTGGAAAATTCGGAAGAGGCGCCAAGTTTGAAACCTGTCATCATCGAATACGACAAGCAGAAATTCGGGGCGGTTATCGAAACCATTCCTCTCGGGGATGCCCGACTTCGGTCTTCATGGGGAGAACGGCTTTACCGGATCGTTTTGAGGGCAAAACAGAAACCGCGCGCGGATGAATTTGCGATCGTCATCCGGCAGTGACTATTCGTCATCCGCCAGAATTTTGCTCAGGACATTCACTGCGGTATTCGGGGCGTCTTCCGGAAGATAGATCATCACCCCGCCTTTGACTGGCCGGATGTTGATCTTGCCTTCACTGGCCAGTCTTTGGGTCGCTGCCACGGGATTCGTGCCGAAGTACTCTTTAAAAGCCGCATTGAATCCGCTGTAGACGGTATGAATGCCCTTGTATTTTCCCCGGAGTTTTTTAACGGCGCGGCGGACGAATTCTTCTTCTGTAAGTTTGGGCTTTTCCTCCATCGCTATCTCCTTTTATCTGTGAAGGGATTCGACGGCGTCGATCCGGAAAACGAATTCACCGGCCTGCCAGGTTTCTAGTTTGAAAGGAAGATCCCCACTGCTGTCAGGCCTGAACATGATCCTCACTTTTTTTAAGGAGCGTAATTCGCCGAGATCGAATTTTTCAGGGCTTTTCATGCCGGTGCCTTTTCCGATGGCGACCCAGTCTCCCCGCTCTTCCATGCCGAGGATACCGAACCAAAAGCCTTCCACAAAATCGTAGACCGCTGACACCTCTGGGATCCCTTCCTGCTCTGCCTCTCCTGCCGATCCTTCCGTTGTGCCCACATGCAAAGCATAGATGGCGATATCCTCCCCGGGCCCGTTTTTGGCGTCGAGTTCAAGCTCTATGAATCCCATTATGGGAATGTCAGCATACCTCCCATCGGGTTTATCCAGGGCGAACTCAGGGTTTTTGACGATCTCGCTGGCGCTCAGGATCCGCGTGGCGAAGTCTCCCCGATATCCCCTGGCTTCCATTTGATCCTGGCTTGTCACCTTCAGGGATGGTGACGTTTTTGTAGGAAGGGAGCGTGTCTGGGGAGCAGTCCCCTGGATTTTCCGGGACGGTTCCTCGGGTTCCTCATCTCTCTGGCCTTTCACCAATTCTTCGGCAGGCTTTTTCCCCAGATCGGCATTCGTTACGACGACGGTGCTTCTCTTTTTGAGCTGGGCCCGTCTTTCCTTTTCTTTTTTTGCCGCTTCCACGAGATCCTGCGAAAGAAGAAGGGAACTGAGGAGAAAAAAGGCTAGGGTCCATAATATCGGTTTTTTCATCATTGTCTGCACTCCCATCTATACTATTATAATAAAACATTGCGGCCAGAAGTCAATGACCGGAGAATAGAGGGCTATTTCGCAAAAGTCTAACAAGCGGCTTGCCTGGCTGTTTGTGCTTTGATATAAATGACATGAGTGGCAGGTTATCCAATGGCTTCATTCCGTACGACGCGGCGGGACTTTTTGAAATGCCTGGGTTTGGGAACGATCGCCATTGCCCATCCGGCCTTCCAGTCATCTTGCAAGCGGAAAAAGCCCCTCAATGTCGTCGTCCTCTTTACGGACGACCAGCGGTTCGACACTATCCGGGCGCTGGGCAACAGGATCATTCACACGCCCAGTTTAGATAACCTGGTTCAGAAGGGAACGGCCTTCACTCATGCGACAATCATGGGAGGAACTTCAGGGGCCGTATGCATGCCCAGCCGGGCCATGCTTTTGACGGGGCGGGGGCTTTTTCATATCGAGGGGACAGGGGGAGGGATTCCCGCGGATCATGTGATGATGCCCGAGCTCTTCAAGGATTTGGGCTATCGCACCTTCGGAATCGGGAAGTGGCACAACGGCAGGGAGGCTTTCGCCCGATGCTTTGAAGGGGGTGCGGAGATCATGTTCGGGGGGATGAGCGACCACTGGAACGTGCCAGTTTACGCATTCGATCCGGGCGGCCGATATGAAAGGCGAACGCCGGTCATCGAAAAACCCTTCAGCTCGAATGAGATCACCTACTTGGGATACGATCACATCGCCGATGGAAAACACTCCAGCGAGCTTTTTGCCGATGCCGCATGCCGGTTTCTGGAGGAAGGCGAATCGGAGGCTCCCTTTTTCCTGTACGTCGCCTTTACCGCTCCCCACGACCCGCGCACAGCACCGCAAGAATTTATGGACATGTATAACCCGGAACAAATGCCCCTTCCGCCCAACTTTTTTCCCCTGCATCCCTTCGACAACGGCGAGATGTCGGTCCGGGACGAACTTCTGGCCGGGTTTCCCAGGACACCGGAGGAGGTCCGGCGGCATTTGGCGGAATATTACGCCATCATCAGCCACCTGGATGCCCAGATAGGACGAATCCTGGATGCGCTGAACATGACCGGGCGGGCAGACGATACGCTGATCGTTTTTGCCGCTGACAATGGACTGGCCCTCGGCCAGCATGGGCTGATGGGCAAGCAGAACGTTTATGACCACAGCGTTCGCGTGCCTTTGGTCTTTTGCGGGCCGGGAATTCCCAGGGGGGAGGTGCGGGGAGACTTTTGTTACCTATCGGATATATTCTGCACCGTGTGTGACCTGGCCGGCATCCGGACACCGGCTTCGGTGGAAGGAGAAAGCCTGGTTCCTGGCATCCGGAATCTGGAAGGGGAAAGTCGGGAATCCCTGTATTTTGCCTACAGGCATTTTCAGAGAGCGCTGCGGACAAAAGAATGGAAACTCATCCTTTATAATGTTAGGGGCGAAAAACACATCCAGTTGTTCGACCTGAAGAACGACCCGTGGGAGATGAACGATCTGGCTCGAGAACCGTCCCAGGATGTAAGGATCCGCCAAATGACAGGGATGTTGAGATCCCTGATGGCAAAGGCCGACGATCCTGTGCGGCTGGATGAGCCGGATTGGGGAGTGGCGCGATGAAAAAATGGGCGAACTTTTGTTTGCTTTCTGTCATGGCATTGGGATTTGTCTTGACCGCTCAAGAGTACGAGCCGACCTGGGAGTCGCTCGACCGGAGGCCGATCCCGGGATGGTTCCAGGATGCCAAGTTCGGCATATTCATCCACTGGGGAGTTTACTCCGTTCCGGCCTGGAGAAAGGTCACGGAGGGACGGTATGCCTCTTATGCCGAATGGTACTACGCCCGGGTGATGTTCGACGAGAAGGGCAGCGGCCGGGAATTCCACATCAAGAACTTCGGAGAGGATTTTGCATATCGGGATTTTGCACCGCTTTTCCGGGCCGAGCTATTCGATCCGGACCAGTGGGCCGACCTTTTTGCCAGGGCAGGCGCGAAGTACGTGGTCCTGACATCCAAACACCACGACGGGTTTTGTCTCTGGCCGACCAAAAGCCCGTATAAGAAGGGATGGAACAGCATGGATGCGGGACCGGAGAGGGACCTCGTCGGGGATCTGACCAGAGCTGTGCGGGCCAAGGGGCTGCGCATGGGTCTGTATTACTCCATCATCGAATGGGAAACGAACTGGACCCACCGGACCGAGACAGGCTATTTCATCCCGAAAAAGCTCGTGGATGAACTTGGGATTCCAGAGGACAAGTACATCGATGCCCACATGATCCCCCAGCTCAAAGAACTGGTGACGGCCTATGAGCCTTCCGTGATATTCGGCGATGCCGGGGAGTGGGACAGGACGGCGGAGGAATGGAAGACGCTGGAGTTTTTAGCCTGGCTCTACAACAGAGCGCCGAACCGGGATGAGGTCGTGGTCAACGACCGGTTCGGCAAGGACATGCCGGGAAAGCACGGCGATTACTTCTCGAGCGAATATGCGGATGCCGACGGGGTCGGAACCGGCCACCCCTGGGAGGAGAGCAGGGGGATCGGCGGCTCCTACGGGTTCAACCGCGACGAAAATATCGATGACTACAACACGTCTGAAGACCTGATCCACGAGCTCGTCGATATCGTGAGCCGGGGCGGCAACCTGCTGCTCAATGTCGGGCCCACGGCCGACGGCCGGATCCCGGTCATCATGCAGCAGCGGCTCGTGGATATCGGCCAATGGCTGGATGTGAACGGCGAGGCCATCTATGGGACTCGCCCCTGGGATAAGGCCAGAATGAACAGGGATGCGGGAAGATCCGCGTATTTCACGCAAAAAGGGAACAACATTTACGTGATCCGGACAAAATGGCCGCAGGAAGAATTTACCGTCCAAGGGATTGCCGGGACGGAAAAGACGAGAATCAGCCTTCTCGGTTATAAGGATGCGATCGAATGGAAAACGTCAGAAAGAGGGGTGACCGTTCGGCCTCCTTGCCTGAATCCCGCTACGATGCCCTGTGGCTATGCCTGGGTGTTCAAGATCTCGGGATCGGAATAGCCTCTAGTTCCTCTCTTTTGCTTTGGCAAATTTATCGAGCGTTTCCTGGTATTGTTTGCTCTGGGGAACGATATCCACGGCTTTTTGTGCCGCTTCGATCGCCTTATCCAGGTCTCCCTTTTCGAAGTAAAGCTTGCCCAAGGAATGCCAGAGATGGGGAGCCTCGGGTTCCAGTTCCAGGGCTTTTTTCACGATATCGATGCCCTCATCGTATTTGTCTTTGCTTTCGGTTCTCAGGATCGCTTCGGCATATCCGTACATGAAGAAGGTGTCGTTAGGCATTTTCTCGAGGGCTTCTTTGTAGGTCGCAAAATATTCTTCCAGGTTTTCCGTGTTCCTGTAGTAGGCGATCAGGCTGTACAGGGAATTGAAGAGCACATCCTCATCCTCCGGTTTCAGGGTCATCGCTTTTTTGGCCCTCGAGTACCCCAATTCGTATTTGTCTTCGATTTTGCTCGTGAACACGAACATGGCGTAATCCGCCATCAAATCCGCATTTTGGGGCAGTCTTCCCAGGGCCTCTTCATAGAGCGCCAATGCCTCATCGAATCGTTCTTTTTGAATAAAATGGGAGGCCAAAATGCCGTAGGATCTGTACAGGAGTTCGGAATCGGTACAGCCGGCGATGAATTTCTGTAGCGGCTCGATGTTCCCGTTTATCCTGGTTTCATAGACGGAGAGGTTGTAAGTGGCTTCGGATCTGAATCCTTTTTCGTCCCCGGGGTCCTTTTCCAAAACCTTGAGAAAATAGGGCTGAACCTTTTCCCATTCGTACCGGTCGACGTATCGCTTGCCGATGTTGAAGTTCGTTTCGACATCGTCGGGATCCTCTTCGAGTTTCGCCTGGAGGGAGAGCAGGGTGCCTTTTCCCGCTGCGAAATCCCGAAGGCGTTGGAAGTATTCATCCCTGCTGCCGTCGAAGCCGAGGACCCGGTCGATCTCCGCTCCATCGCTATTCAGGAGCAATAATGTGGGAGTTCCCCGGACATTGTGATCGGTGCGTATTTGGCGGTAGTTCTCATCGGCGGGGGTGAATCGCAGGGAGATGAATCGATCGTTAACGAAATTTCCGACTTCTTTGTCTTTCCAGACCGACCGGTCCAGATTTAAGCAGCTCCCTCAGGTGGGAGAGAAGAAGTCGACGAGCACGATCTTGTTTTCCGTTTCGGCTTTGGCGAGTGCATCGGGGATAGTAAGGCCCGCAAACTGCACGCCGACGGGGCCTTCCTCTTGCCGACCAAGTTCTCCTGTTTCGTTCGAACAGTGGAAAACCGCCAGCAGTGAAAACATCATTAGGATGGGCAGTATCTTTTTCATTTTGTTTCCTCGCATGACGTCTATCATAGCATAAAATGTGTGATTTTCTGAGAAATATGAATCCACGTGTCCGCTTTTCAGTACAATTTTGTAAGGATCCCCAGACAAGACGATTTGGCATGGCTCTTGCAAATTGTGATTTGACAATGAGTTGGAAAGGAGGAGCGAATGAAAAAATATACGATAATGGGTTTGATGGTGCTGATCGTTTTCGCTTTCTGTGCGTCGGAGACGTTTGCCGATCATAGGAGGTCCCGGTCTTATCGATCTCAGGACAATTTCGTCACGTTTTCCTTTTTCATCAATCCTTTGAGCCTGGGTTACAAACACCGGTTGAGCGGAAATGTGTTTCTGACAGGGAACATGGATTATGTGAGTTCCGAATCGGACCTGCTGTTCCAGGCCGGAGCGGCGTATGTGCTGCCGCGAAAAATACTGTTTTTCCGGCTTTATGGAGGCGGTGGGATAGAGATGTCCAGGAATCACGGTTATCTGTATCCCTATGTTGTGGCGGGAACGAAATTTTTGTTCCTGTATGCTGAAATTGTCCATCCGATGCAAAATCACAGCACGCCGAACTACAGATTCGGCTTCAGCTTCACATTCTAGTTCCAGGGGATACTCCATAAGGCGTTACGCCACTTTTTTTATACCACGGCATAAGTCGGAGAAAAAATAAGTCGATTTTTAGGAAATGAGGAGTTCCTTTGACTCTGTGTCAGCCATGATGTAAGCTGGTGAAAAAGTCTGGAGAGAAAAGGGAATGATCGGAAAATATGCGATCGGCTGGCTTCCTCTGGTAGTCATCGCAATATTGAACGGGACTCTGCGTCAGTATGGATACAGCAAATATGTCGGGGAGCTAGCGGCCCATCAGATATCGACGGTGACCGGAATAATCCTGATAGGCGTGTATGTCTGGTGGCTGACAGGGAAATGGCGGATCGTGTCGGCTGGCCAGGCTCTGGCCATCGGATCGATCTGGCTGGGAATGACGGTAGCCTTCGAGTTTCTATTCGGTCACTTTGTCATGGGGCACTCCTGGGAAAAGCTTTTTCATGATTACAACCTTCTTGCGGGAAGGGTGTGGGTGCTGGTTATGGTATGGACAACCGTGGCCCCTCTGGTGTTCTACAAGCTACGTTCCGGAAAGCCTGAATGATCGCGGCTGGTTGAGGAGAATCATTAATTTCGTGACGGAATACCTATCCCCCGAATTATTTTGCAAATGAGTTCCCTTTCAAGTCATTTCAAAGATCAATTTTATCGCGAGGATCAACGCAGAAATCCCTGGTCATGAAACCAGTGCAATGTGTCTCTGAGGGTCTCTTCGAAGGGGCGGGGGTTGAATCCCAATTCCTCCGCAGCCTTTTTATGGGATATGTTTTTGTGGCTTGTACGGAGGGTGTAGAGGGAGTCATGGGTGTAGAGCGGTTCCTTTTCGTAAACGGAACAATACAGGTTGATGAAGGGGAGGCCAATCCGCGCCATCCAATGGGGGCACGTGAATTTTCTCGGGGGGCGGAATTCAGTGATCCGGGAAACCAAATCCGATATTTGCTCAAGTGACCTCCAGTGTCCGGATAAAAGGTAGCGCTTTCCGTTTTTTCCTTTTTCGATCGCGGCGATCGTTGCATCTGTCACATCCCGGACGTCGACCCAGTTGTAGCCTCCTTTTACGAGGGCTGGAAGTTTTCCGGTCGCAATGAGGATAAGAGCCTTTCCCATCAGGGATGGGCCATAGTCGTATGGGCCGATCACGGCAGTGGGGCTGAGGATAACGGCATCCAGGCCTTTTCTGACTGCATCCAGCACGATCTCTTCAGCGGCTGCCTTGGACCGGCTGTAGGCCATCTTATCTGCCACAGCAAG
>Ga0180438_10003682_pt1 | contig 22921 bp, 23 predicted proteins | sample SS_ome_12_FD_132455 | JGI IMG/M metagenome (GOLD analysis project Ga0180438, IMG submission 132455) | Hypersaline lake sediment archaeal communities from the Salton Sea, California, USA - SS_3_D_2 metaG | ecosystem: Environmental > Aquatic > Non-marine Saline and Alkaline > Hypersaline >...
ACCTCAAGTAAAAGAATTAATGATTTGATCTGTCGGAAGAATGATATTTGGATTGCTAAATTAAATAGGGAATTCCCTAAATATAACCCTATGTTTCAAAAAGATACTCCTAGACAAACCTATACTTTATTATATGATTTAACTAAACTGAAAAATAAGTTAAAATTAAAAGAATCTATTAGTGATATTTATAATATAAAAGCATTAAAATTATCATATAAGAGATTAAAAGAGATACCCAAAGAGATTGGACAACTTCACAATTTACAAAGATTATACTTAAGTAATAACCAGATAAAAGAGATACCCAAAGAACTAACACAACTTCACAATTTACAAATATTATGGTTACAAAATAACCAGATAAAAGAGATACCCAAAGAGATTGGTCAACTTCACAATTTACAACAATTATACTTAAATGATAATCAGATAAAAGAGATACCCAAAGAGATTGGACAACTTCACAATTTACAATATTTATACTTATATAATAACCAGATAAAAGAGATACCCAAAGAACTAACACAACTTCACAATTTACAAGAATTATTCTTACATAATAACCAGATAAAAGAGATACCCAAAGAGATTGGACAACTTCACAATTTAAAATTATTAGACTTAAATCACAACCAGATAAAAGAGATACCCAAAGAACTAACACAACTTGACAATTTAAAATATTTATACTTAGAATATAACCAGATAAAAGAGATACCCAAAGAACTGGTACACTTACCTATAAGAATCTAAGAAATGATAAAATAAATATAAAAATATATTTATTTGAACGGCATCATCAATAGTATTGATATGAGAAGGGTTCCTAATGATATTTTTCAAGGGAACCTTAATACATTTGTAACGTAATTGGTTATCCATATTACATTTTAATTTATTTATCATAATTTTATTAATTCAAACTCATTTTTATATAAAAATGAGTTTTGAGTCAAGTTTAATGAAAATTTCTAAATTTAGAATTTACGAACTGTGGTGGTGGTTACAGATGGTTCTAATGATGGGCTTAGTGGCATCTGTACACTGGTTCTTTGAGCTGATACTTGAACAGGCAATTTTTGAGTGGTTGCGGCATGAATTTCTCTAACCTTGTCACGAACTTCAGGAAGATGATCATTGATCTTAGTTTCAACAGACTGGGTTCTGTTTTCGATTTCATTTCTGACAGAGGTCATAGATACTTGTCCACTTCCGGTGGCTGTAAGACCGATAAATCCTAATAAGAGTAACCATAATCCTACCCACAAGTATGTATCAGCAGAGTTCTTCATCTGAACATCTGGGTGATTTAATTCATTAATTGCAGCGAAAGCATAAATAGCAGCGATGATGATCAATACATAAGTGGCAAAGTAAATAGCAGCGTGGAAACCTTGATGAACGTTCCATACTCTCTCCTGACCAGCATACATAATCATAAGTAACAGAGATAAACCTGCAGCAATAAAGCCAAGAATGTATGCTATTCTTGCATTATCAAAGGCTTTTTTTAATCTATGAGGATCGTTTCTATCATCATCCCCCAAAGCAATCACGTCATCGATCTTGTAATTTCCTGTCAGAAAAAGAATAGCGGCAAGACCGAAAAAGAATACTACAGTGACTAAGAAACCAGAAGTTAAAAAGTGTAACCCTTTGCTCATAACACTAGGCATTTTCAAAATATTTTATTCATCCAAAATTAACTTCTTTTTAAATTTTTTTCCATTTCTTTCTTTCTTCTTTTTGTTTGATTTAAAGAAACCTAATATTTTCGTCTTTTTATACATATACTATCATAAATTTCTATACGATCTTCCTCTGATAATTTACTAAAATCTATATCTAATTTCTTCATACCATTTGTATACTTTCTAATTCTTTTGACTCCTATATGATCAAAATTTTCCCAATATCCATCTATTAACCCTTCGTTATAATGGCATATTTTTATCAATTCATTACTTTCATCATAAATTTCTTGTGTTTGGTCTAATATACCTTCCTGATAGTAACAACGTGTCCTAATTTTACCATTGGTATAATAATCCATATACCGACCATGAAATTTATTATTTAACATATGGGTACTGATTTCGATTGTATTGTTAGAGTAAAATTGGATATATTCCCCATTATACATATTATTTTTCATTTCAGCTCTAATCTGTATATTTCCATCCTTATCATATTGTTTAAATATACCATCTTTGATACCATTCTTATAATCTATAGATTTAAATAAATCACCATTTGGATAGAAAATCGTACATATTCCATCTAATTTTCCATCTTTAAAATAACTTATAGATTTAATACTACAATCTTCTGTATATAATATATATTTTCCTGAAAATGTTTTAGGGTTAATCTCTTTATCATCATTATAATATTTTACATTTTTCTGTCCATCTTTAGCCCAATGTATATATTTTCCTTGTTTTTTCCCACGAATATACAAACAAAATAATCTTTCGGAACCATCCTTATACCACTCCTTATGAACCCCATGTAAAACACCTATTGTATAATTACTTATTACATCTAATTTACCATTATCATAATAAAGTTTTTGTTCTCCGTGAATTTTACCTGATTTATATTTTAAAGAATGTCTAATTTTACCATTATCATGATAATTGATTACACCTCCTTCTGTTAAACCTTGTACTTTATCCATTTAAATGATTCCTTGTATCTTTAAGTTTAATTATTTAGACGAAAATAATTAATAAAATATAATTCGGTGATTTTCATTAAACTTGGTTAAAAAATTGTTATAAAAAATTTTGAGACAAGTTTAAAGAAAATCAGCGATTTACATGGATAATATTGAGTTAGAAGATTTAGTTTACACATATCCATCTATTAAAAAGAAAGGATTTCAGACAAAAACTTCAGCCAAAGAAGAATTTAGAGAAGTGGGTGCTCTGATTACTGAACCTGTTCCTGAAAGAGGTGGATTATTTAGACAACAGAAATTTATAAAACGATATATGAAACAATATGATAATATTCTTATAACAGCCGAACCTGGTGTTGGTAAAACCTGTGCTGTCCTAAGTGTATCTGAACATTATAAAGTTTTAGCTGATGTGATTAGAGACACATTAAAGGATGAGACTATACCTTATAATAGAGTTATTGCTCTGGTTAAGGGTCAATCTTTAATTGATGAATGGAAATTTCAATTGGTATGTAAATGTACGGCCGGAGATTATATTACAGAACAGATTCTTAATTCTAAAACAGAATCACAAAGAAAGGCTAATGTGACCAGATCAGTATCCAGATTTTATACGTTTTCAACTTATGAAACTTTTGCAAAAACTCTATTACAATTAAACGATGAACAACTAAGGAATGAATTTGATAATACTATTTTCATAGTAGATGAGGTCCATAATATAAATAAAGATACCTCTCAGGGTACTTTAAGAAAAGATCCTATAACGGGTAATGAATATTATGTGAATTTCAAAAAAGATAAAAGAACAGGAGAACAGGTGGAGGTGACTAATACATCACGCTTGATTTATGATCAATTATGGAGATTATTTCATACGGTTCATCCTAGAAAAGTTATGTTATTATCTGCAACTCCTATGATTAACGATGTTTCTGAAATTGGACCCAGATTGAATCTGATTCTTCCCAGAAATAAACAATTACCTGATAATATAGATTTTAACAAGATAACTCTACAACAATTTGAACCTTATCTAAGAGGTTTGGTAAGTTTTGTTAGGGCTTTAGATACAGGAGCCATTCCTGTTTATCAGGGCAAAATTATAGATGCTACCTATGATATAGGTGGCAAAAAGACTCCAGCTCAAATGAAGATTTATGCTACTGAAATGTCAGGAAAACAAGCGGAAACTTATCAATTGGCCTTGGATGATCCCTTGGCTCTCAGACCCGAATCAGAGAAACCTGAAGCTTTCGCTGATCTGCAAAGACAGGCGGCTAATTTTGTATTTCCGGATGGAAGTACAGGAACTGTGGGATATAAGAAATATGTAACTGAAGAGAAAGGTGTGTATAAAGCTAATGATGAATTATATCGTTGGTTGAGTTCAGATCAACATTTTAGAACCTTATCTGCTAAATTTTATGAGATTGTAAGATTATGTAAAAAAGATCCGGGGAATTGTTGGTGTTATAGTAACTATATTAGAGGCTCCGGAGCCATTGTACTAGGGTTATGTTTTGAAGCACAAGGTTTTGAAAGATTTTCTGAATTGACTAGTATTTTTGGTGGTGTCATGGGAGGTGGTTTGGCCCCCTTATGTGGTGGTAAAGAAATAGGTGAAGAGAAGGGGAATAGATTTATACGAATCCCTAAAAAGTTAAGATATGCCTTGTTAACATCTGAGACTTCAGGCCCTGAAACTGCAGCTATTTTAGAAGCATTTAATAGTTATGAGAACAGACATGGAGAATATATTAAAGCTGTTATCGGAAGTCCTGTTACCAGGGATGGGTTAAATCTCGCTAATGCATTACAGATTCATTTGACCGGACCTGGTTGGAATCAGGCATCTACTTATCAAGCTATTAGTAGAGCTATAAGATCAACTTCTCATGTAGATCTTTTAGAAGAGGAGAGACAGAAATATATAAGAGAAGGGAAAGATCCGGATCAGGCTTATGTTGATATTAAAGTATATAGACATGCAGCTGTTAAGAATGGTAAAAGTATTGATGTGGAGATGTATCAGATATCTGAAAAGAAGGATCGTCAGATTAAACGAGTTTTTAGAATTATGAAACAATGTGCTGTAGATTGTCAGATAAATTATAATAGAAACGTTAGACCTACAGATGTTGACGGTTCTGCCACCTGCGATTATGATATATGTCAATATAAATGTGTTGATCCTGAACCTACAGAAATAGATTATACCAGTTTTGATGTATTATACAGTGGTGATATTATTGATGCCGCTAAACAAGAGATTAAAGATATTTTTAGGGTAACTTTTAGAATAACTTTATCTGATCTATATCTGGAATTAAAAGAATATAGAAGAAAGTTTATAGATATGGCTGTAACACATCTTGTAGCTAATAAGGAAGTCGTTGTAGATAGGTATGGGTATAATAGTTATTTAAGAGAAGATGGTGGAGATCTTTTTCTGGTAAGAGAATATCCGGTCAGTATTATTGAGAAACCTGGAAATGTATTGTTATCATCGTATACTGAAACCTTAATAGGTATTTTATCTTTATCTTTAAAAGAATATATAGGTGTTATTTCTCAATCAGAACAATCTGATATCTTCAGGCAATTATCTAGAATGGAACCCGCATCAGAACAATTTAATGAGACTATAGATAAATTAAGTTTAGATAATAAAATAAGATTAGTAGAAGAGGCTGTTTATAAATATGGTATAGAGAAAAATACATCACCTTATATAGAAGCAATCATTACAAAATTTAAACCTTACTTGTTTTCTAGTTTAGAACCTATTGGTGCTTTAGATATTTCTAAAGAAGCTCTTAAAAATAGAGGTAAAGGAAGAGGGAGAAAACCCAGACCCGGTACCAAATTTAAATTAAGAAAAGAGCAACAACAAGATGTTGAAGATGCTCTGGATAAGTTAGGTAAAGATGAGATTTATTTTCACAATTTAAGTACTGCTACAGAAGCATTAACCAGTTATGCTGTTACAGCTAAAAATAGAAAAATCGAAGGAAAGATAAGATTAATAAAACCTAGTGAGGGTATTTGGAGAGATGCAAATGAATATGAGGACCCTGTATATAATACTATTATTAAATTAAAATTAGATCAAGAGAAAAAGAATTTAGAAAGACAATTCGATATTTATGGAACTATTATGGATGATGGTAAATTTAGAATTATAGATAAAACCACTGAAGATGTAGAGTTATCATCAGTAGATACACGTAAGGTCAACCGAGGACGAGTCTGTTCCAGTTGGCAGAAATCAGATATATTTGAAATATTAAAGAAGTTAAACATTAACCCTTTTACTATTGATATTGATTTAGATAAAGATGAATTGATAGATTATCTAGTAAAAGTTAAATTTAGAAAAAGATCTGATCTGGAAAAATTAAAACTCAAGGATTTGAAATTTTATTATACCTGGTATACTTCTGGTATGGGGAGAAAAAATATATGTACATTACTCAAAGATGAATTAGATAAGATGGGAAGATTGATAAAATTATAAACAAAATAAGTTATTATTAAGATAATAAATTATTGAATGGAGAAGATATTAGATTATAAGAATATCTTGAAATCCACTCCAAATAAGAAAGAATTAAAAGTAACTCTAAAATCATCCAAAAGAAAGGGGGTTGGGTTATATGCAGTTAAGGATATAAATAAAGGGGAGATTATAGCTTATTATAAAATTAAAGTTTTTAGGAAAAAAGATTATATATCTCCAACAGATTATGTATATTGTTTTGAGGTTTATAGAAAAAATGGAAAAGAATACAAACGTTTAATAGGGGATATAGATGAGGATAGTTTTCCCCAACCCTTGAATGGGGTTCCATTTTGGGGACCCTTTTCCAATGAACCATCTATGGGAGAAAGATCTAATTCAGAGATAGAGATTGAATTAGACACAAATTATAAAGATAGAAACTATAGTGTTCCTGGTGACCATATGATTTATTCATTGATAGCTAAAAGAAAAATTAGAAAGGGAGATGAGATTTTATGGTATTATGGAGATGGATATGATAGAGATTATAAAGCAAGTAAAAGATAATAAAAATAAATAATAAATTTCTATTTAAATGGAAAATAAAATTAATTTAGATATCACCTCAAAGTTGTCTCTTAATAATGGAATTGATTTATCTGAATTGGTAAACAATCTCCAAAGATTCACATCCATGCATCTTTTTATAGATCATACAGGATTATTGAAAGGAATCCATGATATTTTAGAAATAAATTATACTCCATCTGAGTTAGTTAAAATTGAAAACGGTTATCATATGAGGGAAATTGCTACAGGAAGGACTTTTATTGTTTTTACAAGAGAATTATTCAATTTATTGACCTTACAAAAATGTGAACATATAAATACCTTTTTCCAGAATCTTATGGAGGAAACAGAATCTGATTTTAGTATGGAACCATCATCTTATGAGAACCCGGAATCTTATTCATATGAAATAGAATCAGAAGCATCCTGTGAAGAGGAGGGTAAACAATATATCACAAATTTTCGTTTATTTCTTCAGATTGACGAGGACGAGGATGGAAGTTATGCTTTAAATTTAAACCCTAAATATATTTCCATGTTGGAAGAAGAGAATGATATTGATATTGGTAATACTATTGCTTTATCCTTTCAAACTTTTTTAGAAAGAAAAGATTATACAAGTGAAATTAGACTCGTATATCATGAGGATTATTATGCTGAGATAGAGATCACTACTCATACAGAATTAACTCAAGATATCATTGAAGAGATTGAAGATGAGGCTGTTCTTAATTTAGATAAGGATAATATATTCTTTATTTTCAGGAAATCTCAAGAGGTAGATATTATTCAGGATATCATTAATCTTCAAGATGATGTTATAATTCATCCGGATAAGATAGAAAATGGACTCTTCTCTTCGGAGGTACCTCTTTTTAATTTACCCGATGACATGATTAAATTAATCATGGAAAATATTGAAAATATACAATTTAAGGGCGCGTCTTTCGTATTTGAATATGATCAATTTGAATTTGAAGTTCGTTCCGAAGGAAACAATTTATATAGTGTGTTTGATTTAGATATGTATTTTGATGATTTGCCTCATCTTCACCCTGATTATTACTTAACTGATGTTCAAGACTATTCTGAGTTACCCGTTTCTCAATTCTTTTGGATGGATTAGAAAAGAAACAAAAATCTCAAAATGGAAACTTTATGAAAAAGAAGAAAATTACGATTTATTTGATACTGTAAAATACACTCAAAAATAGTTGTGGAAAAACGTTATTTTTAGAAAAATAACGTTTGTATATAGATATATTGCTCCAATTAAAATAGATATTTGGTCTTAAAGAACGATACGTTAGACACAGAAAAATGCTTCTTTACGATAATTTCTACATTTTCCTTTATATCCTCTCTGATTAGATAAGACTCTACAATTGTGATGACGAATAAGTTTTGGATTATAATGAGTATGTCCAAAAATCCAAACATCAGCCATTTTAATAAGATTTCCACAATCAGAAGCAAATCCTTTATTAGTAACTTTACCCCTATAAATTGGAGAAGATGTTATCTCTTCAATGGGTGCATGATGGGTGACCACAACTTTAATACAATCCTCTGATTGTTTTAATTTTCGAGCGATATATGTTTTAGAATGATTATGTAAATGATTATATATTTGGGGATGTTGTTTAAAATCTTTAATTAAATTAAAATCATTTAAATAATTTACATTTTCTTGAAAACAATTATTAGGTATATGCGACCATAAAGTAGCACCTATAATAACAATATCTTTATTATTTATTCTATATTTAATAAAATCTGAATCATATAAAAAGATAAAACCTACATGTTTAGATAATTTATAAATATATTTAGTTATAGAATTAATATCATATCCGTAATATTCGTGATTACCTGCAACCATAATTACATCTTTCCAGTTAGCACAACAATATGTCATAAATTTTATAAATATAGGTAGAGTAGGATTACATATATCACCAGCCAAGATTAAGATTTCAGATCTTTCTTTTGGTGTGATTATGTCTTTGAAATCGGATTTATGGGGTTCATGTTCCAGATGAAGATCTGAAGCATATTGGATTATTGTTTGATTCTTATTCATGATTAAAAAATTAAAACATTTGATTTAAATATTCATTTACAAAAAATATAATATTAATAAAATTTTATGATGGATCAGAAAGCATTAGATTTTGAAAATTTGTTAAAAGACCTATTAACTCCTTATATTTGGTTATTAATACAGGATGTAAATAATTATTTAAGAAAAAACAATTTCTCTTTTATTCTATTGGTGAGTGGAGGAGACGCTCTGGCTAAGTTTTTCCCCAATGATCCTAAATTAGAATCTCATGATTTTGATCTCCGATTAAATCCTACAATCGGATCAGAAAAATTACCTAATTTAAGAGAAACACAACATAAATTAGCTACTCTTATAACTAAATATTTTGAATTAAATATAAATTCTTATGTGAGAAGAATAGCTCCTAGGTTAAACCAAAAATTAAAATCTACCTTCCCTAGATCTCTTAATTATGTTAAATCTCAAAATGGAGGTATTTTTCGAGGGAAGAGAGGAGTATTTACAGATAATAAGTGTGTTCAGACCCCTATTGATCAATCAGTTATGGATCAGAAATGCGATTTGTACACAGTGACATATACATTTAAAATAAATAATTATGTTATTACAGATAGTATGATCGATATATTTTGTGCTCGACCTGATAATATTTATCATTATTCTGCTAATATTAACGAATATAATATAAATACACCTAAAACTTTTCAACCTTATGTTTATATTGAGGGAGTTCCTTATGTAAGTTTAGGTTATTTAATTTGGGATACATTAAGATTAATTGAATGGTCCAGAGAAAGAGGATATCACAAATTACCCCGTTATCAAATGAAATTAGAACAGATTATAAGAGGATTATATCATCCTGATGGAAGATTATCATGTAGTGCTATGAAAGAATTTGTCAAAGGATGTATGGAGGCTCGTAAAGAGGTATGTATGATTGATGGACAATCTATTGATAAAGATGCTATAGTTGATTATGCTGTATTACAAGGATTTATTCCTAGACAATTATCTTATACTTTTAAGAAAGAATTAAGTAAGGAATACTTGTGTGATTATGTTAAAGACTTTAAAAAGAATATACAAAATCAAAGAAGCTCATCAGCTTAAAAAAAAATATATTTTTTTATTTTAAAACAAATAAAAAAATGTTTCATCACCATCATTCTTACAGAAGTCATCATCCTCGCAAAACAGAATTATCCGCTCCTGTTCGTGGTCATTCTAGAGTAAAGGTTGTTCATAACGTCGCTAAAGGACCTAAGGTCAATGTTGTTGTAGATGGTAAAATTGCACTTGGAGATGTTGCATATAAAGCCATTTCAGATTATTTAAAGCTTCCATCAGGAAAACATGCAGTTGCCATCACCACCACTGATGGGTCTAAGACTTTGGCCAGCGCTGATGTTGTTTTATCTGATAATAAGGACTATACAGTTATTGCTCATGGAGATGTGACTGATCTGTCTAGTTTAGCTCTTTTAGCCTTGGAAGATAATAATTCATGTCCAGCAAGAGGAAAGGCACATGTTAGATTTGTTCATGCTGCCGCTGGAGCTCCTCCAGTTGATATCTGGGCAAACATGAAAGCAAAGGTATTTCAAAACGTTTCTTATGGAAGTACGGGAAACCCTACATACTTACCCGTAGATGCTGGCGAATTAACCTTGGCAGTAACTCCTGCAGGTTCTACTGATGTTGTCTTGGGACCTATTCCAGTTAGGTTAAGTTCGGGAAAAACCTACAGCGTAATAGCTTCCGGTTTAGTTGGTGATTCAGATGCTCCACTCACAGCTCTTATTTCTGAAGATAACTCTTGCTCTACTGTTTATATGTAAAAAGTTAAATATTTATTAATGAAAATAAATATTTATACATACACTCTAGTCGGTTTCCCTTCTATTCCCTGTTCTAAACTACGTTTCTCTTTACACATTTTATCTATTTCAGATTTAGAGAGTTCAGATACAGTTTTAACTTTTGTTCCGGGTAATTTGTTTAAAGGTCTACAATAAGGGTAATCTTTAGGGTCTAAACTGGCAGATTTTCTCCCACACGGAGGATTGTTAGGTTCACATACATTTACCCATTTTTCTTTAAACCATCTGCTTAAACCAGATTCTTTAGGTTTGGGTTTTTCGCCATAATAATTTTTTGTATTTCCTCTAAAATCTGGTTTACCCCCAGTACATACTTGGACAGCATAAGCATTAGCGTAAGCAGAAGGATATACTTCAAATTTTTGTTTAGCGGTGCAATATCCTTCAGGACATAATTTCAACTTACCTTTTTGTTGTTTATCTCTAGCTTTATCTAAACATTCTTCATATTGATCAGATACTTTTCCTCCATAATTTAAAGATAAAGGTTTATTTACTCTTTTTTTCTTTAATTTGATTACATATAAAATATATTCTAGATCCATTTAGAATATATTTATTATTTATTTTCTATTGAATATAGATAATAAGTGATGATCACAATAATAATCATCCCCAAATATCTTCATTCTTCTAGCTCTATCTTCAAACGCTTTAAATATGACATAAGCAGAAACTAATATAATTGTTAAGACAATAATCAATGAATAGATTACAAGTACCCAAGTATCTACGTGTCTATGAGGTTTATCATCTAAATATAAAGTATAATGGTGATCTAATTCTGCAGGAGGAATAATTCCTACCAATACAATTGTTGAGATTAAAGCTGTTAAAGTTAAACCTGAAAATATACCCATACCATATCTGGTTGTTGTCCACAATAATACCAAAAATAATAAAAACCAAATTAAAAGGGCTGCAGCAAAATTCATAAACGATTTTAATATCATATATTTTTTCTTTTCTTAAAAATCATTTCAAATATTAGTTTATGATGATATTTGAAATTGAATCAAAGTTTATTCAGGGAAGAGATTGTAGGTAATTGAGATAACTGAACCTTGGGAGAAGGAGGTAACTGAAATGATGATGAGAGTTTAGGAGAGGCTGACATTTTAGTCAAACCAGAAACTCTAGGAGAAGGTGGTAAGGCTGACATTTTAGTCAAACCAGAAACTCTAGGAGAAGGTGGTAAGGCTGACATTTTAGTCAAACCAGAAACTCTAGGAGAAGGTGGTAAGGCTGATACTTGAGGTGTTCCAGAAAGTTTAGGTGAAGGTGGTAAGTCTGAAACCTGAGGTGTTCCTGACACTAATTCTGTCTCTTCTCTAATAATAGGTTCAAAACTTGGTATTTCAGGCAAAGATGATTCTGACTCTGCAGATAGGCTAGCTGAAGGAGTAATTGGTGGAAGATCTAAACTAGGTAAAAGAGGAGGTCTAGGAGAGGTAGAAACTATAGGTGACGCAGGTAAAACAATAGTTTCTACAATCTCTTCAATCGGTCTTTTGTTGGAAAATTCTGGAGCTTTGATCTCTTCAGGAGCTTCAAATCCTTTAGAGGCAGCCAAAGCGATAGCTTCATTTCTATCAGGATGATCACCACTCACACCAATAGCTCCAACCAGAACAGATTTTCCATCAACACTCTTATATAAAGGAACAGAACCAGGGACCGATCTGGCTGATCTGGAACTGACAGCTCTATCATCTCTACTTAAAAGAAGAGATTTATGAGCTAATCTTTTAGCCTCTTCGTGACTGGAAGGATTTACGTCAACATCTTTACTAAATACCTCTGGAATTCCTTCATTTTTCTCTACAATAGCCATACTAACCTGAACAGTTTGAGGTTTTCCTCTTGAATCATGACGAAAAGCCGATAATATTTTCCTTGCTTTAGCTTTTCCTTGAGCAGAAATTATTAATAAATCTTCAATAGTAAGTAAAGGAACATCAAAGAATTTAGGTCTTGATGGACAGGAAAACATTTATATTAATTACATTTTTATTTTCAAATATATCTCTCATCAAATATATCTCTTTAAGATATATCTTCTATCTTTTCATATTTCGTAAAAGAGAAAGATAAAGTTGATTTCGAAAAGTTTCAAAAAATAGATGTTTTCTGACTACCATAAATTGTACTGAAAAATTGTTAATAAAAAACGTCAAAATTAAGGTTTAATATAGAGTATCGAATTTGAATTAAGATATTTTGGCTTAAAGAATGTTTAAACCAAAATATCTATTTTTTGATATGAAGGAATAGAAGATGAGAAATAAATTAATTAATTTTGTTTTATATAGAATCAAGTATAAAATACGGTGCAGATTATAAATAATTGTAGAAATGAGAAGGATGATAGATTTTTTTGAAAAGAAATGCGAAAATATAAAAAAATTATGTTAAAATTATTTTAGTTATGTCATCTCATTCTCATTCCAGAAAAAGAGGGAGACTTCCGGAATCGATGCCTGGATTTAAGAATATTGAGGAGTTTTTAATTATTGAAGAATTAGGACATGGAGGCTATAGTAATGTATATTTAGCAGAACACAAAAAAACAGGTAAAAGATATGCATTAAAATGTGCCTTCAAGTATAAGAAAGGAAAAAATAAAAGCAAGAGAACATATATGGAAATTAAAGTTTTACAAAAATTAAAGCATAAGAATATAATATCTCTAAAGGGTTGGTTTGAAGATGATGAGACTATTTATCTTGTATTAGAATTTATCAAAGGTAAGGATTTAACCAAATTTTTCGATAATAACCCACCATCCAAAGAACAAATTAAATTTATATTTAGACAATTAATTGAAGCAGTACTATATATACATAACAAAAGAGTAATTCATAGAGATCTGAAATTAGAAAACGTCTTGATAGATGAAGATTTAAATATCAAACTTACAGATTTTGGATTGTGTACCATCAAAAAAGACGAATTTTCTCTTTTCTCAACCAAATTAGGTACTGTAAGGTATTCATCACCAGAAATGTTAATGGAGGATGATTATAATGAAAGTGTAGATCTATGGGCTATAGGCATTATTTTATTTAAATTATTAACAGGTAAATATCCTTTTGATGGGTCTACCAAAAGTAAAATATTTAAAAGAATTCAATATAAAAAGATTCACTGGAGTAAGTATTATTTAGAACGAAAAGAAGAGAGTCTTTTAAGAAAATTGTTAAAGAAAGATCCCTATCAGAGAATAGAAATAGAAGAAATTCTCCATCATCCTTATTTTAATTAAATGGAATTATATTTTGAACCAAAATATAATTATTTATTTACCTAACATCTTTTTACTCCATTCATATCCGGAATCACCGCCCCAGACTAACCAACTTAAATATGATCTGGATGGGTTCTTATCATCCCCAAATCCTTTATAAGATTTATATCTCTGATTTCTTGTGAAAAACTTATACATTCTATTTATAGATCTTTCCCAGATCTTATCCATTACAACCAATTGTATAGCTCTAGTTAAACCGATTCCATTATAAGAGGGATAATTAAATTGATGAGATAATCTTATTCCTTTCATGGCTTCTTTTCTTACAGCCTGAGGTGGTCGATATTTGGCTTCACCTCTAGGTCCGGCATCTTGCCCACCTGCAGTCTTTTCAAGTAATGTTTCTAATACATCTTTTACTTTAGGTGTTTCAGATAAACCTTGTTGTTTAAACATTTTTCTCCAACTGGAAGGACCTGTATTAATTAATTGTTGTATCTCTTTTCTAAGATCATCGTTTACATACCGCACCCGCATCCCTCTGAGGCTTTTTTTTCGTCCATCTTTCCATTTTTCCAATGGGATGGAGACATTTTAGCATATCCCCATTCCTGAGATTTGGACAATTTTGGAGAGGTGGGTAACACAAAAGATTGTGGAGACATTTTACCTGATACTTTTGGAGAGGTGGGCAATACAAGAGACTCTATTTCCGGAGACATTTTAGCTGCAGTCATGGGAGGCAATTTTAATGGTGTAAAAGCCTGGATACCTGCTTTATTACACTTTTCCAAAAGAACATCTGCCTTGGCTTCAACCTCTGGATATTTCCATTGGGCGGCTCTCACTTTGGCAGCCTGAACACCACCACAATCAATTTCACATACAGATTTCCCTCCTGTGATTCTGGGTGATGGGCAGATAGGAAACTTTTCTAATTCAGGTAAGAGAAAACATTTATCTCCACATTCAGCTTTTAATTGATGTCTCTCTTTACCTCTGGTGGGAGCTCTGGCTGACCATCCTCTGGTTTTGATTCCACGTCCTTCTTTTTCTCTCTCCATATCAATCATTTCTTGGATTTTAGCTCTTTTAGCTGGTTGTTTAGTTTTTCCTAATAAGTTCTCTAAAGAGGGGATATCATACAAAGGCATGGATACAATTGTATTTAAATGAGCATCTTTCTTTAAAGAAAGAGGAGGTAAAGATGTTTCTATTAACCCGGGTGATTTAGGTAATTGAGGCATCATTTTACCTGCTAAACTGATACTAGGTTCAGGGATAAGAGGGGGTAATCTTCCTACAGGAGACAGGGGTGGTAAAGACCTTGGTGGAGTCTTTGTAAAAGGTGGGAGTGTTAAAGGTGGTGCACTACCTGATGTTTCAACCTTTCCTGTAAATGTTTGATTTACGGGACTTAAGAAAGTTTCTTTATATTGGGGCAGTTTAATTAACCTTTCATATTCTTCCCCACCTACTTTTATTAATTTTCCGCTTGTGGGTGATGTAATATAACTCATTTCTTTTCTAATTATTTTCTTTTCTTAATAAACTTAAAATTTGTTTATACATTTTAAAAATTTATGGAGATAGAATATGAAATAGATACTCTAAAATTAGAAAATTCATTAAATCTATTAGCTCAAAATTCTAATCTACTCATATCCCAACTTGAGAGAGATCAGATCTATGACGCGTATATATATGTCAAAGATATGGTTAATAAATTATATAATACAGACAACTATGAAATGATACTAAATATTATTAAAAAACAATATAGACCTACAGTTATTTATCCGGGAACATTAGCCAGTTATTTATGGGGATGTTTTTCAACTTATTATGGAACTATAAATAATCAAAATTGTAGTCCCTTATGTATTAATGCTATACCATCTATGGATCAGAAAGTAGGATGTCATTATCAAATATGGGATTATACCTGGGGAGAATTAAGAAAAAAAGTGGACAACAATACAGATAAAGCTTATATTTATGTGAATAATGAATGGAAAGGATTTACTAAAGAGGAGATAGATATATTAAAAGGTAATCATATTAATTTTGCAACTATATTAAGTACAGAAAACACAAAACATTATATAAAAATACCCATGGTTGATATTCATGAGATCCCTATAATAAATATATCTGAAGATGAGATCTATTTGGGAAATAGTAAATCTTCAAATCTATATGTTTATATTTTCTTTTTATTAATTATGATTGGAATCGGATTGAGTTATTATAATTTTTTAAAAAATAATAAACGATAAGTAAAATAATTTTTTATGGAAAGAACTCATGAATTTGTAAGCGCAGGGAGTGAAATAGATCCTGTCGCCCCTTTATACCCTTTTAGACAAAAATATGGAATTGCAAGAACAGGAAAAGTAACCCATAGAGATCCTTGGCCAGACAGCTCTTTACTTGAAGATGAACCTAGACCTGGTATGGATGAGGTAGAGGGTAGTTTTTATGATGCAGCTAATGATCCACATGAAATCAAAAATAAATTATATGGGGAATATGCAAGTCATAATTATCAGTTTTGGGGATTTATGTTTGGAGCTCTAGCTATATCTGTTATGCTTTTAGCTACAGTTAGAATAGGAATATCTGATTTACAATTTAAACTTATGGAGGAACCCAATTTCGCCCCACCTAATGAATTAGTTATAGCAGGTATGATCGTCTTTTATTTTTTAACAGCCTATGTGGTTTATCATAATTGGAAACAAAGAAATGGACCTACTTATAGACGCGCAACATTATTTTTCATGATAGTCACTTGGGCATTAACTCTCTGGTGGGCAGTAGTTTTTTATGCTCAACATTCTCCTAGAGATAGTAATGTTATCTTATTTTTAGCTATGATATCACTGATTATCTGGATTGTAATTGTTATGAATCGAGGAAAATATGATCAATCCAGAATTTGGGTATTGTTAATAGGATTAGTATGGTTAATTTATTTATTTTATTACAATATAGGGGTTGTTAAACTATTACCCAAAATACAGAGAGAAGTGTTGGAGAAATGCGTATGTGAATGTTTTGGTGATCCAGACTTTAGAAATAATAGATTTGAAAGAGCTGCCAGACACACAATTGTTTAAATATGAATATTTATATTCATATTTTTATTATTTACGATAAATAGATGTAGGAGGTAAGGATTTACTTCTAACTGCTTTTAAAAATTGTTTCTCTGCACAAAAATCACATTTGGCTCCATATTTTTTATGTGATTTCCCTGGAGTTAAAGGGATAATTTCGCAAGTACATTCCAAAGAATTTTGTCTTTTTAAAGCAATTGAGTTTTTAAATAATGTTGTCATAAAATAGTATTTTTTTGATATTTATTTTTTATTTTTAACTAATTTAATATGTTTTAATATCCATATTAAATTATTCTGAACTACAGTAGCTTGAAGTGCATGATGAACAGGAAGATGATGAAGAAGATGAGTAACTGGAGGAGGATGAACATGATGTGGACAAAGAATCAGAACTTGAGCAGGATGATGTGGAATAGTAAATAGGTGATGACGACTCATAATAACTTGATACCTTTGAATCGGATAAAGAGGAGCAAGACAGAGACAAATCAGAGATGGATGAGACAGATGAACATGTGGAATCACAGCATGTAGATGGTTCGCAATGCAAGCAATATTTCGTCTTTTCAATCCAACATACGGCCTCTCTAATATAATCATCGACATCCCCAAAGGTGCAAGAATCGATTTCAGATCCAAACTTTTCAAGAGTAGAAATAGCATAAAACAAGTATGTTAAAGCGGTTTCTCTAAAATCTCTGGCATCAGAATATATCTCTTTACAGATTGTCTTATCAACATTGTATAAATCTAAAAGAGGTGTTCTGGTTTCCTTAAGAAGCTCCTCTGCCTCTTTAACCTTCTCCAACACCTCAGATGGTACGTACATTTTATAAGTATCTTCAAGTAGATCGATACTTTCGGAAAAAAGTTCACAAACAATTTCTAAATTTCCATTCATTTTCTATTTTAATATAATTTTTATTTAAAATTTTTATTAATTCATTAATACGTAATATCTCCAGCATGAAAATGTTGATTTTCAACCTTGGGTGACACATATGATACAGATACATTTGATACCTGATCCTTAGATGTTTTTATAGATTCACTGATTATAGAATATATCTGATAAGGTCTATTCTTTTCTATTTTATTTATACTCAATGAATCGATTTTATATAGATTGATATAAGAATCTGAATATTGAGTTAAGATGGTGTCAGAAAGATCTAAATCATAAATTTTATCCTTATATATATCAGACATATGTGTGTCAATCTGTTCCAAAATCTGTTTAACATCTATAGATGATCTTTCAACTTTAATACCATGCTTTTTAAAAGATCTTATAACATGATCTATAATATGTTTGGTATTAATTAGAAAATCATAACTAATAAAATTTAATTCAGCCCATTCTCTTATTTGAGTACTAGATAATTTCTTAGTCTCGTCTAATAGGCTATTCCATATATTCAAATAGGTTTCAAAATCAGAATCTCCTCTAAATCTGTCAAAATAGGATTTAATATGATCCTGATATTCCATGTTATAATCAAATACAGGTTTATTCTTTGTATTTTTAAGAAATTCATATATAGTTCCTCTATAATTATCAACCATAGCAACTAAAACTAGTAAAGCATATAAATTATAGTTAGATTCTATTCCATATGTCAAAAGAATAGATAATCTTAATCCAAAAGGTAATCCTCTCACAAATTGACCTCTTTGGGTCACCTTAGAGTCTAAATTAATCAAACCGTGTATCATCATTGTTTTAACAAAAAAGTCAACTGTATTCTTTTCATATATTCCTTCTAAAATTTGATATGGATCTAAACCTTCATTATACAAATCAATAATGATATGATGTAAAGATCTTCTGTAAACCTCCTCTTCAGTAAAAGATGCTAAAGAGTCATATTTCTGTTGCGTAACAAATCTATATACAATCTTATCTAATTTACCTCTTGAAGCTCTTAAATCTGCATCTCTTTTAGAAATATAATTGATAGGGTATCTGAGTCCTCCCGTTAAAGTGGTGTTAGCTATTCTTTCTCTCATAGAATCAATGATACAACCTACATTTAATGAAATTCCTACTTTGGCAATATCTGTAGATACAAAAATCTTTCTTTCTGAGCTCTTCTGATACAATCTTGTTATCTCTCCTTCTGTTAAATCTTCATGTATAGGATATATAATAGAATTTGTTATTTCAGTCTTTTCAAGATGTTGGACCAGTGTCTCTACAGATTCTTTTCCAAGAACAAAGATTAATATATCTCCCTTAATACTAGAATTGTTTAGATCATAAGTTAATTTAACTATATGAGGTATAGAATCATGAAAGGTTTTGTAATTTTCTAAATATCTTATTTCAGTGATAGGATCTATATATTCTTTGACCCTTACGGTTGGATAATCTGGATATAAACAATGTTCAAATCTACTTAAGAGAATTAATTTAGATTTATTTTTAGATTGTTTCCATAAGGACATAATAATAAAGTTTTCTAGAGAACCTGAATCAACCTCGTCTAAAATCAACACATCAGGAAGATTGTTAGAGAATATATTTCTCCATTCTTTCGCTGAGATATAATTAATATTTGATGATAATTTGGATAAGGATAAAGCTAATGATTTATTATTAACCACTACGGTTATATTTTTATAATTTTTGTGTAATTCCAAAGGTAAAATCGTTGTCTTACCAGACCCGGATGGAGCAATTACCTTAACTATTAAATTATTCTTAACCATATCTCTTATCTCTTCCATATTCTTTTGAATTAAAAATCTCTTTCTCTCTGGAATAGGTATAGGTTTAGATGTAAAAGATTTCTTCATATTTATATTAGGTCTTTTTTTATTATATATTTTTATATAAAATTGATAAAATAAATATTTAAACTTATTAAAACAATAATATATTAAATAATGACTGAAGAATATACTCATGTTAGATGTCACACTTGTGGTAAAGTTATCGGACATCACTGGCATACATATGAAAAACTTTTATCGGAAGGAAAGACTGTCAAAGAAGCCTTAGATTTTATTAAATTGAGAAGAGTATGTTGTAGAACAAGAATGATGAATCCATTTAAAACAATTACAAAAAGTAGTAGACAAACAGATCCGGAAGATCCGACCAGATCATTAGAATCGTCTTTTGCAAGATTATCAATTGCAACCAAAGATGAAGCACCAGCCACAGGAGCCTTAAATAGTATGCAAAATGTAACCGGAATAACTATTGTACCTGAAGAAAAGATAGATATTGGTTTACCGGATCTTCCATCCTTACCTCCATTACCCACACCGGGTTCTATTAAAGGGACAGAACCATCCAAAACTACTAGAGTTTATAGAGCACTTTAGGTGTATATAAATGATCTATTAATTATATTTTTAGAGAAATATAATTAAGATGAATAAATTGCCTAAAGATGTTTTATTTTCAATTGCCCTCCAGTTAAATTTACCCGACGTATTAACTTTATGTGGTAGTCATCCACGTATTTATCGTTTGGTATGTCAACAGAATGACATCTGGAATGCTAAGTTAAATAGGGAATTCCCTAACTATAACCCTATGTTTCAAAAAGATACTCCTAGACAAACCTATACTTTATTGTACGATTTAACTAATCTTAAGAATAAATTAGGAATAGAAGAAGCTATTGAAGAGATTTATCAAATGAAAAGATTAGACTTAAGAAATAACCAGATAAAAGAGTTACCCAAAGAGATTGGACAACTTCACAATTTACAAATATTAAGATTAAGTTTTAACCAGATAAAAGAGATACCCAAAGAACTAAAACAACTTCACAATTTACAAATGTTAGACTTAAGAAATAACCAGATAAAAGAGTTACCCAAAGAGATTGGACAACTTCACAATTTACAAACATTAGACTTAGATGAGAACCAGATAAAAGAGATACCCAAAGAGATTGGACAACTTCACAATTTACAACAATTATCCTTAACATATAACCAGATAAAAGAGATACCCAAAGAACTAACACAACTTCACAATTTACAAAGATTATGGTTAAGTTATAACCAGATAGGAGAGATACCCAAAGAACTAACACAACTTCACAATTTACAAAAATTATGGTTAAGAAATAACCAGATAAAAGAGATACCCAAAGAGATTGGACAACTTCACAACTTAATAGGATTATACTTATATAATAACAAGATAAAAGAGATACCCAAAGAGATTGGACAACTTCACAATTTACAAAGATTATCCTTAGGATATAACCAGATAAAAGAGATACCCAAAGAGATTGGACAACTTCACAATTTACAAAAATTATGGTTAGATCATAACCAGATAAAAGAGATACCCAAAGAGATTGGAAATTTAACCAATTTAGAATGGTTAACCTTACATAATAACCAGACAAAAGAGATACCCAAAGAGATTGGTCAACTTCACAATTTAAAAGAATTATACTTAAGTGATAACCAGATAAAAGAGATACCCAAAGAATTAAAAGGAATGAATATATATAAATAAAAATGAACTAATATTAAAGAAAATCGCTGATTAAAAATGAATAACAAGAAAATTATTTCAATCCCCACAGGATTACAAATACTATTAGCTGATTTAGATTTTGTAGGTCAAATCTCAAGAGGTCAGAAAGCATGCATGTCTAATAGAGTCATAGTTGATGGTGAATCATGGGCTGGAGCTTTTTATAGAACCTGGAAAGGAGAAAATCGCATCAATACAGTCGCTAAAATCGAACAGATTGTAAATCAGACAGTAGATGCTATTGACGATCACAAGGATACCGAATACATTGGAATTATTATCAATTCTTTTAATTATGCCAGAAATGGAGTTGCCGCGTTGATCGAAACCTACCAATCTGATCCTGACATGAAGGCTCGATTAAATGTTCAATTGAAAAATATTGATTTACAGTTGGATCAATATAGAAGTTTAATTAAAGGATATTCAGAAGAACCTGAATCAAATGAAAAGAAAGATAAAAAAGAAGAAAACAGTGATGAGGTTGAGATTGATTTAACTTCTGATTTTTTTGGTGGAAGCAGTTCAGAAAAAAGGAAAATTCGTAAACAAAGATTAAAGAAATCTGTTGGAAAAGAATCTTGAAACTTGGCTCAAAACTCATTTTTATATAAAAATGAGTTTGAATTAATAAAACTATGATTAATAAATTAAAATGTAATATGGATAACCGATTACGTTACAAATGTATTAAGGTTCCCTTGAAAAATATCATTAAGGACCCTTCTCATATCAATACTATTGATGATGCCGTTCAAAGAACCCATCGTATTATAATTAAGTCCTATCAGTTGATTCGACTCTGGGCTCTTAATCGGGTTAATTCTAATTCTTGGGATTGGGAAGATGCTAAACATTTTAAAAATGGGTTTAAATCTGCAATTAAAACTGCCTTTAGAGTTATTAAAAGTAAATCTAAGCCGTCCAAAACACACGAGACTAACGAGTTGTTTATTGAGTTATCAAAACTTTTCTACAAGTTATTTACGGACGAAGATAAGGAGAATGGGGCTAACCTAACTCAAATTCTAAACAGCTATTCTGCTACCGAAATGGTTACCGCCTTCAAAAATAATATTACTGAACACTTTAAGTCTTATTTAGCTCGTTTCGTTAATAGCTATTGGAGAAAAAAATATCCCCAAAAAGATGGTAAACAGCTAGGAAAAGAATTACGCTTGGTTAAATTAGATTTATTTAACGATACTAGGACTAGTGCTAAAGAATATCATTCCTGGATTGAAGAATGTATTGGGAAAATCATTCCTGGAAACCCTTCTTTAAAAGGTCATCCTTACGATCTTAAAGCCTGCCCTCAGAA